>Ga0315338_1004385_pt1 | contig 11227 bp, 6 predicted proteins | sample ASW8metaG_FD_204518 | JGI IMG/M metagenome (GOLD analysis project Ga0315338, IMG submission 204518) | Ammonia-oxidizing marine archaeal communities from Monterey Bay, California, United States - ASW #8 | ecosystem: Environmental > Aquatic > Marine > Coastal | place: USA: California | collected...
CTTGCCAGTCACGCGGACTTGCTCTCCTTGGATAGATGCCTGAACTTTGAGCTTGGAGTCCTTAATTGACTTGACGATCTTACGGGCGTGATCCGTATCGATGCCGTTTCGCATTACGATCTTCTGCCGCGTCTTATTTAGTGCGACCTCGGGCTCCTCAGGATTCATAGCGCCAACATCGATTTTACGGCGCGCAAGATTTTTCGTTAGGATCGGCCGCATCTGCCTCACCTGAAATTCATTCGGCGCTCTGAGCGTCACGACAAAATCACTGAGTTCGAACGTAGCGCCCGTGCCGCGGAAATCAAAACGAGTTTCGAGCTCTCGTCTGGCCTGATCCACTGCGTTGGTGAGTTCGTGACCATTAACTTCGGAGACAACATCAAATGACGGCATTTTCTCTAGGCTCTCCTCTGTGGTGGGAATTATGCATAAGAACAAAAGGACAATGCCATAAAAGCTACGGCAAAAATAATTTTCATCACAAACCTCCCCAAGTTTGCTGCTATCACTGGCTTGATTGATTTGTTCAAGCTCTCTTTTTTAAAGCTTCCCAAGCATAGATCGGAATTAGTTTACGCTCACTTAGTCCACACATTCTATATTTTACGTAGATATCTGTTATAGTCCGCCGCGTTTTGGCGCACATCGGTCTACGCTAAACCTTCTAGCCCCGCAATTCCGCGACTGCTGAAGCCACAAAAAATCCCAGTCTGAAGACCGAAACCATGCATGGCACTGCCCTGCATCTGGTCAGGCGCCTCTGGAGTACTAAATCAATGCTGTTTAACGAACTCGGTCTTTCGGCCGAACTGCTGCGTGCAATCGATAAAAAGGGGTACCGTCAAACGACCCCGATACAGCAACAAGCTATCCCAATCATCCTCGACGGTCAGGACATCCTAGCCTGCGCTCAGACTGGTACCGGCAAAACCGCTGGCTTTACGCTTCCCATCCTACAACGCCTGCAGAAACCTAGTTCCGGCTCACGTCGTATTCAGGTCCTGATACTTACACCAACACGCGAGCTCGCGGCACAGGTCGCGGAGAGCGTGCGTGACTACGGGTACCACCTACCCTTTAAGACTACAGTGATCTTCGGCGGTGTCAGCATCAATACACAGATCGCAAAACTGCAAAAGGGCACGGACGTCGTGGTTGCAACACCTGGCCGTCTGCTTGACCACATAGAGCGCAACACGGTTGATCTCTCCCACATAGATGTTCTCGTCCTCGACGAAGCAGATCGAATGCTGGACATGGGGTTCATCCGAGACATACGAAAAATCCTCAAGAAACTACCAAACAAGCGTCAGAATCTACTCTTCTCGGCAACATTCTCGAACGAGATCAGACGTCTCGCGGCAGATTTGTTGAACGCACCGATCGAAATTCAAGTTGCCGCGCGAAATGCGCTGGCAGATCGCGTAGAACAAGTGGTGCATCCCGTCGATCGGGTCCGCAAGCGTGCTTTGCTATCACATCGCATTCGCAGCGAGAACTGGCGCCAGGTACTTGTCTTCACGCGCACGAAACACGGCGCCAATCGGCTTGCCGAAGAGCTATCTAAGGATGGCCTGAACACCGTTGCCATTCACGGCAACAAGTCGCAAAGGGTGCGAACGCGCACGCTTAAGGATTTCAAAGACGGCGCAGTCCGAATTCTCGTCGCAACCGACATCGCCGCACGCGGTCTCGACATCGACAAGCTTCCACACGTCGTCAACTACGAGTTACCACACGTCGCTGAAGACTATGTGCACCGAATCGGTCGCACAGCACGCGCCGGCCAGAAAGGTCACGCCGTCTCGCTCGTTTGTGTCGACGAAGAGAAGCTATTACTCGGCATAGAACGATTACTGAAACGTGAGATAGATAAAAAGATCATCACCGGCTATGAGCCTAATCCACGCATCAAAGCAAAGCCGGTCACGCAAGGACGTTCACAACGTCGCCACTACGGCGGTAGAGCTGCAGCAAAAGGCCGACGCAGCGGTGGTAGAGCTACAGCAAAAGGCCGACGCAGCGGCGGCGCAGGAGCGTATCGTCAGTCGTGAGTTTGTTCTCATCACAAACTTCCCCAAATCTGCTGCTATCACTGGCTTGATTGGTTCAAGCTCTTTTTAGACTTCTAAGCATACCTTGGTTCACAGCCAAAATTGGCTAGAAATGTGTGAGCAGTAGTTATATATGGGTATGGGGTGGGGCGGCCTTCTGCGTACCCCTTTAGAGAGAACATAGATTTGAGCAAGGATGGAATGTTTTATACTGTCTCTTTATAAGGTTTTACATGGCAGAAATACAGGGTAAATGCCTGACTATTGCCTGACAGCATTGGTTAGAGTGATAACTACTAACCTTATAAATACTATAATAATCAATGGTTTATAGGTTATCGGAGAGGTGGCTGAGTGGCTGAAAGCGCTCCCCTGCTAAGGGAGTAAGGGTTAATAGCCCTTCGAGGGTTCGAATCCCTCCCTCTCCGCCATACATATTAAAAACCGTACTGGAGTGTCAGATTAATATTTCTTCCTGGCTCCGGCACCCTATCTTTTAAATAGGAAGTATGATTTCTGATCTCTTCATCGCCTAAATTTCTAACTAATAAGGAAAGCGTAACTCCATCATAGTTGCTTGGTATCCAGCTCGCCTCAATATCTACAGTGTTGTATGACTCGGTTGGTAACTCATTTGTCCCAACGTCACTTTGTTTCCCGCTGTGTTTTAGTCTTAAAAGCCACAGCCAGTTTTCTGAAGTCCCCTCAAGTACATATTGAAAGATTGATGGAGGAATTCGCGGGATATTTCCCCTCGTATCTAGCTCAGCGTCAATAGCGGAAAAAGCAAACTCATGATTAATATCAAATATACCTATTGGATCTGCAAGAAATTCTAATTCTATTTCTGCCCCTTTGATGGTTGCATCATCCTGTTTGTATTCAATTTCTGGAAGACTATCTTTTTCTATCCCTGTGAAATGCCCATAAACGAAATTATCAAACCGATTAAAAAATAATGAAGAATGTAGGTGCCACCTGTCTCTGCCATACCTAAGATAGAACTCACTGGTAGTAGCTATCTCGTTTCTTAGTTTAGTACCAGAACCATAAAAACTACCCACCTCGTAAACTTGCGGCCCAATATGAGGTCCATTAGCGTAAAGTTCTGCTAGTGAGGGGGTTCTGGTGTTTTTTGCAACTGATAAGCCAACTAAAATACCATCTGCTACTTTGTAACCACTACCTATAGAAAAACTAGCAACCGTATCGGAATACGGTGTCAACGACCCTTCAGGTTTGATAGAGACTCTATCTAACCGAGCCGCGCTTTCTAATAAAATTTTATCGTTTTCATAATTTTGTAAGGCAAAAATAGCAGTTTTACTAGTTTCTGCGGTTGGGAGATATTTTTCGTCCCCCTGTATAGCAAAGCTTTCATCATAGTGGGAAAAACCAAACAAGCCGTCTTGGTCAGCAATCAGCGAATGATTCAATTCAGTCCTTAAGCTGAAGGAATCATTCTCAAACTGGGTGTTGGCTTCTCCATTCTCAAGCTCTTTATGGCCGTAGTTGGTAAAAGCGCCCGAAAGCAGGAAGCTATCAAAACGCCCGGAGAGGGTTTGGTTTAACTCAAACCCCCCACGATCTCTTTTCATGTTTAGTTGGACAATTTCTTCTAATTCTTCTTCGTGATGCACATGGCCAGGAACACCAAAAAGAGATTTATTAGTATTAAAAAAGAAAGTCGTTTTACGATCACTTACAAGATAGGTTGCATGAAGGTTAAGTCCCTTTTCATCTAAGCTAGTCCCCTCGGCAACACCTCTGTTTCGGGCATGTTTATTTTCTTCAGTCTCATGTTCTTCAGTCTCATGGAAAAGGTCGCTTTCCGAAAATCCTGGAATTTTGTAATCTGTAGCATCTCTACTATGCCCAGAAAATCCAAAAAACCAGTTTCCGGTTCGACGCAGAGTGTGAAAATGAAACGCATCTTCTTTAGCAACAGAGCTGTAACCGTATAAAAGATCGCCACCACTGTCGGCTTCCAAATCAAGCAGTTTGTGTTCTGACAACATATTAACCACACCGCTAGAGGCAAAGGGGCCGAAACGAAGTGCCGAAGGCCCTTTGAGAACTTCCAGTTTCGCGATCGCTAGCGCATTCTGAGCGTGTGGATGATCTGGACCGGTAGCAGCAACGTCCCCTCCCCCTAAATCATTTTCCAGAATCTGGACCCGATAATCACCTAACCCTCTTATGACAGGACGCCCGACCGCCCTTCCAAAACTTGCTGACGAAATACCTGGAATACTTTCGAGAATCTCCCCGAGATTACGATTAATATTTCTGTCTAAACCTTCGTGTTCAACTATATCGGTGGTCGATATAATTTCATCTACGCTACTTGCACCCAAGGAACTAACAATAACTTCTTCACTAAAATCACTTTGAGTGAAGGCGGCACCAGAAATTATTTGGAAGAGCAGTAAAACGCTTAATTTTGTAAGGTATTTCTTCATAACAATTATAAAAATTTCTTACAAAATTAGCTTATAAAAGCAGAATGCAATTCTATCGCCACAATATTACGATTGGATGACATTTATTTAATATCGCTAGCGTGCATCGTCAGGGAAATGATTCCGATACAGAATTTTCACCTAGGCTACGTATAGGCATTAAAGCTAGATACCAATTATTCTCAGTACAATGATTTGTGATACTGAGTATAGCCTGGTTATTAGCTCTCCCTTCCATCAGCAAATATATTTCGGGTTTTAGGTTCTTATTTGCCGAATGCATCCAAGTTATCATCGGTTAAACGATACACTGTCCAGCCATCCATCGCTTGAGCACCGAGCTTCTCATAAAATCCGATTGCCGACTTATTCCAATCTAGGACAGACCACTCAAGACGTCCGCAGCCTCTTTCTAGAGCTAGCCGAGCTACATGGTGGAGTAGGCGCCTGCCAAACCCTTGGCCTCTCATATTAGGTTTTACGTAGAGGTCTTCCAGATATAGTCCCGGCTTGCCTAAAAAAGTCGAGAACGTATGGAAAAATAGTGCAAATCCTACTGGAGTTTCATTGAGTTCAGCGATGATTGCCTCAGCAGCACGATGCTCACCGAATAGAAAGTGGTTCAGAGAGGCTTCGTCGTTGACGACTTCATGTGCTAAGCGTTCGTATTCTGCAAGTTCTTTTATGAACCCCAGAATGATGCCGACGTCGTGCTTTCCAGCAGGGCGGATCAACATGCGTGAAGAGGGATCGTCTGATAGTCCCTTCATAGACAATCTTCTTATTGTTAGATGACGAGAAAAAGTTACGCGGTGTTTACCTGCAGCGGTCGGTGGGACTGTTGACGACCGTTCACTGCGTTGAGAATCATGTCTGCAACGATGGGAGTCCGATTGAAATAGACACCGCCTAAGGCATCTGAGATTGCGCACTCCAATGCTGCTGCAGCACATCCTAGGGGGGGTTCACCCATGCCTTTAGCTCCGACCGGGTTTTGCGGATCAGTCAGTTCGACTGCTTCCCATTGCATCACTATCGGTACGTCTAGGTAGGAAGGAGGTTTACAGCCAAGAAACCCGATATTGGCAGGTAGCCCATTCTGTGGATCATAGATATGCCGCTCTGTGGTGGCCATTCCGATGCCTTGTACGGCAGCACCCTTGACCTGTGTGGCCAGGCTTTGTGGATGTAGAACCGTGCCGCAATCGATGATCCCAATATAGTCCAGGATTTCGTACTTGCCCGTTTCAGTGTCTAGTTCAATTTCCATAACGCCCACAGCAGTACCTGCAATCAGTCCTTGGCGGGAAAGGTAATCTCTCGACACACCAATTAGTCCTGTGCCGGCGAGGTTTGTTACGGCTGCCTTAGTGATGTCGTGTAAGTTATCCGGTACCTCATGGCCCGAGTATTTGCCGCCGAGCTCAATCGCTCTTGCTGCTGCTTGCGCATAGGTTATGTGTTTATCATGGTCGGCGATTGCGAACACCGTCTCATTCCCGATGTCGTAGTCCTCCGGTGCGCCCCCCAGATCCATAGAGGCGATTTCCCTCAGTTTCTCGATCGCGCTCATAGCCGCGACATAATTTTGACGCGTCATTGTGAACGAAGTGTTGCTGCCAGATTGTCTAGGGCTCCAAGGTAAGTGGCGGCGTGAATCACCGCGTTGAATCACGCAGTTATCCCAGCTGCATTTCAATATCTCGGCCGCCACACGGGCGGTGGAGCTGTGCGAATAAGTACCCAGGTTGCCAGCGCCACTGTGGATATGGAGTTTACCGTCTGGTGTCAAACGTACCAATCCATCAAAACCATTTTGTCCCGCAGGATGAAACGCTTGGCCCACACCAATACCACGCACCTTTGAACCGTTCCGTTGACCGCTACGAGTTTTCATTGCCTCCCAGTTTGCAAGAGCTGCGCCTTTGTCCAGTGCTTCGCGTTGGTAGACGCTCATGACTGGTCCTTGGTCAGCATAATATTTTGCATCTTCACCAGCAGCATTAATGCGACGAATATCAATTCGATCCAAACCAAGTGTTTTTGCTGCCTTATCGATTAATGGCTCAAGCGCGACAGCCATCTGGTTTTCCCCCGGACCACGCATCGCGCTTCGTGGGACCGTATTTGTTTCGATTGGTACCGCACGAAAACGCATCGCAGGTGGTTGGTATAGGAGCGTGACCGTTGAGGCGGCCGCATCGAAATCATCAAACCCGATGTAGGGCCCGTTCTCATGCACAATGTAAAGATCTACGGCGGTTAGCCGCCCGTTTGCTTGAAAACCGAGTTTGATACGTCCTTGAAATCCAGGGCGAGCTAAACCCATGAAGTATTCCTCATGTCGGCTGATACGCATCATCACGGGACGCTGCAGTTTTTTCGACATAAGCGCAGGTACGCACATGATAGGGTAGGCTCGGGATTTTGAGCCGAAACCACCACCGCAATACTCCGCAATATAAACGATGTCGTTAACATTCATTTCTAGCATTTCGGCGAGTCCGGGCATGATTGCGGTCTGGCTTTGTGTTGAACCGTGCAGGAAAAGTTTGCCGTTTTGCCAATAGGCCATTGCTGAGCGTGGTTCCATCGAGTGATGCGATACGCCGGCTGTTGTAAAAGTCTCGTCAAGCACTAAATCTGCTTCAGCGAAGCCTGTTTCGATATCGCCAAAGCTCCACTCCTCGATTGGTGCCCCCATCGGTAGCTGGTCTTCTCCGACGGCAGCAAAATCCCGCGCGTTCCATTTCATATGCGTCAGGTTGCGTGACAATGCGCTGAATACGTTGCCGTCGCTGCGGGCATCCGGACCACCGGGGTAGAGGCTATCAAGCGGATCTACTGTGAACGGTAATTCTTCATAGTCTAAACGAATCCGATCGATTGCATCCTGAGCGGTTGTCTCATCGGTTGCTGCGACTGCAAGGATTGGGTCGCCGACAAAAAGTGGTTCATCTGTCAGGATTTTCTGATTTGGCGGAGGAGGGGTCGGCACCTCATCAGGAGTAAGAATCCCTAATACTCCCGGGATTGCTAACGCCTCCGAGGCGTCGATATTCTGTACACGAGCATGAGGTAGAGGGCTGGTCAACAACTTGCAGAACAACATCCCCTCAACCTGAAAGTCCTCCGCATACTTGGCACGCCCAGTCACCTTGGCTCGAACGTCGGGCGGGAGAAAATCCTTACCAAGCAGGGTGTATGACATGGCCACTCCGTGATTTAAGTAGAGTATGTTTTGGTGAGCATAGTTGAATGAACCCTACCAGTAAATTATGGCAGTGTGAGCGAACAGCTCTGGGTTAAGTGAACAATCCAATGCGTTCATGTAGCTGTAATAACATCGCCGGGCTTCACTGTTCCTCCAGTGATGATATGGGCCCGTAGCCCACAACGGCCAATGAGACCAGGCAGAACCTCTGGGGTTGCTATCTTCGATAGATGGGCACAGGGCTCGCAGAGTCGGACTCCTTCCAGTGTCGTATTCCCAACTGAAAAGGTTACTCCGATGAGATCGTTGAGCCGCACACCGCTAGTGACGATATTTCTTCTAAGTTCCCCTACACCAAGTGATAAATTATGTGTGTGGTTGAACTGCTCAATTTCCTCAGACTCAATGAGTGTAATGTCCACGCCAGACTTGCCGATTAATCTTTTTGATAGTGTTCCTGTGCCCAGGTAATAACGATCCCCTACAAGCCCACGCCCGGTTTCAAGGACGCCCCGCTTAAGGGGTATGAGCGGTTTGCCACCTACTGCGGTTGAATAGATTGCATACACTTTTCCACTCATTCGGCGCTCCAAGAATATTCATTAGAATTAAGTTCAAGTACATTGTACTGACAGACAGCCTACTGTCGATTTCTGATCGGGGATATGAGGGTCGCTGGTTTAGTATTATTGGTCGAGATCCGTCATTATGCCCATAATCATTTACAGTCTGTAAAAAATATGAGTAACCAGAATAAATTAGACGCAGATGAGATTGCAGCATGTCTCGAGAGCATTCCTGGATGGACGGTTGAGAATGGTAAGCTTTTTCGGGAATTTGCCTTTTCTGGATTTGTTAGGGCATTTGGGTTTATGGCAAGCGTCGCACTCGTGGCTGAAAAGCAGAATCATCATCCAGAATGGTTCAATGTCTACAATAAAGTACGCGTACATTTGACCACTCACGAGGCAGGCGGAATTACTGAAAATGATTTTGTTCTAGCTCGTAGTATTGACAAGATTTACACGAGTTAGAATCAGTTTGTATATTGGTTTAACCGATCTCTCAAGCGTGCGTCATCAATTGCGACAGGATTGGCGGCCATCAGTCAAATCTATTTTGTGGTTAGAACCGGAATGTGTAATTAAATTTAAAAGAAAAATCTGAAACCGTAGAGTGGAATCGATTATCTAGATCTGGATCTTCAAGATTGTGGTTGAGTACGATGAACATCTCACGCCCCGCTTGAGGAATCCAATGAACACGGCTGTTGATGCCAAGGGTTTCTGTGGAATTGTCGTACTGGAGAAGATTGGTCCAGGAAAGTTTCGCTGAATAAATTGCATCAAGACCAAGTCGCGCTAGCCTTGATTTGAAGTCACCCTGAGTTAACTCCACATCGTCGTACTGATAGCTGATAAGAGTTCTGAAATGCGGTGTTGGCATCCACACGATTTGGGCAGTAATGTTATTTCGATCACCATCGTAGAAGTTACCTGTTCCGTAACTTAGGTTGGTCACGATTTGTCGATGATATCCGGTGTTTATACCCACACTTGTTTGGGCGAACGAATAATCGCCTGGAGGAATCACGATCCCCTCAGAGATCTCAAAGGGTTCAATGAGCCCCTCCTTATCGTTCTGATAAGTAAAACTCAGTTGATCACCGGTTTGGTTATCAAGATTTACGAGTAGCTTTGCATTCTGGCTTTGCAGTCCACCAGCTAGATGCTCGATTCGCTGCACGATGCCACCACCGTATACCGATCTCAAAGTTAGCCCACTGGGCCGGTATGTGTAGCCAAGTTCTGTCGTGAGATCTCGAATATCCTTGCGGTTAATAAAGCCAAGCGCAGGATTAAAGTTGGCCTCGATCTCCTTGATTCCTGCACCTCCCCTGAAGCCGTTTCTGTTAGGCATCCAGAGGCGTGCGCCCCACGCACTATTCTCCCCAGTGAGTCCTGTTGTTTCCGTCTGTTGATACCAGAGTTCAGATTCTAGGGTGTTTCCATTAGGCAGCCGAGTGTTTTGATACCCAAAGTCCACGCCGACGAGACTGTTATCTAGATTGGATTGTGGGTCGCCGTCAGTGAGGATGAGGCCGATGCTGGATTCAGCCAGCACATTAGCCGTGACTCGGCCGACGAAGAGATCTGTAGATTGAATATCCTCAAAAGCTTCCTGTTGGATTGCTAGTGTCCCAATATTCCAGCGTCCAACCCGACCTGTCAGCTTACCCCCGGCCTCTAAATCCACGGGCTGTCCAGTAGTGCTCAAACCGATGCGTCGCGAGAAAAAAGGACGACCGTTCTCAGCCAGTGGAGAGGAAAACGGAGAACCATATTCTCTCTGACCAAGGCGCCCAAACTCAAAGATGTCAGCGTCCTGTAAAAAAAAGTCCCGTTGTTCGGGAAAAAAAAGGCCGAATCGAGTCAGGTTGACTTGACGATCATCTACTTCAGTCGCGGAAAAATCTGTGTTTAATGTAAGAGCAGCACTTAACGCAGGAGTAATTTTGTAGAACACGTCCAACGAGGGTTCGACCGCGGATTCCTCGGTGAAGGGTAAGAATTCCCGCCGTTCATTCATAACAATGGACGGGACAACATCAAGGCCGATGCCTTGTTCAAGACCTATCAGGTTGGTGAGTTCTCCAGAAATAGCTGGACTCTGAGTTCTGTTTCTAGAAACCCAGCCCACTTCCTCGTTTACTCGAGCAACTCGGCGGTTGAAATTAATGCCCCAGGTATCGCCTTCTGGATCGAAAGAAAGAGTCTTGAATGGAATTCGGACTTCGGCGATCCAACCCTGATCATCTTGCGTAGTACCAGCCTGCCAGATACCGTCCCATTGCCATTGCATCGCGGTGGGACCTTTGAACAGCCCTTCTTCGCGAACGCCGTTCGGATTGAGCTGAAAGTGGTAGCCATTGCGTTTGTCATTGAAAGGATCGAGGATGACGTTGAACTGGTCGTCGCGCCAAGAGTCGCTCCCTCCCTGTCGTAGTACGTTGGCCGTTACGCGCTCGGGTTCGTCGTCATACATTCGTGCAGCTACGTATAAGGCTTCATTATCATAGAGCACAAGAAAGCGGGTCTGTTGGCTGGGTTCCGCATATTCGATGGGAGTAATTTGATGAAGATCATCGACAACAGCAGCTTGCAACCAAACCGATTCGTCCAATCGACCGTCCACGGTGATAGGCTCATTCGTACGAATTGCCTCTAGGGTTTTCATTGATGCCTGTGTAGTGTCTTGGCCTCGTGCGATGGGGGGGCTAGGTGTAGGTGTTTTTTCTACTGGCGCTACCGGGGTTGTAGTTTCACTGGGAGTTGTAGTTTGAATGTTCGCCGGAGCCGGTGAGGGTTCAGCGACATACACCACGACTTGTCCCGGTTCGTTTAATACCCAGGGTTGCTCGAATCCGTTTGCACTTAAAAACGCTGCAACAGCTGCAGCACTCTGGCGGCTTGATGTGGGGCCTACTCTGACTC
>Ga0315338_1004386_pt1 | contig 11223 bp, 18 predicted proteins | sample ASW8metaG_FD_204518 | JGI IMG/M metagenome (GOLD analysis project Ga0315338, IMG submission 204518) | Ammonia-oxidizing marine archaeal communities from Monterey Bay, California, United States - ASW #8 | ecosystem: Environmental > Aquatic > Marine > Coastal | place: USA: California | collected...
TTTCAATTAGATCCGATAGAAGATAAAGAGAAAATAAAATCTATCATTAATCGCATGCGCGGTAACTCCACAGACCAAGCATTGGATTTCATATTAGTTACAATAGCGGATGAAGTTTTAAAGGTAAAAGTATGATGAGAACACTAAACATGAATGGATTAACAACATGAAAATTACAAAACAACAACTTAAACAGATTATCAAAGAAGAGCTTGAGAATTTAATAGAAGCAGACGAAGCATGGGTTTTAAGAAAGTCTGGCGCCAGTGACGCTAGCTCCTTCCTACATCCAACCCCTGCATCGGATCAGAAAAAGGGAAATTATAAGTGGGGAGCCAAGGAAGGCGCCCGCACTTTTAAAGGCGAAAATGCGAAGCTTCGTGCCGAGGACGAGAAAAAAAGATTAGCAGAGAAAGGCATTACTGTTAGTATAGAGAAGAAATAGATGAAACAACTATTTGAAAATTGGAACAGATACTTGAATGAAGGAGGCGCCGTCGGGCACCTTTTTGGAGTAGATGATAATCCAGATTTATCCCAAGATCGAGATGGATTTAAAACCGCTAAAAAACCCATTCCATTAGAATTTAGATATGCCGAAGCCGATGAGACAATCGAAACAAAGGAAGGCCCCGTTGGCGCTAATGCTGGAGATGCTATTATGACCGGCACAGAAGGCGAGCAATGGCCAATCCCCGCAGAGAAGTTCGCGCAAACATATAACGATCTTGGAGATGGCACAGCATCGAAGAAAGACATTCCAGTTTTTGCCAAGCAAATGATGGTTCCCTTCAAGGTCAAAGTATCGTGGTCAAATGATTTACTCCAAGGAGAGCCGGGAGACTATTTAGTACAATACGGCCCGGGCGATTATGGGGTGGTTGGTAGAGAAATCTTTGCCAAAACTTACAAAGCATGAATGGATTAGCAATATAAAAGGAATAATATAATGGCTATAAGAAAAAACAAGAAATTTATTGATCCTCGTTACTTTATGGACGAGAAGACCGAGACCACTAACGAAGCGTGGGATCCACATGGGAACTGGAAATCCCGATTCCCAGACGGACGCTCTAAAGGTAGTGACGCCGAGCCTGAAACGGATGAAGAGCGTGCACACCGCCGGGCAAAAGAAGCCCGCGAAGATGAACGACGCAGAGAGGCTGGTCTCCCGCCAAGAAAAAGCAAGTACTTTGAAGAGAACGAAAACGAATCACCATACGAGCCAGATCCTCGTCTAACCCGCGGCCTGGAAAAATCTATGGCTGCCGAAGAAGCAGATAGGGCGCCCGAAGAGATCATGCGCGATGTCGCCGACGCCATAGCAGACAAGTTTAATGTCGAGGCATCCGTTGAGATCGCTAGCGATGGAAAGCCTGCTATTTTGGTAACACATCAAGATGGAGAAACTACAGCATATGACGACACCGAAGAAATGTACAAAGATTTAGCAGATGAAATAGGTCGCGATATACATGGCGACTCCGATCGAGATGAAGATAATTGGCTGTACGGTGCGGAGTATTAAGAAAAATGAAAATCACTAAATCACAACTTAAACAGATTATTGTAGAAGAACTTAGAGACTACTACGGTGGAGAATCGCACCCTCAATCAGAGCGTGATGCTGCGCAGCCTCGCCGTCCCGAAGCCGACAGTTTTTCGGGTCATTTGTCCCTGTCCAATTCCATCCGCGATGCTATCATCGGTCATCTGGAGAATGAGAAGTTTTTCGAGATGGGCGCGATTCCGCAATCCGTTATCAGAGTTATTGAAAATTCCTCCGTACGTATCTCCGACGCAGTGGAAGGAATGGATTAGCAACATGAAGATCACCAAGTCCCAACTTAAACAAATTATCAAAGAAGACACCGAGGATTCCACAAAGAACTCAAAACGAGCAAAAGGATTAAGTTAATGAATTTATTAAAAGAATTTTGGAATTGGTTTACAACACCAAAAGAGGATGCATGTTGTACAGAACCGCAGGAGGCTACACCAGTCGAGGTCGAGGAAGACTGCTGTGGAAAATTATTTCTTGAAATGCTCCAGCGCGCCGGCATCTCAAAATATGTGATCAAGGTCAACGGTATAGAGCTTTTTGAAGGTTGGTATGACGGCCCGTGCACCGAAGAGGCAATTCTAGAAGCACTTCCGGGGTTTAAAGAAGTCTACCCTGTTGTGGGTGCAAAAATGTGTGGGCGCCTATAAAATGAAAATCACTAAGTCTCAACTCAAGCAGATCATTAAAGAAGAAATCTTTTCTATGAATGAGTACGGTTCAGTCTCTAATTTTGGAGGCATGGCCACAAGTTTGGCGTCCGTTAGGGAACCAGTGAACCACATGCAGGATGGGCCTGACTCTATTGTGCAGTCAAAAGCGACAGGATTTTTTATGGACTTAGGCTTGAACGCCGAGATTACGGCCGTTATGGTTAATAATATTGCTATTCCGGATTTAATTTCTGTCATGGAGAAAATACCCAAAATCTGGACGGCAGATGAAGAGCCGTTGGAAGAAGTGTCCTCGGAAAAACAACGCCGCTGGGCATGCGCGCAAAAAGATAAGCCGGCCAGCGACCGCGCTGATAGCCTCTCAGCAAAAGAAGCAGAAGAGATGTGCACATCAAAAATAGAAGAAGACGATTGAGCGGATAAAGAGAAGTCCGGTCGGACTCGACATTGGAGTGATAAATGATGGTAAAAGCACAGGCGTTTGTAGACACATGGTTAGCTAAACTCACATCCCGTAAGCTTATGGTGTGGGCTACTGCAACTGCCCTAACTTTTACTGGGCATGTAACGAGCGAAGACTGGGTTTTGATTTCGGCGATCTATATTGGAGGCCAGACTATTATTGATGGTGTTGCTAGGCTGCGAGGATATAATGATTAAGAAACAAATATTGAGCTTCACGTTAAAGAACTGGAAGGCAATACTAATCGTGTTGCTTTCTCTCGTTGTGGCTATGAAAACTCGCTATGATTATAGCTTGATGCTCAAAGCACATGAGGTTCAATCGGATTCCCACAAAGCACAAATTGCCGGGCTCAAAGAAATTCACAAGCAGGAGATTCGAGAAAAGCAATTGTTGATGGAAAGCTTCTTAGAGTCAATTGCAACAATTGAAGAAGAGTACGAGAAGGCTCAAGAGGAGCTTGAAACACTTCGAGAGAAAAAGAATAGCGAATACAAAAGAAAATTCAGACATGATAAGCATGCACTAATTAAAGATATAGAGACAAAGTTTGGTATTGAATATGTTCCTTAATCTTCTTTTGATGTTGAGTCTTTCGGCAAATGCAACGGAGCCTGCCAAATTTTCCATACTGGAGTATAAGGCGCCCGCACCGTTCGCAGGTGTAATTTTTGATGAGAAAGCCATGGCAAAGATGTTATCAGATTATGATCTTGCTATGTATGCTTGTGACATAAAAACTGAATACCAACTAAAGATTCAAAAAGAAGAGTACGACTTTAAGCTGAAAAATCTAAAAATAGAACATAAAGCCTTAACAGATGAATACGATTTGTTTATAATGCAAAAGGATAAAGAGATTAATATATTGGCAGACTCACTAAAAAAAACTTCCCCGGGCTACAAATGGTTGTATTTTGCTGGTGGGATCCTTATTGGTACTGCAAGCTCTTACGGCGTATATAGGGCATTAAATGACTAAAAAAGATTTAAATTATATTGCAGCCGTTGAGAAAGCAATCACCGACAAATATGGAGAAGAAACCGTACAGAACCCAAGAACTGAGTGGGGCCCCGATCGAGAGAAAGAACACCTCTTGCAAATGAAAGAGTTATATGAAAAAACACTCAGGAATGAAGCAGCTACAGAGAAAGTAGACATAAATGGTATAAAGGTTTCAAAAAAACTACTTAATAGGGAGCCTTTGAAGAAATGTCCCACTTGCGGTATATTGCCGCGAAAATCCCGGGATGATATTAGTCTTCTAAAATTTCAGTGTTGTTATACATGCTATATTCAATACGTGGAAGGAAGAGAGGATAGGTGGGAAAAAGGATGGAGACCCAATGAAACTAAATTCTAGAACCCTTAAAGACATGATAAAAGAAGTTCTTTCTGAGGAAAACCAAGTCGATCCCACCAAATTAAAATCAACTGCGATGTCCACGTCGCAGAGGAAACAAACCAGTGTTGATAGAATCACCACAGATGATTCCGAGTTTACTTCACAAGAAAAGGGAATCCTAGATCAAATAGAAGGCTTTCTGTCAGACCTGGCAGCCCAACCCGGAGTTGATATGACAAAGTATCGCAGCCAACTCGAACGAGTCATGAAACTTTTACAACAATCTGTTTCTTCGACAAGCTCAGCTGCAGAGCAACCCCAACCACCAACAATAAGAGGACAACAATAATGGCAACGGTTTATGAAATTGTACAGGGTTTATCCCAAGCAGCAGCAAATGCATATGACGGAGCATTGGACGAGAAGGGCGAGCCCCTCAAAGCCAGTCTCCAGAGAGAAGAAGGAGACCCAATTCTTGATAGAAGAGTTATCGACGGCTTCGGTGTTAAATTTTACGGAAACATGATGTGTATCACATATCACTCAGAAGTTCAGTTAAAAGAAGTACACGTACCCGGCTTTGAAGATGATATTGTTAGCAAGATTGGAGATATATCAAAATTTCTTAAAAAAGAATATAAAAAGATCACCGGCTCCCCCGTCACTTTAACTGCGTCTGGAGACGCCGAGGTTACTGTCGAGTCTACATCCCGGATCCGGTCTTGGGTCGTCGCGAAGATGCACTATAAGGTCGGCGGCCTTGACGAAGAAATGGGGATACTGCCAGACTCAAAAAAGAAACCAGAAGGCAGTTGGCAGGATTTTATGTCCCAGGGCGGCTGGAATGGAACCGGCGGCAAGCGCCCACAAAACGATACCAGAAAAAAGGAATCGTAAAATGAAAATCGCCAAGTCCCAACTGCAACAAATTATTATAGAAGAATATCTCCGCGAAGAAGGAATTCAGTTAGAGGCTTTAGATCCAGATAAATTTGAAGAGTTTAAGGCGTGGGTTAATAAGACCGGCCCAAAACCCGACTGGCTCGATGACTATGGTAAAAGCAAAAAGCACGTACCGAATGCTCCCTCCGTACCGGACAACGCTCTCAGTGCCCTCGAAACAATGCCCATGGATATCCCATCAGACGATGCTACAGAGCGCGATGTTGGTAGCTTCCAAGATCGATCCGGCCCATCTGACGGCCCTTTAGCGGATCCGAGAGACATGTCAGATGAAGATCTTGTTGATGCTATTTCGAATATGATCCAAGGTCGAGATCCTGAGCGCGTAGCTGAGCTTTTTCAGGTGGTGTTTTCTAATCTCCCTGACGTGGAAATGTCTTCTCCGGAAGATGAAATACCCGGCACGGAATATGTTCCCGGAGCAATGGGCCGACCAACAGCTGGCTTCAAGCTTGAAGAACTAAAGGGTTTGATCAGAGAAGTATTGGCAGAAGGCCACTACCACGACATGGGCGCCGAAGACGAAATGTACGACGCATTAGATCCTCACGGATTTAACAAAATGTCTGATGCGCAGATAGTTGATCAAGCTTGGAAAGATGGAATTGAAGAAATGATTGCGCTTGATGGCGAAGGCACCATCGCCAATAGAGAAGAGGTTATAGCAGCACTACAAGATGTATGAGTTTTCAACTAACGAAAAAAGAGCAAGTAAAAGAAATATTGAAATGTGGCAAGGATCCATCTTACTTTCTTAAAAATTTCGCCCGGATATCTCATCCGATGCACGGGCAGATCCTTTTTGATACATATGATTTTCAAGATTTGCTCCTCACTGATTTTAACGATTATCGATTTAACGTTATTTTGAAAGCAAGACAACTTGGGATATCAACCATTACCGCGGGCTATATCGCTTGGATGATGTTATTCCACAGGGATAAGTCTATTTTGGTTATGGCAACAAAGTTTGCAACTGCTGGTAACTTGGTTAAAAAAGTCAAGAGCATTATGAAAAATCTACCGCATTGGATACGTATTTCTTCCATATCTGTCGACAACCGAACTTCATTTGAATTATCGAATGGCTCTTCAATTAAAGCGGCATCTACTTCTGGTGATGCGGGTCGTTCTGAAGCCCTGTCTCTCTTGGTCCTCGACGAAGCTGCCCACATTGAGGGTCTTGAAGGATTGTGGACCGGTCTATATCCCACGCTCTCAACTGGTGGCCGCTGCATCGCGCTCTCAACCCCGAATGGCGTGGGGAACTGGTTTCATAGAGCTTGTATGGATGCGGAAGCCGGCACTAATAATTTCAATTTAACTACGCTCGCTTGGGATGTTCACCCCGATCGCGACGAGATCTGGTATCAGAAAGAAACCAAGAATATGTCTAAGAGACAGATTGCACAAGAGCTAGAATGTAATTTTAACACTTCTGGAGAAACTGTAGTAGATCCAGAATGTATGGAGTGGCTGCTTTCTAATGTGACCGATCCTAAACATAAAACCGGCTTCGATCGCAACTTTTGGATTTGGGAAGAATTCGATCCCACCTGCAACTATTTGATGGTTGCAGATGTTGCCCGCGGCGATGGAGCGGACTTCTCAGCGTTTCATATAATAAAGCTTGAAACACTACAAGTGGTAGGGGAATACCAAGGAAAGCCCTCCCTGGATATGTACGCGGGGATGCTTAATCAAATAGGAAGAGAGTACGGCAATTGTATGCTTGTGGTCGAAAATAATAATGTCGGTTACTCTGTGCTAAATAAATTGATAGAACATGGATACCCAAATGTATATCATTCTATAAAGTCTAGTCACGAATATATAGAGCAATATCAAGCCGAAGGCATATCTTCGGCGGTCCCCGGATTTACAACTTCTATGAAAACTAGACCACTTATAATCGCGAAAATGGAAGAGTTTATAAGAAATAAACTAATTACCATATATTCTTCTCGCACAATCAGCGAGATGAAGACTTTTATTTGGAGGAATGGTAAACCCCAGGCGATGAAAGGATACCATGATGATCTTATCATGGCTCTCGCAATTGCATGCTGGGTTAGAGACACCGCACTTCAAAGTAATGCCCGAGACTTAAATTATCAAAGAGCTTTTGCAAATGCGATTATAACTTCAAAAACCACAATGAATACGAAAATAAGTGGTCAACATGGCTACAAAAAAGATAATATTTTTGATAAAATGAGTGAAGCAGAGAAAATGTACCAACAATATAAATGGATTATAAAGTGAGTAAATAAATGGCCGGTTCGATAAGAGATAACCCGAAAAATGTACGATCAGCATTATTCAAATCTTTAACTAGATTGTTTTCGGGCCCTATTATAAATTATAGATCCCAGTCTGGTCGCCGCATCCGGCGCCAACATTTGGATAAATTTTCATCAAGATTCGCTTCAGCCTCTGGTCAACAGTTCAAAAAGCAACATTATAGCCCTCTGGATACTTTGTCAACAAAAGCTATTCAAAATCAGCAAAGAACCGAAAGGTACATTGATTTTGACCAGATGGAGTATATGCCAGAGATTGCCTCTACGATGGATATCTATGCAGACGAAATGACAACCTATTCGGCTCTGCGTCCAATGCTCAACATCAACTGCCCCAACGAAGAAATTAAAGCAGTTCTAGCAATACTTTATAGCAATATTTTGAATATCGAATATAATCTTTTCGGTTGGGCCCGCACCATGTGCAAGTATGGAGACTTTTTTCTATATCTGGATATTGATGACAAGTATGGAGTTCAGTCTGTTATCTCTCTTCCGGTCAATGAGGTGGAAAGATTAGAAGGTATGGACTCAACCAATCCGAATTACATCCAATACCAATGGAACTCCGCCGGAATGACATTTGAAAATTGGCAGGTATCCCATTTCCGTGTATTGGGTAATGATAAATATCAACCATATGGTACTTCAATTTTGGAACCTGCTCGGCGCATATGGCGACAACTTACTCTTATGGAAGATGCGATGATGGCCTATCGGGTTATTCGTTCTTCTGAGCGCCGCGTCTTCAAAATTGATGTTGGTGGGATCCCCCCCAATGAAGTTGAGCAATTTATGCAAAAGACCGTAACGAGCCTCAAGCGACACAGCGTTGTTGATCCGGAAACAGGTAAAGTAGATCTTAGATATAACCCGATGTCGATCGAAGAAGATTATTTTATTCCCGTGCGCCAGGGTTCTGTCACTGACATTCAAAATCTTGCCGGCGGGACCAATACCACAGAGATAGATGATATCAAGTATCTCCGCGACAAGCTCTTCTCTGCGTTAAAAATTCCCCAGTCTTATCTCGCGATGGGTGACGGCGCCAACGAAGATAAAACCACTTTAGCCCAAAAGGACATAAGGTTTGCGAGAACGATTCAGCGACTCCAGAGAGTGGTGATATCAGAACTTGAAAAGATTGGGATTATCCATCTTTATACGCTGGGCTTCCGCGGCGATGATCTTCTTTCTTTCAAGCTCTCTCTAAATAATCCTTCAAAGATCGCAGAGTTGCAAGAAATAGAGCACTGGAAACAAAAGTTTGATATTGCTGGCTCAGCTACAGAGGGGTATTTCTCTCGGCGCTGGGTTGCTGATAACATATTTGGTATGTCCCATGAAGAATTCATGCGGAACCAGAGAGAAATGTATTATGATCGGAAGCACGACGCGTCACTTCAACAAGTCGCAGAAGCTGCAGCAGCCGGCGAAACGGCCGGCCTAGGCGGTGATATGGGCTTAGGCGATGCCGGCGGTGAACTTGACCTAGGCGGCGAAGAAGGGTTAGAGCTGGGCGATGCCCCGGATGAGATGCCAGCCGGCGAGGCCGGCGGTACCGAAGAGCCCGCTGGCGATGAATCGCCGTTGCTAGCAGTTCCGCCGGGATCCCGTAACGCTCCTCGCTTGACGCCTGGAGCCAAAGGAAAAGTATATACACCGGTCAAGAGTGACAAACGCTCTGCTGGCGCCAGGACACGCTCGTATTCCTCAAAATATTCCAAGGAAAAGGCTAGCCCAACTACAAGAAATATTGTACCCGGTTATGCTGATTTAAAAACTTTAACTAAAATGGATGGTCTATCTACGGGGATTTATGAGACGGACGACTCTATATACTCCTTAGAAGAACAAGATCAAGAAAAACAAATATTTGAGGTCAATAAATCTGTCAGAAGTTTAATAGATGTTTTAGAAAAAAAGGAAAGTGTACCCACGGAGCAAAATGATGAAGCACAATAAAAAAAGAAATACCGCGTTTGTTTACGAATGTTTAATAAAAGAAGCAACCGTGGCGGTTATTAAAAATGATGTACCCATGCAAAAAAGGGTGGTCAATGTTATAAAGAAACATTTTTCACCATCGTCGCCCTTGGGGCGGCACTTGGAATGTTATAAATCCCTGTATGAAAGGGAGAGGCTACCGCAGCATATGTGCGAGAGAATACTAAAAGAATCAAAGTTAGCTAGCCGATTAATAGATCCCGATGGGCTATTTAAAGATCAAACGGAACTTATCAATGATATCAACACAAATCTGAATCCAGCAATTTTTAATAACTTTGTTCCCAATTATAAGACGCTAGCAACAATCGACCAAATATTTAGTTCGAAGACAAATCCAAAGAAAAGAGTTATGCTAGAAAATCAATTAGTTGGTTCCATGCTATATGACGCTCCGGAATCGGATGAGCTAACTGAAATAGATGATATAGCCGTGAGTACCTTTGTACACAAGTTCAACCAAAAATATTCCGATACGCTGTTGCAGGAACAAAAAACGCTGTTAAACTATTATATCGCATCCTTTACCGATAACGCACTCCAGCTTAAAATATTTTTAAATGAAGAAATTTCTCGTCTTAAGACAGAGATGGTCAATTCCACAGAAACGGAGATGCTTAAAGAAGACCCCGACATGAAAGCTAGAACGCTCCAGGTTATAGAGAAGCTATCGAATTTTAAGGATTCAGATATAAATGATGTGGTGTTGCTTACCGTATTAAAGGCACAACTAATAGTCAAGGAGATCGGTGATGGCAGTAATCATTAAAGTGGGTAAAAAGGCGAATGCCAAAAAAGTCAGATTAGAACTTAACCTACGTCGCTCTATTTCTGGAGATTTGATGATTTTCGATCACGGAGACATCGATATTGTTTTGTCACCAGATAAAAATAAAATCTTAGCTTTTCCTAAAGAGAATATGTCAGACTTGGTATACGGAGCCCAGAACAGATTGTTTAAACTTTTACACCACCAAGGGCTTGTCCTTCCGGAAAGCATTCAAGCCGGCTCATTTTTTGGCTCCATTGAAGCATCGATGGAGAAATCGATTGATCCAGATGCGTCTGCAGCCAAAATGGCTCTTATAAAGATTCACGAATTCATTGAAGAGGAGCGCCCGTACTTCGAACAGGCCGAGGCGGTTGTTTCCGTGACTGATGATCATTTGCTCGATCCAGACAAAGAATACTCGACAGAGCTAGGAGAGGTACCCCAGAAGAATACTCAAGGTTCCATGTATATCCGAGATCCATATGCTTTAAATTATATGTACACAATGTAGGATTGCTATAATGACATCTAAAATGAAAATTATATTAGAAAGATGGGATAGCTATCTTATCTTTGAGGAGGATACACTGTCACAACTCAAAGACGATCCTGCTGCAGTGGAAGAGCTAGCAGACGATGTTGCGCGCATTAAGGATAGAAAGAGGCTGCAAGCCGTTTTAAATGCATTAGCAGCCGATCCTCAAGTAATGCAGGTGGTTAGCGCACTCAAGGAGCTTGCACAAGAGGTTGATGACACCCCTGCCGATGTAGAGGAGAACCTATCCGACGACTTCCTCGGACTCGCGACTCAAGGATATGTAAGTGCCCGGAACTTGTTGGACACTGAAGCCGCTCGAAAAATAATGAAGGTGGCACCACCCCTGCTGGCTTTGGGTCTTATCGCCTTCAAGCTAACGAGTGGCGGTGGCATGGACCCTGATGACGGTGGTATGCTGTCAACAATTTTAAAAACCACCGGCAAGACTGACTTCGAGTCAGTCCTCGGTTTCATGGGTGCCGGCGCTGAGGGCGCCATAACGGAGAGACGATGGAGCTACTAACATTTATATTATGCGCGTATGGGTTAACACAAGTCATCGTCTATGGTAGAATATTCTATAAAGTTAGACCAGT
>Ga0315338_1004387_pt1 | contig 11215 bp, 9 predicted proteins | sample ASW8metaG_FD_204518 | JGI IMG/M metagenome (GOLD analysis project Ga0315338, IMG submission 204518) | Ammonia-oxidizing marine archaeal communities from Monterey Bay, California, United States - ASW #8 | ecosystem: Environmental > Aquatic > Marine > Coastal | place: USA: California | collected...
AAGCCCACCGTTATCCCTGGACTTCTCGCGTTTACTTCGGCTCAAAAGGGCTTTCGGACTTATCGGGACGCCGTTCGGGATCTAACTCAGTTGCGTGACCTTACCGGCGTCTCCCGGATCTTTTTGGCTGATCCGGAAGGACGGTCCTACGTCGATACGGACGAGCGGGTTGGCATTGGAACACCTCTTCCTCGACTCCGCTCCGACCGCGCCGCTGTTCAAGTCGTGATGGACGGGAATCCGGCGGCCGCGCCGCTCTTCACCGACTCTCAAGGTCAAATTCGTAAAGCGGGTTACGTACCCGTGCAGAGCGGGGATGGCACTGTGATCGCGCTCGTTGGAGTGGAAGCGGACGCCCAGTTTCTCGGCGCGGTGCGAGCCCTGCGTGCGCGCATCCTTGGGATTGGGCTGGCTGGAATCGTCTTTTCGCTGGCCCTCGCGGCAATTCTCGCGCGCGGACTGACTCAGCCTCTCGATCGTCTGGTGGACTGGGCGAGACAACTCGGAGCGGGCAATCTTGCGGTTCGTGTCCCGGTGTCCGGTCGTGACGAAATCGGATTCCTCGGAGAGACCCTCGAACAAATGCGGGAACACCTGGAGAGCCGGGATCGAGAACTCCGTGCGATGGTCGCGGGAGTAGCGCACGAGATACGCAATCCACTCGGAGGAATGCGGCTCTACACCGAACTGATTGCCCGGGACAAGAACCTGGCCGAATCGCAACGCGATCGACTGGCCAAGGTTCTGGGCGAGCTCGATCAGCTCGGCCGGATCGTCGATGAGTTTCTTCTCTACGCGCGCCCGGCTCATCCGCAGCCCGAAGCTATGCTGCTGTCTGAAACGATCGGCGAGCTCCTTGCCTGGGTGGAGCCGGAGGCGGCCGAAGCCAAAGTGACGATCGAGAGTGCAGGAAATGAGAATGTGACTGTCCTCTTCGATCGGACACACTTTCAGCAGGTCCTCCGCAATCTCATTGGCAATGCCGTGCAGGCGGCAGCCGAATCCGAAGGGGAATCTTCCGACCTTGATTCAGCCCAGGCTGGCCAGGTTCGGTTATCCTGGACGGAGCGTGGGGATCGGATCGAGCTTTCGATTTTTGACAGCGGCCCGGGCATTCCCCCGGATCTTCGCGAACGAATCTTCGAACCGTTTTACACCACCAAAGCGACCGGGGCAGGTTTGGGTCTTCCCATCGTTCAGCGTCTGGCCCTGCTCAATCATGCCGAACTGGACGTTCTTGACGCGGATGGTGGCGGAACGTGTTTTCGGTTACGTATACCCGAGGGGAGGAAGACGTGAGACAGGTTCTCGTGATCGAGGATCAGGATACGCTGAGGGAAGCCATCGTCGAGATCATCAGTGAACTGGACGTCAAGGTAGAAGGCGTCTCCTCCGCGCGGGCCGGACTAGAAGCGTTCGATCGCGCGCCGGCGGCTCTCGTATTGACTGATCTTCGGCTCGAGTCCCCTGAGGCGGGCCTCGAGGTCGTTCGCCAGGTCCGAGCCCGTTCTCCTCAGAGCGAGGTGATTCTCATGACGGCGTTCGGTACCGTCGAAGTTGCGGTCGAAGCGATGAAGTCAGGAGCCTTCGATTTTCTCGTCAAGCCGTTCTCGATGGATCATCTCCTTGAGAAAGTCCGCAAGGTTCTGGGCATCCTGGAAGAGCGCCGTGAACTGGAACGGGTTCGGGGCAGTGTCGCCCTTCTCCGCGACGAGGTTGACGAAAAGTTCAACGAAGGCGAGATCGTTGGGCGGAGTGCACCGATGGTCGAGCTGTTCAAGAAGGTCGACAAGGTCGCCGACACGACGAGTTCTGTTCTCATCCTCGGGGAGAGCGGTACCGGAAAGGAGCTCGTCGCCCGAGCCATCCACCGCAAGAGTCGTCGAGCCGGGGAGCCATTTGTGCGGGTCAACTGCGGTGCACTCTCCGAAGGCGTTCTCGAGAGCGAACTATTTGGTCATGAAAAAGGAGCCTTTACCGGTGCTCTCAAGGACCGCCGTGGCCGCTTCGAACTCGCCGACGGCGGGACGATCCTCCTCGACGAGATCGCGGAAGTTCCGGTCGCGACCCAGGTACGTCTCCTGCGGGTTCTGCAGGAACGAGAGTTCGAAAGAGTGGGAGGAGAAGAGACCCTGACCGTCGATGTCCGGGTGATTGCGGCGACCAATCGCAATCTCCAGGAGGAGGTGGCGGCGGGGAACTTCCGGGAGGATCTCTTCTATCGCCTCTTCGTCATTCCTCTCGATGTTGCCCCGTTGCGCGATCGGGACGAGGACATTCCCCTCCTCTGTGAGCACTTTGCCCAAAAGATTTGTCAGGACATGGCCCGACCCCTTGTAGAAATCGACCCGGAGGCATTGAAATTGCTTCGAGTCTATGGATGGCCGGGAAACGTCCGGGAACTGGAGAACGTCATCGAGCGTGCCATCGTGTTGTGCGAAGACAATCGTGTTACCTCCGCCGACCTGCCGTTTCAGGCGCCCGCGGAGGCCCAGACGGTTCCGTTGCCCGGTGGATTTCCACCCTTGCGGGATGTCGTCGAAAGTGTTGAGAAACAGATGATTGCGCGAGCGATGGACAGTGCAAAGGGCGTAAAAACGGAAGCCGCCCGATTGCTCGAGATAAAAGCTAGCGTGCTCTACTACAAGTTGGAGAAGTACGGCCTGATCGATTGATGGGTCGAGTCCGATGAAACGTCGAAACAGACATCTACGAACCCTCAAGAATCTGGGTTTTTGCTGCGTCAGCCTCGGAATTCTGACGGCGACGAGCCCAGCTCTGGCTTCGACGATCGAGGATGCTCTCGCGTGCTCTCAGGCACAGCAAAAAACTGAGGCGCGTCGAAGTGGTCTTCTCGATGACGCCGATCGTTTGGGGTTTGAGGCGGAGCGGGTCTCGGGCAGCGCACGGGAAGGGCTCCTCCAGCAGGCCGAAGAACTGAAGAACCGATACGCCGACCTCGGGTTGGAACTCTTGCTCCGTCGGGACCAGTGCCGTAGCCTCACCTTGGCCGCATTAGAAGATTGCCAGTCGCAAATTGGAGAGCTCCAGTCACACGTACGAACGGGAAAAGCGTCTCCCGAAGAAGCGGGCGAGTTGGTACGTCTGCAGACGCTGAGGACGGACCTGCAGGCAAGTCTGGAAGCTCCCGCGATTCACGAGTACCCTCTTCTCGAGCTCAGCGCAGAGGACACGGAAGAAACCCTTCTGGCCAAGCGTCAGTATTATGAAGAAGTCTCCGTTTTCCTCGTCAGCCTGGAAAAGCGGATCGAAGGCCGTCTCGAGCAGGTTAGGGATGAAGCAGAGGCTCTTCGGGAAGCGCAACGCTTCGTCGAAGACCTTTCGTTTGTCGATATGGGGGACCGGAGTTCTGGCGACGCACTTACCCAGATCAAGCTCCCGGGAGGAGATCCCGGGGACGGTGGCCCCAACCCGCGACCCTCGAGTTCCTATCCAGTTGAATCGTCGGCTAGTGAACTCGATTTTGCCCTGCGCCTGTCGCCCTCCAATCCCGGGGACTCCGAGACGATCTTGTCTCTGCTCGAGACGTTCCGCGACCAGATCCGCGATCGGGTCGATGCGATCAACGCGGAAACAAACCGGATCGACGAACGGGTGGGCCAGTCTCGCTAACGTTCTCTTCTTTCTTGCCGTCATTCTGGGGTCCTGCCTGGCACCGGATCGTGCCTCCGCGGTAGATTGGCTCTCCGGCGTACGACTGGGCATTTCGAGCGGTTTCGACACAAACCCACTTGAGGAGCTCGTCAGCGAAGATGTCGAGCGCGATTCGTTTCTGCGCATTCACGGCGAGGGACAGATCTCGAGCCCCCGCCTGGGATTCCTCCGAGAACCAAGCCTGGCCGTTCGCGGCTTCACCGAGCGCTATTCCCAGGAATCGGACGAGCGGCGCAACCAGGGGGAAGCCCGCTTTCGAACCGAGACGCCGCTCGGGCGAAAAGGTGGAGTGGGAATTCTCGAGGCAGGAGTTCGGGCCCGGGACTATCCGGACTCGACCTCCCGTAACTTCTCCCGGTCCTGGCTACGGTTCGCTTCGCGGTTCCGGCTTGGCCCGAAGGGCACATTTCGTCCGGAACTGTTCTACTGGACACTCGACTACAACCGCACGCTGGAAAAGGACCAGTCCGGAGTGGAACTGGCCCTCTCCTATGACTGGCAGATGCGCCCAAGGTTGGTTGGGACAATGGGTTTCGAACTGACCGACCAGGACTACGATCGCCCCTCACTCAAGGCGGATTACAATCCAGAGGGGGAACTCGAACTCGAGTTTGGTCCAGAACAGACGGACAGTTCCCGCTTCCTTCGCCTCAATCTGCGATATGTCAAGCGAGGCCTGTTCCAGCTCCAGTACGGGCTGCGAAGCCAGACTTCCAATTCGGTCGGTTCGTCCTTTCGACGACATGAGATCCGGTGGCTGATCTCCAAACCACTGTGGCGGCGGATCTCCGGCCAGTGCTTTGGTACCTGGGAGACAACGAGATACCGTGACGATGACCTCGACGACATTTTCATCCTTCGGGCAGGCGAGGAGCAGGAAGCTGCCGATGACAGCAATCTTGTCGCAGTCCAGCTCAGTCGCCCACTCCGTTCGGACCTCCGAATCAGTACCCGGTACTCCTGGTACAAGAACGAATCCCTGCTCGTCGGCAGTTTCTATCGCAAGCAGGTTGCGACCTTCACGTTGACCTGGGAAGCCGGCCGACTCTCAGGTTTTTGAGGCGGCCCTTCAGAAACCTGAGGGTTGGAAGCACCCATCGAAGCAGAACGGACCCGGTGTCGTCGACCCATCTCTATATAACGTAATGTCTTAAGAGGAATCTGGATCATTTTTCCGATCTGGCACAGGATTTCCTATGTCAATCGAAGGAAAGGTCCAATCGAATTCTATGCGTACTGTCCTGAACATCCTCGTTGCCTCGCTCCTCGCCATCGTGCCCTTGGGCATGGTTGGCTGTGGTGCGGACAACGGCGCGGCTCCCATCGTCGGTGACGAGTGGGACTTCGTGCGCTTCCATCAAGAATCGGGAAGTGCGGCGGGTGAGTATCAGGATCTGACGCTTCAGCCGAGCGGTGCGCTCTGGCTGGAAACGGGTCGGCGAGGGGGCGCGTCGTCGGCGCGGGGCCTCCTTGCGGGCGAACGACTGGAGACGCTCGCCCGTCTGATCGATGAGCTCCCCCTCGATCCGTATCGCGGAAGCGCTGACTGTACTGCGACCGAGTACTTCATCAGCGTGACTCGCCGAGGCGTGGTTTCGACGTACACCACGACCGCCTGCGACTTGAATGCTCCAGCCGCGTTGGAGAGCCTCCGCGGACTATTTGACACGGTGATCACTGAGGTGCGCGAGCCGCGGCTCGCCGAAAGCGATTCCTATCGTTCGCTCGCTAGCGGTGTCTCGAGTGCGATTGCGAACGAAAAGCGTCTCGTCATCGAGAACGTCGATACGCTCATTCGGGTGTTGCGGGCACATGACCCGAACGGCCTGGTCGGTATTCCAAACGTAGATTTTAAGAAGCAAGTTGTCATCGCTGAGTTTCTCGGCCAGCGCGCAAGCGGCGGATACAACGTCGCGGTGGAGTTTGTCGAAGTCTCCGAAGCGGGTTGGACAACGGTGCATTACACGAGGTCGGAGCCATCGGCGGAATGCGAAGTGACGCTCGCGGAAACGCAGCCGTTTCACTTTCTGGCGATTGACCGACCCGATACAGGTTTCCTCTTCGATGCGGTGACCACCGTAACTCGCTGCGATTGAAGATCGCGCGAAGGTCACGACATTGTTAGGGGGGGATCCCGTAGTACGGGATTGGGTTTGAAGGAGAGGTAGTACACTTTCAAGTGGTTGCTTTGAGTGGGAGCAACCCTCCTCACATGTGATTCCCCCGTGTTGAGGATGTACTCTGCACTGTGTGGTATTAGCTCTCCTTCATTTTTTTCTTCCTGACGTCAGATCGCAATCGCGAAGTGACGTCGGGGACTGAGCTCGGCTGGAAGGAACGACCAGAGAACCCTTGGTTCGCCAAGATCAACGGTCATTTCCACTAACTGACTTGCACATCAGGGAACCCTTCCGGCCTTGTTTTTCACGGCTGGAGCGCCCGAGGGGCGAGTCTCGGCCGGTAACGATAGGGGACGAAGGTCTCCGACGGTTCGACTGGAGAAGTCGCGCTGCTGAACACTGCCAACGGAGGTTAGAAGATATGAAGAAGTTCGCTATGGCAATCGTGGGGCTTGCTCTCTGCAGCTCGGCTGCGTTTGCAATTACTCCAGACCCACTTTTCTGTACAGTCGATCCGGCTGATGCCTTGGACGGATTGTTCCTGGCTCCTTCGAGCCCGGCTCCTGTTGCCGCGTCGGTCAACACCATTACGGTGCGGAACGGCTCGAACAACGTGATTCCGAACGCTGCTGTGGTCGTAACGCTTACGGCGTCGAACACTGTTTGTGGTTCGACTGTCCTCACGGGCACGACGGACGCTGCTGGCCAGGTCACTCTGACTCTCGGTGGCGGTGGTTGCGTCGATGATGTTCCGCTTTCGGGTGTAGTCAAGGCTAACGGCATCACGATTCGTGCATACGAGAACGTGAAGAGCCCGGACTTTGACGGAGCTGGTGGTGACCTTGTTATTAATCTTGGTGACCTCGTTTCGTTCGCTGGTGAGTTCCTTGGTCCAGCAGGATCGGGTACGTGCCACGACTACAACAATGACAACACGACGGGGCTTCCTGAGCTCGTCCTGTTTGGACCAACGTTTACTACGCCGAACTCCTGTACGCCGTAGTTTGATTGCGAGCAGTTCGGGGTCGTAGATCCCTTGTCGAGGCGGATCCTATCTGGGTCCGCCTCTTCTTTGTTTGGCCTCCTGCCAGTTGGATCTGTCGGGCCCGGGACGCCGGTCGCTTTTCCTGATCATTTTGGGACCGGACGTGACGGATCCAGCCACAAACTGCTAGACTTCGGCTGTGCGTATCCGTACGTCGCCAAAGGTGACGTACCTTGACGAAGTGGCCTTGGAACCCTATCTTACGGCAGCTGGCAACCCCCTGAGCCCTGGGAGTCTTTAACTTTTGCTGACGGCGACGCCCACGAGCCCGGAAGTCGATCTGAACCGATTCAAAGGGCCGCAGATTCGTCTGGAGACCTTTGACGGCCCGCTCGATCTTCTGCTCGACATCATTAAGAAGAATAAAGAAGAGATATGGGAAATCTCGATTGCGAAGATTACCCAACAATACCTCGACTACATCACGACGCTGACGTCGCTCAATATCGAGGTTGCGGGCGAGTTTCTGGTTATGGCGGCGACTTTGATGCGGATCAAGAGCCAGATGCTGCTTCCGCGTCCGTCCTTTCTGGGTGACGAGGACGAAGACGGCGATCCCCTGACCAAGGAAGGTCTCATCGCCCGATTGCTTGAGTATCGTCGATTCAAAGAGGTGGGCCAGTTTCTCAAGGGCCAGGAGCACAAACAGGGCGAGCGTTATCATCGGGGAACGGTGATCTCCCTGGAACGGGGATTTCAGCTTCCCCTCCGTGAGCCGAGGCTGATCGATCTCCTCGATGCCTTTGACAACGTGCTCCAGCGAGGGTCGGAAGAGCCCCGGCATGAGGTCGATCTGGAAGAGGTCGATCTGGATGAGCAGATCGAGTGGGTCCGGAGTGCCCTGCTCGATTCGACCCAGTTGGAGACGGGCCCCGACGGGGAGACAGGCGTTCCCTTCCAAAAACTGCTTCGCCAACGCGGGGCCATCATTGAAACTGTGGTGACCTTCTTGGCGGTCCTGGAACTGGCGAAGCTACAGCGGCTGAGCTTTTGGCAGTTGGAAGCGCTTTCGGAGATCTGGTTGAACCGCGCGGATCCGCCGCAAGAGCCAGCTCTTTCAGATGTCGATGACGGACAGTTGATTCAATTTGAGGCCAAGGAGGGCCCGACTGAATGAAGATTGCAGAAGAGACCGATGTGGAGACTTCCGTAGACATGCTGCCGTCACTGAGCACCATTATCGAGGCCATCCTGTTCGCGGTCGATCGACCGGTGACGACGGACGAGCTGCGGCGGGCTGTTCCGGAGGCGGACAAAGAGTCGATTCTCGCAGCACTGGAGATTCTCGAGCAGAAGTACGAGCAGAACGAATCCGGTGTCGGCCTCCAAGAAGTCGCCGGTGGATACCTTCTCTCGACCCGGCCCGAGTTGGGTTCGTATGTCGAGCGATTCCTCGTTGGAAAGCGACGGGCTCGTCTTTCCAGAGCTGCCCTCGAGACGATTGCGACGATTGCCTATCGACAGCCGATTACCCGCGGGGAAGTCGAAGAGCTGCGAGGTGTGGACTCGGGACACGTTATCCACACTCTCATGTCACGGGATCTCATCACGGTGAAGGGGCGTAGCGAGATGCTCGGCCGACCACTTCTCTACGCGACGACGACCGAGTTCATGCGCTATTTTGGTCTTCAATCGATTTCCGATTTGCCAAATCTCGACGAAATGGCGGCTCTGACCACTTCCGATCCCCTCGAGGATCCGGAGATCAGGGAAGCGCTCGAAACGAGCGGATTGCTCGAGGACCTACACGACACTGAGTTGACGGATTCGCTCGAGGGCGCATCCGAGGAGATTCATGACACCCAAGTCGAAGCCGACGGCAAAGCCGGGCCGGCCGAAGAAGCGGACGCCGACGACCCGTCCGAAGCAAACGAAGTCTCGTGCGAGCAAGACGACGTCCTCGCGAACGGGAACGGGTCGAACGGCCACGAAGCGAACGGCAACGGGAACGGGTCGAACGGCCAAGAAACGAACGGTAACGGGAACGGGTCGAACGGACACAAAACGAACGGCAACGGGAACGGGTCGAACGGACACAAAACGAACGCCGATTCGCAGCTCCGCAAGCAAGAGCCCGCGAGCTTCGCGCCCGACGGCCGCGAGTCACCCGGGCCGGAAATCGTCGCAGGGGGTGAAATCCCGGGCGACGAAGCGACCGTTGACGAAGCGACCGTTGCAGAGGAAGAGCTTCCCGAGAACGAAACCTCCCGCTAGCCCGGAGCCGGCCCAATCCGGCCAGATCCGGCTCAATCGCTTTCTTGCCTCAACGGGGCTGGGGTCTCGTCGAGCCTGCGATGGGCTGATCGCGGCGGGGCGGATCGAGGTCAATGGTGAGCTCGTGACCCAGCTGGGCGTTACGGTGGACCCGACCACCGATATCGTGAAATGTGACGGTGAGAGGCGGCGCGTACCGAGCCGGCACGTCTATCTCCTACTCAACAAGCCTTCCGGAGTCATCACGACTCGGTCGGACGAAGAGGGAAGATCGACCGTAGAGGACTATCTTGGTCGCCATCGGGGCCGCGTCGTGCCCATCGGTCGGCTCGACCGTGCCACTGAGGGGCTATTGCTCTTTACGAACTACGGCGATCTCGTCAACCGTCTGCTCCATCCACGCTATCAACAGCCCAGAACCTACCTGGCCTGGGTGCAGCCCTCACCTTCCGCCGAGGATCTCAGGGCGATCGGGGAAGGTGTCCTGATCGGAATGGGAGAGGTGTCCGGCCCTTCCGAGACACGAGTAATGGGGCGACGCGGCGGGACGACCCGAGTTCGGATTACGCTCCGCGAGGGTCGAAACCGGGAGGTGCGGAGGATCTTCCGTGCGCGCGGACTCAGAGTCACCGCCCTGCGGCGCACGGACTATGCGGGAATCACTTTGGGCGACCTGCCGATTGGGTCCATCCGCTCCTTGACCCCGCGGGAGATTGCTCTCCTGGCCGAGGCAACCGGGCTCGAACTCTAGAAAGACGATTCGCCGCGTGGCCGGGTCGAATCGGACACGGTATTGTCGAAGGATGAAAATGACGCAAGGAAACAAGACCGCCGGGATGGCTCCGCAGACGCCATTTCTTCCCTGGCTGGATGAGATCAGCCCCTACGTCCCAGGCAAACCGCCCGCTCACGTGCTCGAGAAGCTCGAAGGGCAAACCCTCATGCGCCTGGCCAGCAATGAGAATCCGATGGGTCCATCTCCAGCAGCCGCCGCCGTCCTGGCGGACGGCAGTGTCGAGCTCAATCGGTATCCTGATGATCAGGCTCAATCACTCAAGGCCACTCTCAGCAGAGCCTTTGATGTTCCGACCGATCAGATTGCCGTCGGCAACGGCTCAAACGACCTGATTGACCAGCTCGTTCGGATCACCGCGGCACCCGGCGCGGAAGTGGTCATGTCAGAAGCAAGCTTCCCGACCTGCCGGATTTCGGCCCTGGCGACAGGTGCCCGCCTCACCCAAGTTCCACAGCGGGAGGATTGTCACGATCTTGTCGCGATGGCCGCGGCGGTTGGGCCGGCGACGCGATTGGTGTACGTGTGCAACCCCAATAACCCGACGGGCACGATGAATACCGCTGATGATGTGGATCGCTTCCTGGCGAAGCTGCCCGCCCACGTTTTGGCTGTGTTTGACGAAGCCTATTTCGAGTACGTGGAGTCGTCTGATTTTCCCCGCCTTCTTCCGCGCGTCCTCGCCCAGGAAAACATCGTGCTCCTTCGCACTTTCTCGAAGTGCTATTCGCTCGCCAGTCTTCGTATCGGATATGGATTCTGTCCTCGAACGGTCACGGAGCGAATCGAGAAGGTGCGCCTGCCCTTCAACGCCAACGGCGTTGCCCAACAAGCGGCCATCGCTTCGATTCTTGATCAGGAGCAGGTTCCGAAGAGTCGCGAGTTCAACGCTGCCGGCAAGGCATCGTTTCGGGCAGAGTTTGCCAGCAGGGGAGTCGAGTATCGGGACTCGGAAACGAACTTCTTTATGATGCGGATCCCCTATCCGAACGGCAGTCTGTACAACGAGCTGCTCAGCCGCGGTGTGGTGGTCCGTCCTCTGAACAGCTTTGGACTTTCCGGAGACCACTATCGCGTGACAGTTGGCACGAAGGAAGAGAACGAGGCCTTCTTCCGAGCCCTCGACGACGTGCTTGTATCGTGAATCAACGGGCGTTTCTTTTCGGCCGACCGCTCCGCGGGACAACGTCGGTCGTGTCAGACAAGTCCTTGACTCATCGCGGTGTGATTCTCGCACTGTTCGCCGAAGGAACGACCCGACTCCAGAATCCGAATCCAGGAGCGGACTGCCGAGCGACCCTTCGTTCCGCAGAAGCCCTCGGCGCGAAGGTGAGCCGAGGTGACGGTGTCTGGGAAATCACGGGCGTT
>Ga0315338_1004391_pt1 | contig 11195 bp, 8 predicted proteins | sample ASW8metaG_FD_204518 | JGI IMG/M metagenome (GOLD analysis project Ga0315338, IMG submission 204518) | Ammonia-oxidizing marine archaeal communities from Monterey Bay, California, United States - ASW #8 | ecosystem: Environmental > Aquatic > Marine > Coastal | place: USA: California | collected...
GCTTCAAACTTATTCCCATCTCATTCATCAGGAGGAGTAAAAATGTCCTTCATGAATTACCCACACTTTATGAAATAATGAAAATTTACCGGAGGGAGCGGCCGGATATCGTTCTGAATATCGGCATCAAGCCGGTATTGTATGGGACCTGGGCCTCAAAATTAGCCAGAATACCCATTGTCATTAATTTGCTGGCTGGAATCACCGAAAAATTTCATGAAAATGAATGGATATCTTCTCTCATAAGACACATGGTCAACCTGGCTTATCGGTGGGGGTACAAGGGGGTCAACCCGCACACCATTTTTCAGAATCCCGCAGACATAAAAATTTTCCTTGATCGCGGGATAGCGCAGGAGGAAAATGTGCACTTGATCCGTGGTTGCGGGGTAGACACCACCCGGTTTAACGCTTCCCCTGAACCTCAAGGAACACCCATAGTTTTATTGGCTTCCCGGATGATCTGGGAAAAAGGTGTGGGAGAGTTTGTGGAGGCCGCAAGAATACTGCAGAGAGAGAGAACGAATTGCCGAATGGTCCTTGTCGGCGACTGTGACCCGGACAGCACGGGGTCGGTTCCAAAAGCTACGCTTGAAGAATGGAACACGGAACGCGTAATAGAGTGGTGGGGTCCCATAAAAAATATGCCTGATATTTTTTCTCAAATTCATATTGTCTGCCTCCCTTCTTATCATGAAGGCGCCCCCATGGTGCTCCTTGAAGGGGCATCATGCGGCAGACCCATCGTCACTACTGACGTCCCAGGGTGCCGACAAATTGTAAAAAACAATGAAGGCGGACTGTCCGTTCCTATTAAAAATCCTGAAGCTTTGGCCAAAGCCATAAAGACCCTTGTGGAAAGTAAAGACCTCAGGGAAAAGATGGGGAAACGGGGAAGGCAAATTATCTTGGAGGAGTTTTCTGTTGAAATCGTCATTGACCAAACCATAGCCCTCTACGAAAAACTGATGAAAATCCGAGGGATTTCCCCCGAGGCATCGGCTCCAAGTTAATCAACATATCAACCTTAAATAAACAACTTAAAAACCTAACAAAATGAAATTTCACAAACAGGATATCGATGGTGTTTGTCTCATTGAAACGGAACCGGTGGTCGACAGCAGAGGAGTATTTCATCGACATTTTTGCGTTAAAGAGTTTGCGCAAACCGGTATACCATTAAAGATTGCACAAACCAATATTTCTGAAAATAAAAAGAAACATACTTTGAGAGGGTTTCATTATCAAGTCGCTCCCCATGAGGAAGCCAAGGTTCTGACTTGTCTGAAGGGATCTCTCTGTGATATCGTGGTTGATTTGAGACCTAAATCTAAAACTTTTATGCAGTGGAAGGCCTTCGAATTGAATGCAGCAGAAAATTTTAGCCTGTATGTTCCCGCGGGGTGCGCCAATGGTTATCTAACTCTGGAGGACTCAACGACCATTCTTTATTACATGTCGGAATTTTATTCGCCCGAGTCCTATACTGGATTCCGTTACAATGATCCCGCATTTAATGTGGAATGGCCGACTGAACCGGTTGTCATTTCTGAAAAAGACAAAAATTTTGCTTTTTTCGACACCTCTTCTATTAAATCTTAAAAGCTTTTCTTAAATATTTTTTCGAGTATTAAAAAAGGTTTCCCTTTCGGGTTTTCTTATATTTTTTTCTGCAAATTTATAATTTAAGAAATTTTAAAAATGGACTTCTCTGGACTGAAAATCGGATATTGGCCAATCAGTAAATTTCCCGGCCACCCCACTGACGTGAGAAATTTTTTATATTATGCCAAAAAGCGTAATATTGAGTTTGAAATTGCGGATCCAGCCAAAGATTACGATGTTGTTGTTTTATCCCCCAGGTCAGACTTGACAGTCTGGAAAAACTACCCACGCAAGAAAGGAAAAATTATCTACATTAATCACGAATCCTATTTGGCCATTCCCAAATCAAACATAAAAGGGCAATTGCGTGGGCTCGCAAAATGGGCCGCTCGGGAACATAAGAACCTAAGATTGAATTACTCCGGAGCTTTACAGGATATGTGCAAAAGGGCGGATGCTGTAGTGTGTTCCACTCTCGAGCAGAAAAACAATCTTCAAAATTACTGTGAAAACGTACACATAATTCTCGATATTATGACCGAAGTCGTCCAAGAGTTCAAAACCGATTACACAACGGGAAAACCCATTAAATTAGTTTGGGAAGGTTTTCCAGAAAACATTAAATGCTTTGAACCCCTTCGGGAGCTATTAATTGAACTTGGGAAAAACCATCCCATATCTTTGCACTTAATAACAGATCTCATCCACAAAAAATACATGGGAAAATATTGGACCCTATCCACCATGCAGGAAATTCAAAGTATTTTTGGTAAAAAATATACCTTTCTTAACGATCAGTTTACCGTTGTTCTGCATCAATGGAGCTCTGATATTTTTTCCAAGATCGTTACAGCATGCGACATCGCAATGATTCCCTTGGATCTAAATACCCCCCTGTCAGCTGGAAAACCTGAAAACAAGTTACTTTTATTCTGGAGGATGGGGATGCCCGTAGTGGTTTCGGCCACACCTGCATACACCCGGGCAATGGAAGCATGTGGTCTAGATCTATATTGTAAAAACAATGCTGATTGGATGAAAAAACTTGAAAGACTGATTATTGATACAGAGGTTCGAAAATCGGCGGGAACGGCTGGAAAACAACACACAGATATCTGTCACAGTGAAAAAGTTTATTTGAGCCATTGGGATCAGCTATTCGAATCGGTTCTTTAATTAAGGCTTAAAGGACAGCCAAGGTTGAATTATGATTGGCACCCAGATAAATCAAACCTTGTAATTGGAATTTGAGGTTACATCGTTCCAAACATAAATATGCCAATAAATTGTTCACTTTGCAAAACTGGAGCAGATTTTTTATTTCAAGTGAATGACGTCAATAGAAAGTCCTCAGACGAGACCTTTTCCTATTATCGTTGTTCAAGATGCAAATTGATTTTTCTTGCCCCGATTCCCGAAAATCTGGCCAAATATTATGACAATTACCACCAATTCCCAACATTGGAAAAACTTGCCCAGGTTGCTGCAGGGGAGCGATTTAAAATTGAAATGGTTCAACGATTTAAGACAAAGGGAAAACTTCTGGAAATTGGTCCATCAATTGGTGTATTTTCCTATCAGGCCAAGCAAGAAGGCTTTGATGTAGATACCATTGAGATGTCCGGAGACTGTTGTGAATTTCTTTCTCAAGAGATTGGGGTAAATGCAGTTAATAGTGATGATCCCGCTGTAGCTATTAAAAGCACGAAGGCCCATGACGTCATCGCCCTGTGGCACAACATAGAACATTTACCCGACCCATGGTCCTGCTTGGAACAAATAGCAAAAAACCTGAAACCGGAGGGCATCCTAGTCATAGCAACACCTAATCCTGACTCGTTCGGCTTTCGCATTCTGGGTCCAAAATGGCTTCATGTAGATGCACCAAGGCATTTAAACCTAATCCCCGTTGAGGTGTTGAAAAATTTTCTAAAACCTCTGGGTTTGGAACCTTTACTGATCACATCAAACGACAAGGGAGCCAAGTATTGGAACCGGGTCACTTGGCAAACCTTTTTGATGGAGTATGTTTGCAAAAAAGACAAAAGCGTATTTCTAAAACCCCGGTGGGTATGGCTATCCTGGGCAATATTAGGATACATACTTAGCTTACCCTTAGCACCCATCGAGAGATATAATTTAAATGGAAGCACTTACACAGTGCTTTTCCGAAAAGAGCAACAAACAGTATAAACTTTACGAGAAATAAATGAGCGCAATAAGAAGTTTTGCCAAGAAGGTTCTGAGCTTAAAGCTTCTAGAGAAGGTCGGAGTTTCACTTATCAACTATGATATAATGATAGAGGAAACCTATATTAAAATAAATTGAAATGGCTTGTATTGCCAATTGCCGTTAAGATTTACAATCAGCCGGATACTTAGGGCTTTTTAGGGCGGTATTTGTAGAGTACTATATAATTCAGTCTGTTAAATTTTAAAAAATTTGGTCTTGTTGATTAGGTTCAGTAATGGAAAAGGCAACTAAAATATTTCTTGCAGACTTGGCACACAGCTATTCTGTACAGGATAGCTCAATGCTTGTCCCCTTAAATATTGGCTATATTAAAGCATACGTCGTAGCGGAACATGGCTCTAGTGTAGATATCAAACTTTTCAAACACCCCGAAAAACTCCTTGCTATTGCAGAAAAAGAGCGTCCCGATATTGTTGGATTTTCGAATTATGGATGGAATGAAAACCTGAATAGGGTAATTGGGGGGTATATAAGAAAAATTCTTCCAGATGCGCTAATCGTTGCGGGAGGACCAAATATTGACCCCCATTCAAAGTTTCGGCTTGATTTTCTTAAACGTCACCCTTACTTAGATTTTTTAGTTATAGATGGGGGTGAAGAACCTTTTTCTGAACTTATCTCTTGGTGGAATCAAGGAGACCGAAACTATGAAAACCTGCCACAAAATATTGCCTGGCGAAATGGTGAGGAAATAATTGCAAGCGGGGAAAGACCGTTAAAGAAGGTTATTGAAAATATTTCTTCTCCTTATCTGGGTGGCTATTTAGATGAATTTCTAGAAGCAGGGATGGTTCCCATGATTGAAAGCAATAGAGGTTGCCCATATAAGTGCACCTTTTGTGCTTGGGGTGCTGCAGCCAAGGATAAAGTGAGTAAATTTGACTTGCAAACAACATTAGCTGAAATCGAATATCTAGGGCGAAAAACAAGAGCCCGGAATTGGATAATTGTAGATGCTAATTTTGGAATTTTATCCAGAGATGTTGAAATTGCAACGGCTGTTCGGAAAGTTAAAGATTCAACTGGGTTTCCTGACAGATGTCACATGTGGCTGGCAAAAAATGTAACGGATAGAAACATTGAAATTGGTGAAATCCTAGGAGATATGGTGGATGTGCATATGGCTGTGCAAAGTATGGATGAGGAGGTTCTTAAAAAGATCAAGCGCTCTAACATTTCCCTGGATACCTATATTAAATACCATGAAAAATTTCAAAGAATCGGGTCCGACACGCTCGCTGAGGTCATCATCCCAATGCCCGGGGAAACGGTGGAAAGCCATAAGAATGCTCTAAGAGAACTACTAGATATTGGGGTGGATATTTTATACACCCATAATATCAGGATGCTTGCGGGTGCCGAAACAAATTCCCTTCAAACGCGTAAAGATTTCAAGTTCAAGACCAAGTATCGGCTTATTCATGGAGATGCAGGGATTTATAAATGTCTAGATGGAACGAATTTGCGTGCTTTTGAATATGAAGAGAGTGTGCGCGAAACTAACACCTTTGATGAGGATTCATTGTTTTTTTTCAGGAAGGTTCAATTTCTCATTGACTTTTGTTGGAACTTAAATGTTTATAAACCTATGCTGAAAATAGGCCAAAAGTATGGCATCAATCCTTTGGATGTATTCTTTAACCTGCTAGACAGCACGCATTCAAAAAAAAGCAATTCTAATACAAACCAGTCTAAAATTTCAGAATTCTTCAACCGATTTGATGAACTGTCATATACGGAATGGTTTGACAGTGCTGAAGATATTGAGAGATATTTTGCCGACGAAACCAATTTCCAACGGTTGATTAATCAGGAGTTTGACAAATTAAACATATTGTTTAGTGTGATCCTTTTAAAAGATTATAAGCTTGCATTTGACGCAGCAATAAAGGAAAGCATTAAATCTTTTGGTAAAATTCCTAATTCACTATTGGACGATGTGGGTACGTTTGTTTCTGCTATTTTTCCACCGTTGGATTCTGATTGTAAAAAATATACTGTAAGCGTGCCAAACAATCTCGTAGACTTAAATAATGAGTCTATCGAAAGCTTTTTACCTTCTCAAAATTGCAGGGAAGTGAATCTGATAGAAACTCCAAAACGACGTGAGGCCGTTGAAGTTATTTTGGGTACCAAGGATGAAACTTTAAGCAAGGTATTAAATACGAGAGGGAACAGCTCTCTTTTTCTAAGAACCCTTCAAATGGTTCCCGCGGGAAATGTCGAGCCTGATTCAATTAACCAGATTTTGGGCTTGTCAGTAAGTCAGGTCGGGGGTTGCTAGAAGGTCACTTTCCTTGCTTCTGTATTATTAAATCATTGAAAAGTATGCAAAGGCTTGGCAGCATGCCTTGCTTTCTTGCTGGACCCAAAAAAATGTGAGGATGGGAATAATATTAACCTAATGATAATCCTATCCGGCTGGGAGCTTAAAAGCTAGAACCTACCTAGCATAAATTTGGGTTAAGGCCTCTGCCCAAATTTTAGCCTGCGGAAAAATACCTTCAAAAATGTCTAAAACCAAGATTGACAAAATCTATAAAACACCTGATAAGCTTCTTAAAGCCGGACTATTTCTTAAGTATCAAGTAAGGCAATTTGGTTGGAAAGTGGAAGATATGATTGAAGGGAGTGGTAGCCACTTATCCCCAGTTAGTGAAGGAAGTAATATTGAAAACTTGGATTCTTTGAAAAAGTCATGGGAAGAAAATGGCTATTTACTTCTAAAAGCAGACCCATCTTCTAATATTATTGAAATTATAAATGAAGAAATCTTAAGGATCCGCAATTACTTGGAGTCCAAAGGGCAGGGAAAAAGGGATGAGTTTGGGCGTACCAATCGAATTATAAATACTCATTCGATGAGTAGAGTTATTTTAAATTTTTTATGTAATGACCGCCTACAACTTTTTTTAAGATATGCATTTAATGATGAACCGGTGCTGGTGGGGTCAAACACTTTTCAGACTGGAACAGAGCAAGATATTCATGTGGACCCGCAATATGTGTATACTGAACCTAATGAAACTTTTGTGGGCGCGTGGACGGCGCTGGAAGATATTCACGAAGATTCAGGCCCAGTCTTTTATTATGAGAAAAGCCATCTTAACCCTATACATGTCAAGCAAGTCCTTAATAAGTATCCGGATTTAAAACAAAAAATCCTGAAGATTCGACAGGGGAAAGCAATAGTAGGACGTTCTCGAAAACATTGGGACTTGGCTACGGAAATAGATAAAGTCTATAAAAAAGAATTAGCGAGTTACTGGAAAAATAGCGGAAGAAAAAAAATTCCAGTATTGATTGGAAAAGGCGACACCGTGCTATGGAAGCAATGGTTGGTTCATGGTGGGCTACCCCGAAACAATCCAAAAATGACCCGCAGAAGTATTGCCTATCATTTTTGCGCCAGGAATTGCAATCTTTGGCCCATTTCAGATTTTTACCTAAATTCAGATCGGTTATCAGATATCAGACCCCAAAAGAAGCGTATAAAAAAATGTTCTCGTGGGCTTTATTTAAGGCAGTACTTAACACAAATTTTAGATTTTTAAAACTCTCTCCTGTGCTCAAAATAACTCATTCAAAGAGTGCATTGGCCGTAGAAGTAAGGTTTGAAAAAGTGTATGCTTAGTGGATATAACCAATTGCAATTTGGAATGAAGGCTTATTGCCTTAAAAAATCAATTTAGTTGAAAAATTTTCTAAAACCTCTGGGTCTGGAACCTTTACTGACCACATCAAACGACAAGGGAGCCAAGTATTGGAACCGGGTCACTTGGCAAACCTTTCTGATGAAGTATGTTTGCAAAAAAGACAAAAGCGTATTTCAAAAACCCCGCTGGGTATGGCTATTCTGGGCAATATTAGGATACATACTTAGCTTGCCCTTAGCACTCATCGAGAGAAATAATTTAAATGGAAGCACTTACACAGTAATTTTTCGAAAAGAACCCTAAATGCATAAACCTACCGAGGGATAACAAAGAACTTCCTTTAAAATTGTATTAAAACGATACTGAACCAATCCTATAAGAATTGTGGAACTGATCGTTTTAGGAAAGCGAACTTTCACTAAAGAGACGAATCATCGATATCATCGACAAAAAGAATATTCTTCCCCAAATAAAAAATATGGGCCTCGTCAAACTGGAGATGGGTTGCGGACCAAGGAAAAGAATTTCGGATGCTATAACAACTGACTTATTAGATTACGAATGTGTCGACATCGTCGGGGAAATCTTCAGCGTTTTAAGGCGTTTCCCAGATGATTCAGTGGACTATGTTTATTCCTTCCATTTTGTTGAACACCTACCTGACCTTGGTTTATATATTAATGAAATGCAAAGAATTTTGAAGGTAGGCGGTACTCTTGAACTAGTTGTACCTCATTTCTCTCATCCACATTTTTATTCTGACTACACCCATAAATCCACCTTTGGCCTTTATACCTTCGACTACTTCACCTTCAACTCATACTTTAAAAGAACCTCTCCCACTTACCAAAAAAGGATTGACCTTAAGCTAGACAAGGTAGACTTGCAATTCGGATCATTTAGACCTTTTTATCTTAGACATGCGATAAGGTTTGTTCTTGGAAAAATTGTAAACCTGTGTAAATATACGCAGGAATTTTATGAAGAAAATCTTTGCTATTTTCTACCTTGTTCGGAAATAAAATTCCGTCTGATTCACTGTCAACCTCAAGATCAACCCTTACCATGAAAGCAAGAGCATTTGTTCAGGAATTAAAGCACCCTTTGGGATTTTTGAAATATTTTTTAGGCGCTTAATCCTGCTTTAGTCATCCATTCACAGTCTCAATACGCTGATAAAACGAATGAGAGACTGACTGTTATATATTAAAACTTACCAATGTTTTTAATGTAGGAGTTGAAACCGTCTTGAAATTTTCTGTATTGGTACCTACTTTTAATGGAGGTCAATATCTGGCCCATACCATTAATTCGGTTCTGAGTCAGCCATACTCGAATTTAGAGCTCATCGTCTCCGACAACTGTAGTACAGACGAAACTCAAAATGTATTGAAATCATTTTCGGGAGATCCCCGGCTCAAAGTTGTAAAAACTGAAAAAACTATATCAGTTGCTGCAAACTGGAACTTTGCTTTTGAGGCCAGTTCCGGAGACTATATATTGTTGATTGGAGACGATGACTGCCTCTTGCCCGGGTATTTTGAAAAAATGGAAAAAATTCTGGAGCAATATGATTACCCTGAAGCTATTACTTGTAATGGGTATGGTTATATAACCCCTGGATCTATATATTCCAATGCAAAAAGCTCTTATCAGGATCCCTATTACGAATATGGACCAGAATTCAAGAAAGGGTTGCTTTCCCAGAAAATGCGATACCAAATAGTTAGCGATATGTTCCGGTTCCGTGTTCGTTTCCCTTTGAATATTCAGCCACATTTAATGTCCAGAACGGGTATCAACCGAGTTAAAGGGGATATTTATCGGCTTCCTTATCCTGACCATTATGCCTTAAACGCACTATTGCTAAGGGCAAAAACTTGGCTGTTTTACCCAGAAAAGCTTTTTGTTGTGGGTGTCACACCTAATTCATGCGGATTTTTTTATTACAACAACGAACCTAACAGAGCCTTAGATTACTTAGGTATAAAAATTGAAGATGCAAACTTTTTACCAGGAAGCATGTGGATAAACGGAATGCACACCTTTCTAAATCTTCTAAAAACAGATCATAACGACAAACTTGGCAATATCAATATCTGTCGAGCAGGCTATGTGAGGAGACAGGTATATTCCTGGTACTTGGAATACAAAGCAGGTGTCACCAAACCTAAAGATTTATTACACCGTTTCACAAAATTATCCTTTGGGGATTGGATTGGGTTAATGGCCTCAATATTTGACAAAAAAAGCTGGAAACAAGTTTGGTCAATACTTAGCAGACAAAGAAGCAATCCCGTGAAAAATTCGTTTCCAAGATCGATTCCGGTAAATGAAATTGGAAATATCAAGGAATTTGCAGATTGGATTTCAAATGGAAAAACGAACCCTAAATCTTGAAAGGTCTAGCACGAGTTATTGCTCCACCAAAGCTGTCGAAAAATTATCCTGTGAGATTTTTCAAAAGCAATTTTTCCACAATAAAAATCCGAAAGAATCTGCCTTAGGGTTATTCATCATCTCCCAGTCAACGCATCAAATAGAATATGCATGATCTATTTTACTAGAAGTGAACAACGTTTTACTAAGAAACAGGTTTTGGAATTGAATAAATAGTTTGACAAAGTCATCTACCTCGGACCATCGACCCTATTGGAACTTCAAGCACAAAAATAATACTAGCTATCATGACAGTCAAGACTAAAGCATCCTTATTTTTTAAACCCGGGAATCAATGGATAATCTCAATAGGGGTTATTTTCGGATTGGCCTTGGCCTTCACCTTACCTCTCTACATGAGCTTGGTTGTCAAGTTAGGACATAGAATTGCGCAAACTGACCTGATAACAGACTACACGACAGCTGTGGCGTGGGCAGGAGTACTGGGGGCAAGTATTTTATTTTGGCCGGTGAGAAACGAAGATAAAGCTCACCTACTATGGGCATGGTTCTTTAAATGTATCATGTGTTTATTTGTTCTGCTGTATTATGAAAATTATTTTCACTCAGACTCGCTAGGGTATTATGCGGTTGCAAAAATGGACCACATTTATATAGATACTTTGATCGAAGGCAAATTACTCTCCAGCTTTGGAGCAGGAACTACTCACGTTTACCAAATCCAAATTATCGTCTATTATTACAATAAAATCGTCCCTGATTTTTTGGCAGATTCTTATCACAGTTTAAAGTTGAGCTTTGCCATGGTTGGGTTGATAGCGAGTTATATTTTCTTTCGCGCGTCTGTTATCTTAACTCAAAAGAAAAACTGGAATTTTTTTTGGTTTCTCCTCTTATTTCCATCCCTCTTAATTTATGCGTCCCAAGTAGGAAAAGAACCACTAGTGTTCTTGTTTACTTCCTTTTTTGCGTATGGGATAGTTGGATGGCATCGCAGGAAAAAAGTAGGGTATATTTTTTTAGCCCTTCTGGGGCTTGCTTTATGCACCTTTATCCGGCCATGGATGGGGGGGTTGTTTGCCCCCTCTCTGGTTATTTATTTCTTTCTAGCAAGCAGAGGAATACCTGCAAAAATAGTTGCTGTACTATTAACCAGTCTAATTTTTTTGATTTCCTTTAATTTTATAAAACATAAACTTCAATTAAATTCCGAATTGACTGTGTTTAAAAAACTGGAAAATCAGAGGGGATATTTTTATGGGGGTGGCTCTGCTATGAGT
>Ga0315338_1004392_pt1 | contig 11193 bp, 6 predicted proteins | sample ASW8metaG_FD_204518 | JGI IMG/M metagenome (GOLD analysis project Ga0315338, IMG submission 204518) | Ammonia-oxidizing marine archaeal communities from Monterey Bay, California, United States - ASW #8 | ecosystem: Environmental > Aquatic > Marine > Coastal | place: USA: California | collected...
ACCCGCGCCGCGTTTCATTTCGGCACCGAGCCGGATATCGAGGAAGCGCTGAAGGTCGCCGAGGAAACCCTGGCCCGCGACTCCGCCACGCTGTCCCTCGATCCGCTGGATAATGTGATGACCTGGGACTATTGCCAGGATTTCTTCAATTATCGGGATTATCTACAGATCGCGACGGAAGCCGTACGCGACAGGACCGACCGATCGAATGAATTGAAGTCGCTTATTCTGGCCAGCCTTCATTATTATTTCGGTCGCATGTCCGGCGCGGTCGGGCACTACGCCAAGGCCGCCGAACTCGATCCTGAGTACTCCGTCTATCGCTTGTGGCAAGCGAAGGATTGCCATCAAAGCGACGACCTCAGCACTGCGGCATCCCTCCTGGCCACGGTGGTTCGCGACATCCTCTGTGCGCCGGAAGCCTGGTCGTTGATCCAGTCGATCAAGTCCGAAAACGGCGTTGCCGTGCCGGACGAGGAGGCGCTTCGGCGTCTCGTCGAAAAGATGGAAGACCGGACCCTGATCGACGAGACCTACGCGGCCATCCGGACAGGCCCATATTTCCGGTCACAGCGGCTCTCCCTGGCGCGCAACACCGGTCTCGAATTCCGCAAAAAATCGGATCGGACAGCGCCGGTGCGGCTTTCAATTCTGCTTGCCGACACGAATGGCTGCCGGTATTCGCAACTGCTCGCTTCCTTGAAGCAGCAGACGCTCGACCGCGACGCTTTCGAGGTCATCGTTTGCGATGTGTTCGACCATGTCGCGCCGCAACTGATGGAATTCGCAGATACCGTCATGGTGTGCGGCCAGAGCGAACATCTTTACAACCGCAACGCAGCGTTCAATTTCGGCCTCGCCGAAGCGAAGGGAGATCTCGTTGTTTTCTGTGCCGATGGCGACGCGTTTTCCGAAACGGCTCTGGCCGACATCGCCACGATGGCAGCCGACTGCGCAACGCGCCATACCGCGCTCGTCAATGCGGGCGGGACGGACCGAGAAACCATTCACACGCTCGCGCTTTCACGAGATGCTGCGATTTCCGCCGGAGGCTTGGACGAAAGCCCGTATTTTGCCGGCGCTTATAGCGGCGCCTACGAACTGGCCTCCCGTCTGCAGGGGCAGCGTTGGACGATGCGGCAAATAGAGTCGGTCCCTTCGTCGAGCGAGCGTAGAGCTGAAACCCGCCGCGCGATGTCGAATTTCATCCGCGAGATCTGGCCTTCCAAATTTTCGCCTTATCGGTCGATGCCGTTATTCGAAAACCCAGGAATCGCGAGGCTGCGGCAGCAGGGGAATTAGAGCGAGCCGCCGGATGCTAAAAGCCAGATCCGTCCTTCGGTAGCCAATAGCGCCCGTATATGGCGCCCGTCGGCTCCAGGAATGGCGGCCAGCGATGCTGTTCGCGTGCCAGCGCCACATCGGCCTCGGCCTGCGAGACCGCTACCGCATTCCCGAGTCTGCTGCAGATTTCCAGTTTGATTTCACACGCTTCGAGATCGGAAGGCTGCGTCGCCTTGTCGATGGTTTGCAGCGCCGCTTCCGGATCGCGGCGAAGCTGCACTTTCGCAAGATCGACGTGGAATCCGTCCTTTCCACAGTCCAGCGCGATCGCGGTTTTGTATGTTTCTTCGGCTTCGTCGAGCCGGTCTTGTTTGAACAGCACCTCGCCCAGGAAGGCATGAAATCGCGCCGACTCGGGCGATTTCTCAATCGACTCGCGCAGCAGTTTCTCCGCCTCGCACCAGTCTCCCCGGTTCATCATGGCCCGGGCTGGAAAATACGCCGCAACGTTGGTGAAGCGGATATATCGCATCACCAACGTATCGTGGTCGTAGTGCCCTTCGTCGAAATATCGGTATTTCAGGCCACGGGCCCAGTCGAGACCGAAATGTTCGACGATGCCGGGATGGATCGGCGCATCGATATCGCCGATCCCGTGTGTCGCTTCGACGTCGTCCAGGGTTTCCTGGAGCTGCAAATCATCGTCACTGACAAGACCGAGTTGCGCGATAACTTGGCGCGCGATTTCCGCGCACAGATACCCTGTGGGGTGCATCTGAGAAAGGAAGAGACGCTTTTCCTTGAAATTGTCCTCGATAAACGCCGTGAGGGGAATGTCGGACTGAAGATCTATCCCGTCCAGCTGCGCCAAATTTATGCCATGCAGGCGGTCGAGATCGATCAGGCTGGAAATGTCCGCGTTCATATAAAGTTCAAAAACGCGTTCCGGATCCGGCTCTTCCTTCATGAGCTTCAGTATGATTCGGTTTGCCAGATAACTCGGGTACGGTCCTTCGGTATTCAGGTCATTCGCCCAATTCCGCGGATCTTTGACCATGAAGGGCCACAGCGTGTTGAGAAACAGCGGCGGTACGCGAATGATCTTGCAGTGTTCGGGAAGCTGTTCGAGTAGCTCCGTTCCGACGCCGACGCTGTCTGTATCCCAGTGCCCCACCTGAAGAATGAAATAGTCGCAACGGCGGAGCTTTTCCAAGTCGAACCCGGCCTCAAGACTGCTGTTCACCTTGAAGTTTCGGACCCACCAAACCTCGTACGTATCCGTAATAACATCCAGGCGCGCCAGGACATTCCGCGTAAACCCGACGTGGCAATTTCCGTACAACACGATGACCGGTTTATCCGCCATGCCTTAAACTTTCTCCTCACCGTCGGCCAGACCCTCAACGATGTCGATCATTTCGCCGACATCCCGCAGATCGCCGACCCGCTCGTCCGGAAATCTAAGACCGAGATGCTGCTCGATTTCCAAAACCAGGATCACGTGCGACGCGGAATCCCAACCGTCGACGTCCATCGCCGTGGTCTCGCGGGTAATTTCGTCCGTGTCGCAGCCGAACTGCGCGGCAATGATTTCCGAAATAACCGCAAGCATTGAATTATTTTCCACCATCGCGCCGATCCGTTACGTCATCTGAAATTCATGCAGGAATTGTGCCCGATTGGACTCCCGCGAAATCTTGCCGCTCGAAGTCTTGATGAGCCAACCGGGCTGAACCGGCACGACGCGGTTCAACACCAGATCGCATTCCTGCCACACCCTGTCCTTGACCGCCCGGGCGAGTGCCCTCGCGTCGCGGTCCGAGCCCATCTCGGTTTCGAAAATCAACGCAATCGCCTGTGTCCCAAGTCCCGGATCGTCATAGCCGAACACGACACTGCGCCCCGGGCGCAATCCATCGATTCCGTGGGCCGCGTACTCGATCTCATGCGCCAGGAAATTGCGGCCACGCGAAATGATTAAATCGTCGCTTCGGCCAAGGACGAACAACTCGTCGCCCTGCAGCAAACCGAGATCGCCAGTGTAATAGTTTCCGTCGCGCAATTTTTCTTGAGTTTTCGCGGCATCCAAGTGGTATTCGAAAAACAGGAACGGTGCGGAAATCACGACCTCACCAATTTTCCCATCTTCGAGCGGTTCATCATCTTCTGAAACAATCGCAATTTTTACACCATCGATTGCACGGCCGACCGAAAGCACTGTACGTGATTCGAGGCCGCCAGAAGTGCTATCTCCAAGCTGATCGGATCCCACCGGTTGATCGAGCTTTATCTGGCGCGGGGGCGTGCCGATTTCGGTTTGCGTAACGGCGAAAACCGTTTCCGCCATGGCGTAGCAGACCTGAAGCTGTTCCGGCTCTATGCCGCAATCGGCAAATTTCTCGGCAAACAAATCGTGCGTCTCGACCCGACAAGGTTCGGAGCAATTGATGAACGCCGCGACATGCTCCAATGAAAACCGACGATCGCCACGAGTCCGGGAAATTTGGTGAAAGGCGAAGTTCGGCATCCAGACATGCGTGCAACGATTTTGCTCAATGGCTTCGAGCAATAACCACGGGCGCGCGACCCATTCGAATGGATCCAGACCAACGAATGGGACGCCCATCGTAACCGGCATCAAAAAACAGGCTATCAGCCCCATATCGTGATAGAGCGGCAACCAGGTCGCGATGCGGTGGCGCGACGGATCCAGTTGCAGGCGTTTTGCATAGGCATCGATCTGCCGCAGAACGGCTCGATGCGTCAACGCCACGCCCTTTTTAAGGCCCGTGGTTCCCGAGGAATGCTGCAACAGCGCAATCGAATCAGGACCCGCCTCGTTCATAACGGGTTCCTCAGCCTCACGGCTGTAAACTGCTTCTGGCGTCACGATCGTCGTATCTTCGATAGAACAGGCTTCGCGCGTGGCATCGACCAGCCATTGCTCGACAACGATCAATCGCGGCCGAATTCGTTTCATCAACTCGGTCAGGCTGCTCCAGTAGATATGCTGCGCCTGTTTGTCCGACGGCGGCGCCATGAAGGATGGGATCGCGCCCATCGACATGGCGCCCAGGAAACTCGCCTGCTGCGGCCACCCATGCGGCAGCATCACGACAACGATCTCACCCGGGGTCACGCCAGCGTCACACAGGCCGTGCGAATATCGCGCAATATTGATCCAGGCCTCGCCGCGACTCAGGTCGCGTGTTTTGCCTTCACGCACAATTTTGGCGAACGACGCATCAGGCGCAGCCATGGCCAAATCTAGTATGCGTTCAACGATCGTATCCGACTTCACCATCGTCGCGTCCGGCCCGATTCGCCAATACCACCCTAATCATCGGTCGCGCCGCCATCCGCCTGCGGTTGAATCCGAATACGCTAGATCGAGAAAACTTGAAGCAAACGCCTGCTTTCTCCTTACCGCATCGACCGTGCGACCCGCGCGGATAGTATCCGATTCGGACTTGGCAACGCAGCTGCGTTGCAATGCGTACCCCTTTGCATCATCATTTCGAATGCTGAACGTTCAGACCTGAACCACTTGCGGGCAGTCGATAATTGCCGAAATTTCCCCTGATCGTCGACATCCCCGCAGAGGCGGCAATGTCCGGGACATTTCCCGTTCTCGAAGCCCTGCAGGAAGGCGCGGTCGTGCTTCTTCGAGGGCTCGAACCTGTCGTTCAGGGCCGCAAGGCAATGATCGAAACGGCGGCGGCCGCGGGCTCTACCAAAAACGTCGCCGAAGAGCTTCTGGCATTTTACGAAGACGCGGTCCTACCGTCGCTTGATTCAATTTTCGCGTTGAGCAAAGCGGTAAATTACTTTCGCGACCGGCGGGAATGGTCCCGACAGCTTCACGGCCTGTTCGGACAAATGGGCCTGCCGTCGCCGGTCCTCTACGACGGCGGTATCCCCCGATTGCTCCTCCCGCTCGAAATCGTCGAAGAGGCGAAACAATCGGGGCTGTTCGAAGCAGGCGATTTCATGCGGACGTCGCCGACGGGCAAGACGGAATTTTTCTCTCGCGTGACGCCGGATGCCACGCCGATACACCGCGACTACAATCGGGACCATTATCTGTTCCAGGTCAATTTATGGTTCTGCCTGCACAGTACCGAAGTCGACGAGGTAATCCGTGTCTTCCCCGAGCATTACCATCATCCGGTCTACACCATGGAATGCACCCCAGAAGCATTGGCGCAGGTCGGAGAGCCCTTGGAGTTCGAACTGGAATTCGGCGATGCGGCGCTGTTCCATGGCGAACATCTGCACGCATCGCCCGTCGGCAAACCCGGTCGGCGGCGGCAATCGGTGGATTTCAGGGCCGCCATAGCGTGCACCGACGATAATCGGCACTACCGAGACGGTTTCCTCAATGCCGCCAATTTCGAATCCACCGAACACGGCGGTCCGGCCATCGACCTCCTTATGGAACTGGAAGGTGAAACGCCTCTGAACGCAGAGCGATTGACGGAAATTCTGGACGGATTCGACGACCTTCCCTTCGCTGAAGACCGGTACCTCGATCTGGCCGAGAAAGCCGCCGGCATCGACAATGCCGTCACGGATTGGGCGCTCAAGACCGTGATCGGGCGTTCCGAGCTCTTCTATTGGGTCCTGGCGGCCGGGAGATTGGCAGCGCAAAGGCAGAATCAGAGCCTCGCAAGGATAGGCGCGGTCAGAACGATCGAATTGATCGAGCAAATGCAGAGCTTTCCGAGTTTTATGCCGGTCGCGTACCAAGGCGCTACGCATCAGCTTACGCCGGACAAAGCACGCCAGGAAGCGTCGACGATGATCGCCGCGACTGGCTGAGCAGCGGTTTGTAAGTAAAACAACCGACTGCATCGCTAAATCCATCCACAAAGCTGCGTAATTCAAGTCTCGCACAGAGATTATCAAAGAAAGTGCGCAGAGTTCCTTTCAATTCACTTGCCGTATTTGCGGGAATCGGCGTATTTCGGCTTTTAATTAAGGTTAATCCAATCTTAATTTCCGATGCTTTAGTGTTTAATAAAGAAGCACTTAGGTGGAATTTTCATTGCGAACAAATGGCATGAAACTTGCGTATTTTCTGCCGTATGTGGCTATACGCAGTCGTTATTCGACTATGAATCAAGGGATGAACCGATGCGGGTCTTAATGGTAGCGCCGAAGACGAACTACCCGAATCCTGGACTGTCGCTCGACATGCCCGCGCAGGGACCGGCATATATTGCCGGCATGATGAAAGCTGCCGGCCACGAAGTATTCGGCGTCAACACGAGCTACGACTCCAGCAACGATCCCGCGCCGGAAGTATTAGCCCGGCATATGAAAAAGGCGATCGGGAACTATCAGCCCGATGTCATCGCGGTCGGCGGCATGGCCGCCGAGTACCTGTTCCTGTCCCATGCCATTCAAATTGCCCGAAACCTGGCGCCGGACACACCGATCGTGTGCGGCGGCGGCATCATGACCAATGACCGCCAGCATGCCTTCGAACTGCTGCATCCTGATTACGCGGTCGTCGACGAGGGCGAATACGTCATCATCGACTTGCTCGACCGCCTCGCGAAAGGCGAATCGATGGCGGGCTGCGGCGGCGTCGACTATTGGGAAAATGGCAAGGCCAAGCGGAACAACATCCGCACGCCAATCAACGAGTTGGATGAACTGCCGTATCCCGATTACGACTTCATGGACATCGATACGTTCTTCCAGATCTTTGCGCAGCGGCACGATAACTTTCACGTCCGGACCCGGAAGCGCCCGCGCATGCTGCCGATCCTGACGGGCCGTTCGTGCCCATTCAAATGCACCTTCTGCCAGTATTCCACGCTGGAAGGTTCGCGCCGCAAATACCGCGGCCGGCAGATGGAGCATGTGGTGGACGAGATCATCCACTTCCACGACAAGTATCAATTCAACATCCTGAAAATCTATGACGATTTGTTTTCGGTTAAGGAATACCGCATTCGGGAATTCTGCCAGCGGATCAAGGAAACCAAGCTCGACATCGATTGGAATGCCAGCATGCGGGTCGGCGATGTCACGGTTGATCTGCTGAAGGAGATGAAGGACGCGGGCTGCATCCATATCGGCTACGGCTTCGAAAGCGCCAACAACGACGTCCTGACATCGATGGCAAAGAAGATTACGCGCGAACAGATCGAAACGGCGATGCAGGCGTCCGAGGAGGCCGGTATCGGCATCCAGGGCAATTTCATCTATGGCGACCCTGCGGAAACTGCGGAAACGGTCCAGGAAACCGAAGCATTCTTCGAGAAACACTGCCTGGATCACATCATCCACAACGACTACATCATGCCCTATCCGGGCAGCCCGATCTTCGACCACAGCCTTGCCATCGGCGCGATCACGGACCGCACGAAGTACTACGACACGATTCACATGCGGCCACGCTATAATATGACGAAGATGCCGACCCAGACCTATTTCCACTCGATAGACAATGTCGTTAATCGCTATTGGAGAGGCCTCAAATTCGCCAAGGACGTCCAGTTCTCCACGGCGCCGCGGACCGGTTTCGAGCACGAATATTTCGAGGACAAGATTCTCCTGGCGGTCGATGCGGAATGTCCCCACTGCAGCGAGCGCAACGAGTACATATTCCCGCACGAGCCCAACGAATTCCGGGCCGGGCGCGCGGAAATGATAAAACCGATCCGTTTCTATTGCGGTAGCTGTCACAAGCGCTTGATGATTTCGCGGCTGCCGCTGATCCGGCTCGAAGAACCGGTTCAGAAATTCATGAGCAGCGTACAGCGCCTCGCCGAAGAAAATATTCCCGTTTCCGTGACGCCCCTGCTGGGCCGAACCCTGCTGGACGCCTACTGCGCCTATGGATTCCCAAAAGACGACCTCAACATCTCGTCCTATATCTCTCTCAACGATATGCCGGACGGCATGGAATTCGACGGCATACGGGTCGCGTCCCTACAACATGGAGAGTTGAGCCGGTTCAACATGATACACCAGATCGTATTGCCGGTTCAGGGCGCAGAATCGATTATTGCGCACATGCTGAAATCCGGCGTCGAACCGGACCGTATCACCGCGCTCGATCAGGACATGAAGGCGGCCTTCGAGAGCTTGCAAACACCCGAGGCTGAAGAAACAGCGTCCGTTAGCCACCTTGACGTCGATACGGGCTCGATGCACGCCGCCTAAATTGCGTGACGCGCCGGTGTTAAACGTTCTGGAACGCGATCAACCGCGCCATTTCAAGTGTCGGTGCCCAGACTAGTTTTTCCCGACTTTCATCATCCATGCGTTCCAAATCGACGCTGCCGATTTTTGCCGTGAACGGGAAATACCGGCCCCGGTATTTGTAGATCGCATAGGTCCCCGCTTGCTCAACGACGAACGGTGCGTCGGCGCTGCCGAGCTCCAGATACTTTGGCAGCTTGTACCGAAACCGCTCGGCGTGCCGTGGCATGGCCGCGGGCGGATCGTCGGCGCCGTACCCGTAGTCTGCCATGAAATCTTGCGACAATCGCTTGAACGCATCCCAAGATTCGGCCGTAAACAGTTCCCGGTGACGCCCAATCTGCCCCGACTCGAATGTCGGGCTGCTGGGATCGAACGCCTTTTGCGCAAAGGCAGCGGGCTTGCCCGGGACCTGAAGTTTCAACTGGAGCGACCAGACCAGCGCGTTCTGGACCGCATCGGAGCCGCCGCCTTGCGCGCCAACGATCTCCTCGAAGGACAGGGGCACCACGTTGACGCAATCCATCCATGCAGTGAAAGCACCGACCCGGTCCCGTAGCGAGCCCAAGGTTTGTTTGTCGTCAATTAAACGGAGCAGCCTCTCGTCGAATTCGAAGCCAGCGAGGTAAGGCGCGAACAGGGTATTGCCGTCCTTATGATAGTAGTTCGCTTCCGAAACCACGATGTCCAACGGGTTGCGATACATGAACAGCGTCGGCGTCTGAGGAAACGGATGGTCGCGGCCGCCATGCGGCTGTCGGCGAACGAAATCGACGAAAAAGTCGCGCGCGGTGGTATGGGAATTTGTGTATTCCAGACAGTACCAGCCGCCCGGCCGCGGCTCTCCTTCCGTCGCGACGTCCCGGCGATATCCGAACGCTTCGACAAGACCGTAGAGCAGGTGCGTGCCGGCCTTCGGAATGGTGATGAGGTAGAGCGGCCGGCGCGTGTAATGCCAATCGGTCACCGGTGCGATAATGGTTACGCCTTCCGCGTCGACAAACGACATCAGCACCTTCTGCAAAGCTTCGCCTTCCGTCTCGAAGACGAGAACGATGGCGTTGCCGGAAAGCTGGGCGGCGTCCGCAATTGTCGCGACATCAACTTCGGGATAACGCAATGTCACGACATCGACGAAGTTCTTCGCCCGGTCGTCCGTCCCCACAATTCTGGCGGCACGCGTCGGATGTTCTTCGAGCGCCGCGCCGACAGCCGCGAGGAACCGTGTCGGTTCCGGCTCGATGAGAACGAGTTCCCTATCGGGATTGGTGAGGGTCGTCATTGGCTCGGATCGACGCGCATGGGTTCGTAAAATTTAGCGAATACCGCATCGAGTTCCTGAAACAGCTTAATGTATCGCTCGAAACTCTCGTCGGAAAAGGAGTCCATGTGCCGAACTTTTATCGCGTTTAGACTTCTCCGCGCGGAATTGGGTTCATGGAAATCATGCGCGAGGACGTCCTGCAACAGCGCATTGAGTTTTCCGACCGCGTCTTCCGCCGCGTCCCAGATTCGTAATTCCATGGCTTCGTCGGAAAAACAAGATCGCTCGACCTGCGTATGGACGCGGAAGTCATTTCTGCGAAACTGGAAAGCTTCGGAATCCAGATTGCTCTTGTTGAACGCGAAGCCAAACAGTTCACGGTCCTCTAGCACATCATAGGGCGTGCCGGCCGCAATCGCGTCAGCAGCTTGCCGCTGAAAATCGGTGTACGCGCTTTCGTCCAGCATTTGGATCGGACCGTAGCCGAGGTCGATCATGTAGGGCTCGAACCCCGCGTCACGGATGATTTCGAGATGGGTGTTGACCATCCAGTTCTTCCAGTCGCCGACGATGCCGCCGCCAACCCGCAAATTGTGTTTGTGGTGTCCTGTGAGGTTCTTGTGGTCGATGCTTTTCCACACTTGTTGCGCCGCCGCCTCGCTCAGTTCCAGCCCGGCGACACTGCCAATTGCCTGAATCGTCGGAACGGGTTCGGTCAGCAAATCTTCCCAGCGCATGACGTGAAACTGATCGCGGATCGGCATGAATTCGTCGAAATAGCCTTTCAGAAACGAGACCAAACCTTTGAAGAAGTCGATGTCGGTTAATTTGTAGAGTGCCAGGATTTCGCGAAGCCGATGATTATCGTCCTCGGGTGCGACGAACTTCTGAATGTACTCGCTGGTCAATGCGTTGAGTGAGAAGCAGGACGAATTCAGGTTCCCCACCGGGTTCCGGATCGGGCCGAACTTGGCGTGATCCTTATAGCCGGGAAAATCCAACCAGCGACGAGGATCCACATGCGAATGAACGACTTCGTCCTCATCCAGAACCTGGCGGGGATGGGCAATGACAAGCGTAAAGTCGCCCATTCCGATCACGCCGATATACTTTCGGAAACAGGCCTGTTCGTCGTGCCCTTCGCGGATCCACTTGGCGCCGCCCGACAACAGTTTGAAATTCCCATTGTAAATCAGGTCGTCTTCAATCCCCTCCTCGGCAAACGCCGCGGCGATGCGGTCCGAAACCGAGTTGCCCAAGTGCGCGACGACGAGATTTACGACAATTTGGGTCGCGTCAAAATTCCACTTCTCGGGAAACAGCCGTAGCAGGCTGTGCAGAACCGAAATGCACAGGGTGAAGCCGCCGCGCGCCGGTCCGACAACCACCGGCTTGAAGGGACGCTGGTTGATGGGAAGCATGAGACC
>Ga0315338_1004394_pt1 | contig 11188 bp, 12 predicted proteins | sample ASW8metaG_FD_204518 | JGI IMG/M metagenome (GOLD analysis project Ga0315338, IMG submission 204518) | Ammonia-oxidizing marine archaeal communities from Monterey Bay, California, United States - ASW #8 | ecosystem: Environmental > Aquatic > Marine > Coastal | place: USA: California | collected...
TCTGGCCGCGCCTGCTAGATCTGGCGGGTGACACGACCGAGGAGCAGCATCGGATGGGCGAGCGCGATCGATCCAAGTTCGCTGGCGGGGACCAGGCCTATCTGAGAACGGACCAGTACGCCACGAGTGCAAAGCTGCGCATCCGGGCTGATATCCACAAGAACTTCTCGACGTCTGACATCTCGTGGTTCAACTGGTTGGTGCCCAGGATGGCCATTCCAGCAGCTGCGGAGATCCTCGAAATCGGGTGTGGGCCTGGCTGGCTCTGGGACGAATGGAGCGGCGTGCTGCCTCCTTCGGTCGGCATCGTGCTGACCGATCTGTCCGACGGGATGGTTTCGGAAGCCGCGACGAGGGTCGCCGCGACGGGGAAATTCGAGACGGTGGTGGCGCAACAAGCTGACGCCCAGAAACTTCCGTTCGAAACCGATCGATTCGATCGGGTCGTCTCGACGCACATGCTCTACCACTTGCCAGATCCAGAGGCTGGGGTTCGTGAGATCGCACGTGTCCTCGCCGAGGACGGGTGGGGCATCGTCGCCACAAACGGCACTCGTCACATGCGCCAGATGTGGGAGATCAGAGGCGATGTCTTTGACATCGAAACCATCGACAACACCCTTGACGTGTTCGGCGCTGACATCGCATTTCCGATGCTCAGGCGCCATTTCACCCACGTCGAATGGCAGCGTTTCGACGACGATCTCGATATCGACGACGCCGAGGCAATCCTCGCCTACATCTGTTCGGCACCCCCAGGTGAGGACGCAACAGACGCCCAGCTCGTTGAGCTTCGCCGAGAAATCAGCGCGAGGTTCGTCGATGGTTCGATGACAGTGGACAAAGACGTCGGAGTGTTCATCTGCCGAGGGCCGCGCTGACAACGTCAGACAGATGGCGCTGGAACCCACGAGCATGGGTCGAGGCCCATGAGATCGGCGAGCACGGCGTAGAAATCGGGATCGGCGGCCCTCAGCTGGTGCGGCCGGCCGAAGAGCGCCTCGACAGCCACGGCGAAGAATTCGGCGGTGTTCGTTGCCCCATATGGCCGCAACACGCCAGGGTCGTCACCCGCTCGGAGCTCGTCGAAGCGATTGCTCGCGAGCTCGATCCAGCGGTCGCGGAGCGACCCGCCGACTGCCGGCGTGCCGTCGAACATGCCGTCGCCGGCGTCGAGTGAATGGGCGAACTCGTGCAGAACAACGTCGTAGCCGTACCGTCCGTCTCGACCACCGCGGCTCACCGCGTCCCACGCGAGCAGTACCAGGCCTGAGTCGTCGGCTTGGCCGTGAAGGTGGCGTCGTCCCTCGCTGCGCGTGCCTTGCACCGGCCCAGAAGTCTCGCTTTCGAGCACTACCGTCGATTGGTGCACCACAACGGTGCGGACTCGGAGCTGATCGGTCGACCGTCCGGAGACAAGAAGCGAGGCCCGACCTGCGATCGTTGTGATGACCTCGTCGTCGAGGCTCATACCCCTGGCTGCCTCCCAGGTGATGTCCGAGGCGAGGGTGAACGCTCCGTCAGTGATCCGAGCTCGATGGTCGTCGTCCATTCGGTGCCAGTGAGCGACGACCTTCTGCAGCAGTTCGACGTCGAGACCAGGCCGTCGGCGACGCCTGAATGGCCACACGGCCTGGTCAGCCTGGTTCTTCGACGGCAAAGAGCTGGAACAGCCCAGGATTCTCGACATCGTCGGGTGGGGCGCTGCCCAGACCCAAGAACATCTCGTATTCGCCTGGGGCCAGACCAGCAATGCTGAACCTGAACTCGGCCCACTCGCCGTCGAATCGTGGCGTTTGGTAGAAGTACCACGACCTGGTGACGGTGCCGGCGCGGGGCGTTCCGTCGAATCGTGCCTCGACGGCGAGACCCGATGCCTGTTCCGCCCCATCAGCTGGAGCTCTTCGGAGGGCGACCTCGCCGAGTCCGTCGCCAAGCCTCGCAAATCCGGTGATGGCGACCGTGGAGCCGTCCCCGGCACTCGCTGCATCGACCACTGATTGGGCGTTGACGATGACGCCACCACCAACGCCTGGCGCCACGTTGCTCACGGTGACGAGGTCGAGTACGACCCGTGCTGGGTTGGCAAGAAACGACACCGCAAGGCGTGATGGGCCCGGGTCGATGTTGAATGCGATGCGACCATCTGGTCGAAGTGCGGCGATGGTGAGCGCTTCGGCGTCTCCGACCGATACCTGTCCGAGGCCAAATTCGGGCGCGACGAGAACATCTGTTGCGAGTTCGACGCGAACTCTTCCTCCGAGATCGACGATGCTGAGCCCGGTGGGGAAGGCCTCGCTGAGGCTGGCCTGAGCAGTGGCGAGGTCATTCGCGAGGTAGAGAACGAGGCGACTGCACGCATCACTCTGGTGTTGTTCGATCCAGGCGATGCCGTCGGCTACGCCATCAGCTGTGCCTGGTTGATACGCGAGGGCGTTCGGCGGGATGGTTGCCGGAATCTCGTCGCACGGGCGAGCCGCGAAGTTGGTTGTCGTGATCTCGAGCGCGCTGGCTTCCGTCCAGCCGATCTCGCCAGATCGATTGACCTCGAGCCAGGTTCTCGACTGAACAATGGCAACGTTTCCAGTGATTGCGACGCCGTCATCCCGCGACATCGTTCGACCGGTGCCGCCTGGTTCGTCAGCCAGCGGTGCTGGCCTGGTGAGAACCGCCCTCGCAGTGCCGACAGCTTCAGCGACAGTCGTAGCTGGAGCGACTGTGGCGTCCACAGTTGTCGTTGCGGCTTGCGTCACGGGAGGAGCCGTCGTCTCCGCCGAGGTCGCGACGGGCACAGTCGTCGCTGGCGCCGATGTGACTGCTGTGGACACCGAAACGAGTGTCGTTTGCGTTGGAGAGGTGATTACGCCGTCTGGAGGTGTCTGTTGACGGATGCCTACCCAGACAGCGAAGCCGAGCACCGCCACGCTGACAATGGCGATGAGGCCCTGAGCGAGGCGAATCACGATCGGCGCGCCAATGCGTGGCAACTGGTCATAGCCCCGTTCGTCCACTCCACGCACAGCGGACATTCTCGCCGGTCGCGACGGTGATTACTTGCCGCATCGCCCGGAAAGTTCGCCCGACAGAGGTACCAGCGCGAAAACTCGCCGATCGCGACCAAAACCGAGTGTGATGGATATCACCTGCGATGCATTCCGGTCTCATGTCATTCCCACTCTCAGTAGTGACATTCGTCATATTCTCACGCACAATGTTTCACGTGTCACCATGCAGGGGACGGCAGCACGGTCATGGAGCCGCGCAGGCGCGGACTTCCTCATGCAGACGCAGGCCACTCCCCGTGGGCGTCCAAGGACTGCAGAATGCGGTTTCGTGTCTCCATGAGCGCGGGAACCAGCCTGACGGCTTCTCTAGCGAATGTCTCGCTCGCCATCGCAACCGACACGGCGACCACGTCACCTGACGGCGTCACGAATCCAACAGCTACTGACGAAGCCCCAATCGTTGCCTCGTTGCGTTCCCAGGCAATGCCAGTCGCCTTGACCCTGTCGAGCTGTGAACGGAGTTCGTCGATGTCGGTGATCGTTGCGACAGTGAACGGTTCCGGCTCGCCGAGGAGCTGAGACGCCGTGGTGCGCTCGAGCTGAGCACAAATCGCCTTGCCTGGAGCCGTGGCGTGGGCCGCAACGCAGAGACCGACCCGCCGGCCCACGTGTCGCAGCCCGTCAGAGGGCGGAAAGGCCTGCTCAAGGCACCTGACAACACCCCCGGAGAACCCATGAAGCTCGACTGGCACGCCCAACTCGGCCGCCGTGGCCGCAATTGCGGGCGCAGCGACGTCGAGGAGTCGAGCACGGCTCGCAGAAGCGAGCAGAGAGGTCGTGATGCCGATGCGATACTTGGGCGAGTCGCTCGATTTGGCTACCAAACCCTCTGTTTCCAACGCTCTCAGCACGCGATGAACGGTGGAGCGGGGGAGCGATGACCGTACGGACAGCTCGCCCAGTGTTGCGCCGCTTGGCGTGTCCGCGATGATTCGCAGGAGCGTGGTTGCCCTGGAAATGGCCTGCATGGCGCCGTTCTCACTGGTCATGGTCGCTCGTCCCGCCGGATGGGACTGAGATGTCCCATTCACTGGGACTGTCGGCCATCCTCAGATGAACTTGAGCGATGCGATGAGACGATTCAGCGACGAATCGTCACATGTCAGGCGTGTGACGGCGCTGGTCGATGATTTCCGTCACGATGAACACGATGACGGCGCACACCAGCACGGCGTCAGCCACGTTGAAGACCGCATACCAGCTGACATCGACGAAATCGACGACCTCTCCGGTCAGCGGCCAGCCGCCGTCGGTTCTGAACACTCGGTCGAGCAGATTGCCGACAGCGCCGCCGAGGATCGCGGCCATGAGCACAATTCGACGGGGGTGGTGCTCGCTGGCCAGCCTGAAGCCGATGAACACGATGATGACGGCAACGGCAACGCCGACGACCGGGCCGAGTCCGCTTCCAGCCCCGAAGGAGAAGCCGCTGTTGTACGTGAGCCGCAGGGCGACCGTCGGGACGACGTCGATCGTTCGATCGTCGAGCGTGGCAACGGCCCAAGCTTTGGTGAGTTGATCGGCAATGAGCACCGGCAAGATCACCGCGAACGCCATGCGCCACCGTCGAACGACGTTCACAGCCCTGCCTCGGCGAGTCGAGAGCCGATAGAGGTGACCTTCTCGAGGTCGAACGGCGCCCTGATGGCCAGTGTCCTGCGGTCGACGCCGTGGGCGATGAGCGACTCGACATCGCCACCGAACCGATGATCGAGGTCGAGATCGCGGTTGACAGCAATATCGAATGGACGCCCATCAGTCGCTGCTCGCACATCTCTGACCAGGGAAAACACAGCGTCTCCCGCGACGAGCTCATGCCCCCCCGCTTGGAGATTCACGCCATCTCCATGCTCAGCGCCGATGAGTGCCGTCTCGCGGGTGCTGGCACCGATCAGGATCGGAGGAAAGGCGTGCCCAGCAGCCACGACGCCGGCCGATGCGCTCACGCTGAACACCTCGCCATCGAAACGATCGCCAGCCCAGATGGCACGGAGGAATCCGATGGTCTCAGCGAGCACCAACCGTCGCTGACGTGCCGGCTCCGGGTCCCTGCCGATGGTGCGATATTCAGACCCGAACATCGACCCGCCGCCTGCTCCTGCCCCAAGACCACACCAGATGCGACCTGGCGCAAGCGAACTCAGCGTTGAGAGAGCGGAAGCCAGCTGCACCGGATGACGGTTGTACACGTTGGCTACGAGGCAGCCGAGCCTCACGCGCTGGGTGACCGATGCAATGGCGCCAAGCAGCGTGAACGGGTGGTGCGACCAATGTTTGGCAACCACGGAGGCGCTGAAATGGTCGTACACCCACACGGAGTCGAAACCAGCTTCATCTGCGGCTCTGGCAGCGTCAAGAAGGTGAGGGACGTCAGCGTCGAACGTGCTGAGAACGAGGTCGGTCTTCACGGCGCCACAGAGGCTACGGGTTGGACGATCCGAGGAGGTGACGCACGCGTTAGCTTGGCCCCTGGCCACATTCGGTTGGGGGAGTGAGATGTTTCCGACAAAGGACGAATGGCTGGCGTCGACCGTCGAATCACCGGTCGACGCTCAGCGCGAAATCGTCGACCCCCACCATCATCTGTGGGATCGCGATGACGGTGTCTACCTCGTTCCGCAGCTTCACGACGACACCGGCGCCGGCCACAACGTCGTCCAGACGGTGTTTGTCGAGTGCGGCAGCGCGTATCTCGAAACCGGCCCTGAGGCGATGCGGCCGGTTGGCGAGACCTCATTCGTCGCTCGTCAGGCCGGAGAGTCAGTCGAAGCAGGCGGGGCAGCGATTGCCGGCATCGTGAGTACGGCGAACCTGATGCTCGGATCTGCAGTTGAGAATGTGCTCGTCGAGCACCAGGCAAGAGGCGACGGCCTGTTTCGTGGAGTGCGGCACGCGAGCGCCCACGATCCGAGCCCAGAGGTTCGCGAATCGCACGCGAAACCGCCGCCTGGGATGTTGGGCACGGCGGCGTTCCGAGAAGGTTATGTCAAGTTGGGTGAGCTCGGGATGAGCTTCGACGCCTGGATGTTCCACCCACAGGTCCCTGAACTGATCGACCTCGTCGCTGCCCACCCGCAGACGAACGTCGTGCTGGACCACATCGGCGGCCCGCTTGGCATCGGGCCATACAGCGGCCGAAGAACCGAAGTCCGAGCAGCCTTGCGGAGGTCGCTCGAAGACCTCGCACAACACGATCATGTTCATGTGAAGGTCGGGGGCATCGGCATGAGCATCTATGGCGTTGGCCTCAAACAGCTTCCGGCGGCGCCAACGAGCGATCACATGCTGGCCACGTGGGCCGACGATCTTCGGCACGTGATCGACACGTTCGGCCCGAACCGATGCATGTTCGAAAGCAACTTTCCGGTCGACAAGCAGGGCTGCTCGTACACGGTGCTGTGGAACACGTTCCAGAAGGTCTGCGATCTCGCTGGATACTCCGAGGGCGAGCAAAACGACCTTTTCGCAGGCACCGCACGCCGGTTCTACCGTCTACCGGCACCAGGCAGCACTGAATGAGCCTCGAAGCCGCCCTCGTCTCATCGACCGGCAGTGACGGTCCGGAGCCCGGATTCAGCCATGCCGCCGATAATCCTCATTATGTAAAGTTGACCTGGATGTGCACGAAACGGTCACTTCCCCGCGCAGATCGCCTCGTCTATGGCCAGCGCAAGCTGCAAACCCTGTGGAGTGAGTTCGTAGCTCACCGTCGGCCCCCGGTCGAGGTCGACGATGACGGTCTGACCGACCACGAGTCGAGCGGCCTCCAGAGTTCCAAAAACGCGAGCGAGATCCTCTTCGGCCGGAGCGAGATGAACAACGATCTGCCCGTCACGCGCCGCCTCGGCGATGATCTGCTCGATGCTCCCTGGCCCCAACGAGCTGGTCGCAGTGGGCTTCTGGGCCGAGGATGTGGGTTGATCAGATTTGAAGCTGGGCATGGAAACTCCGCCGTGTCGAATCGACACCGCTGCTCAACTTCTTGCCACCTCTCCCCTGTCGACACGGTGGCTCCAGCCTGAAGCACTGCTGTGCTGGACCCAGTGTGGCCCAATGGCTAACCTTCACGAGCAAGGGCAACAGGGGGCGAACATGCGCATCGACACGGTCGATTGCTACCTCGAACGGGTCACCCTCATCTCAGACCGGCCGGTCTGACACACATACGCGGCGCCAGGCGCCACAAGGAGAATCTGTATGCACGTCGGCATGTCCGTCATCTTCCAGAACCCAGAAGACGCGAGGCCAGATGCCGACGTCTACCGAGACGATCTTGCCCTCGCCAAGCAAGCCGAAGGTCTGGGATTCGAGTCGATTTGGAGCGTCGAACACCACTTCACCGACTACACGATGTGCCCGAACGTCATGCAGTTTCTCACCTACATGGCTGCGTGCACCGAGAAGATCCAACTCGGCTCGATGGTGTGCGTGCTCCCCTGGCAGGATCCGCTGCGTGTCGCCGAACAGGTGGCGATGCTCGATGTCATGTCGGAAGGACGCGTCATTCTCGGCATGGGCCGCGGGACCGGCCGGGTCGAGTTCGACGGATTCAGGGTTGCGATGCCGGAGGCTCGTGGCCGTTTCGCCGAGTCGGCCGAAATGATTCTGACCGGTCTCGAAACCGGTGTGTGTGAATACGACGGGGAGTTCGTCCGTCAGCCCGCCGTCTCGATTCGTCCGAAGCCAACGAAGAGCTTCCGTGGTCGAGCGTACGCGGCAGCTGTCTCACCGGAATCGGCTGAGATCATGGCGAAGATGGGTGTCGGACTGCTGATCATCCCGCAAAAGCCGTGGCATCTCGTTCGCGACGAGCTGCAGGCGTACCGAAGCACCTATCGCGAGGCGACAGGCGAAGAGCCGCCGCCGCCATACGTTGCCGGCTGGACCTTCGTCGACGATTCGATGGATCGAGCCGAGGAGCTCGCTCGCAAGTACATCGGTGGCTATTGGAACACGGTCATCAAGCACTACGAGTTCGATCAAGACCACCTGATGAACACACCCGGCTATGAGTTCCATGGCCAGATGTACGACATGCTCACTGCGCCGGGCGGCGTCGAGAAGATGATTGACTTCTTCGTTGGAATCCAGGTGTGGGGTACGCCAGAACGTGTCATCGAACGGATCACGGAGATCCAGGACAACACGCACGCAGATGCGTACATGGCGGTGTTCTCCTACGCCGGCATGCCCCACGAAGAGGCTGACCGAAACATGAAGCTCTTCGCCTCTGATGTGATGCCGACGCTCCAGGCAATGAGTCCCTCATATGACCGCCTCGGAGTCCCGACGTGAGCGCCAAGACCGTCGGTGGCGCCGACCACCAGATCGGATCTCGCGACGCCTTGCTGACCGCGGCATGCGATGCACTCGAGATGCGACCACCTTCGGCGATCACAGGACGGCAGATCGCCAAGGCTGCCGGAACCCAGTACAGCTTGATTCACCGCCACTTCGGCAGCAACGAGTCGTTACTCCGCGAGGCACTCGACGACATCGGTCACCGGTTTCGCTTCGACGTGTTCGAGAGCCCCACGGCACTTCCGTTGATGGGCGCCGTACGCCGACACAGCAAAGCAATACGCGCCAAGGCCTTTGCCAGGATCGATCACGAGAGCGACCCGGCCGTTCGCCCAGAGAGCAGGGTGGGCCAGCAGTACAAAGACGTCATCGCCGCGACGCGGGACGGTCTCAGCGAGACCGAAGTCGCTGCCTTGGCGGCTACGACGCTCACAATTCACGTCGGCGTGGCGCTTTTTGGAGACGTCGGATGCGACTCGGTCGGGCTCGATCGCGGCGATCCAGCAATCGATGAGCACGTCGACCGATGGATAAGAAGCGCAACGTCGGGCCACGGACCGCTCGCAGTCGAGCCGATACCTCGCAGAGGGCTTCCCGTGAGCGAGGCGGAGTTCGATGATCCTCCCGGCGACCTGAAGGGCAGGCTCGCCACCGAGATGAAGCTCGTCGAAGCGGGTGCTGCACTGCTCGTCGACAAAGCCCCGACAGCGATCTCTGGGCGTGCCATCGCCGGTGAGGCTGGCGTCAACTACGGGCTCATCCATCACTACTTCGGATCGAAGGACGAGGTGCTGCGTCGCTCGCTCGAGTTTCACCGCGACCGAGTCGGAGTCGGGTCCATCGATCAGGGTCGTGACATCTACTTTTCGATGCAGGCCGCACCTGCGCTGCTCAGGGCGGCAGCGTGGTCGGCTCTCGATCCCGACCACCCTTTCGAGGGAACACCATTTCCGGTCGGCGGCAACATGCTCGCGAACCACTGTCGCACCAACGAGGTCGAGCCGACGGTGTCGATCAGAGTCAGCGTGCTCGTGAGCACCGTCACTCAGCTTGCATGGACGCTGTTCAAGCAGCCACTCGCGAACACGCTCGGGCACGACATCGACGATCTCCAGCCCGTGGCCGCTGGTTTGTTGCACTCGATCATCCTTGACGGTCGGAAGTCGACCTGAGTGCCGCCAGCACGTGACAAGCCAGCTGCCGAGATAGACATCGACGGCGAACTCGTTGTCGCGCTCTTGGAAGAGCAGCACGAGGATTTGAGCGCTCAGACGGTGACTCCGGTTGCCTCAGGCTGGGACAACGCGATATTCAGGCTCGGAGACGAACTCGCTGTTCGTCTACCCCGACGCCAGATCGCGGTGGCAGGCACGCTGCTCGAACAACGCTGGCTACCCGAGATCGCACAGATGGTCTCGCTCTCGGTTCCTGATGCGGTGCGGATCGGTCGACCATCGTCGACCTACCCGTGGCCGTGGACGGTCGTGCCATGGTTCGACGGATCTACCGCTGGCTCGGAGCTCCTCGCAGACCAAGAACGTTTTGCTGACGATCTCGGGACGTTCTTTCTGGAGCTCCACGTCGAGGCGCCACCGGAACTCGAGTCGAGCAGTATCAGAGGTTGCAAACTCGCCTTACGGGACGACTCGGTGAGGCGCACGGTCGCAGAGCTCGGTGCCAGCATCGATGCGGCAACAGCCATCGCCATTTGGGATCATGCCCTCGAGGTACCCGGCTGGACAGCCGACCCTGTGTGGGTCCACGGCGACGTGCATCCGTTGAACCTGATTCTGGACAAGCAATCGAACCTGTCAGCCGTGATCGATTTCGGAGATCTGAACGCTGGCGACCCTGCAACCGATCTGGCCATCGCATGGACGGCGTTCGACGCCGCCGGTCGCAAACGATTCCGTAGAGCATGTCGGGCAGCTCGGAACCCAGTCGACGAGGCGACTTGGATCAGGGCGCGGGCGTGGGCATTGAACTTCGCGCTGCTGTACCTGAACAATTCGGCCGACGTCCCTGAGCTTCGGGCCATCGGCCGGCGGGCACTCGCCCACATCACAGCCGAAGCCGCCACTGATCTCGCGTAATGCCGTATTCGACGTCGCCGAATTCGCTGCCCTCGATTGGTTCGTCGAACACGAGGTCGAGCATGCCGACGAACTCGAGCCCGGTTTTCTCCATCACCCGCCTCGAACCGCGGTTCACGGTCATCGTCTGAGCCCACACCCGCTCGCAGTGCATCGAGACGAAAGCGTGCTCGACGATGGCCTTGGAACCCTCAGACGCGAACCCAGATCCCCACCGGTGAGCCGGCAACCGGTAACCGAGCTCACGTTCGTTCGGACTTGTTGGCCGCGTAGCGAAGAAGCCAACGAAAGACCCGTGCTCATCTGGAGTTCGGAGATGTCCAGTCCAACCCCATGCAACATTCGCTGCGATCCACTCCTCGCTCGCGTCAGCGGCGATGGGTTTGCCGCCATTGAGGTACCTGGTCACCGCGGGCTGAGCGTTCATCGCGACGATGTCGCCAAGATCGTGTTCACACAGCTGTGTGAGCGTCATCCTTTCCGTCGTCAGCGTCGGGAGGTTCTCGGTGGTCGTCATTGGTCGGTGCTGGCGGTCTCATCTGATGATGCATGGTCGCTCGGTCGAAGCTCTCGCGGTCCGAGCAACTTCGAGAGCAAATACTCACCAGCCAGCATCGGCTCGTAGCGCGCTGTCTCGCCTGGCGCGATGCACGTCTCGAAACACTCGAGCACGCAGTCAGGGTCGGCCTCGACGAACTGCGCCACCGAACGACGTCGTACCGGCCCGTC
>Ga0315338_1004395_pt1 | contig 11186 bp, 13 predicted proteins | sample ASW8metaG_FD_204518 | JGI IMG/M metagenome (GOLD analysis project Ga0315338, IMG submission 204518) | Ammonia-oxidizing marine archaeal communities from Monterey Bay, California, United States - ASW #8 | ecosystem: Environmental > Aquatic > Marine > Coastal | place: USA: California | collected...
AGTAGATTATAAATAGCACTTGACATTGTAGAGAATATGTATATAATATTGTTTAGACCTAAACAATAAGGAGAAATAGTTATGGGAAAAATAATTGGAATTGATTTGGGAACCTCAAATTCTTGCGTTTCAGTCATGGAAGGAAAAGATGCAAAAGTTCTTACAAACCAGGAAGGAGATAGAACGACTCCTTCAATCGTGGCTTTTGACGATAAAGGACAAATATTGGTTGGAGAGATCGCAAAAAGACAATCTGTTATAAACTCAAAAAATACTGTTTTTTCTGCAAAAAGATTAATTGGGCGAAAGTTTTCTGAATCTAAAAATGAAATAAAGGATTTACCTTACACAGTTACCTCCGCAGATAATGGGGATGCTCATATCAGTGTTGATAATAAAAATTATAGTCCTCCTGAAATAAGCGCACATGTTTTACGAAAACTTAAAAAAACAGCCGAAGATTATTTAGGAGAAAAAGTAACAGAAGCCGTTATTACGGTTCCAGCTTATTTTAACGACAGTCAACGTCAGGCAACAAAGGATGCTGGAAAGATTGCGGGACTTGAAGTTCGTCGCATCATCAATGAGCCAACAGCTGCAGCTTTAGCATATGGATTGGATAAGAAAGATGATCAGATTATTGTAGTCTACGATTTAGGTGGCGGTACATTTGATGTTAGTATCTTAGAGGTCGGTGATGGCATTGTTGAGGTGCTTTCAACTAGTGGAAATACCCATTTAGGGGGCGATGACTTTGATAAAAGCCTTTTAAGCCACATTTCCGGCGATTTTAAGGCCAAGACAGGGATAGACCTACATTCTGACGCAATGGCCCTACAACGGCTAAGAGAGGCCGCTGAACGGGCTAAAATCGAGCTTTCCAATAAAATGGAGACAGAAATAAACATCCCGTTTATCGCAGCAAACGATAATGGCCCTCAACACTTACAACTTTCAATAACACGAGCTAAGTTTGAATCTCTTATAGGTAAGTTGGTTGAATCAACATTTAAATCTTGTAAAACTGCGCTAAGTGATTCAAACAAATCTATAACAGATATAGATGAGGTTATTTTGGTCGGAGGATCCACAAGAATTCCTTTGGTTCAAAAAAGAGTAAGTGAGTACTTCAATTGCGAACCTAATAAAGGAGTAAATCCTGATGAAATAGTTTCAATTGGCGCTGCAATTCAGGGTGGCGTACTTTCTGGTGATGTTACTGATATACTTTTGCTGGATGTGATTCCGCTTTCTCTTGGAATTGAAACTCTTGGAGGTGTAATGACGAGGTTGATTGAAAGAAATACGACCATTCCAGTTTCCAAGAAAGAAGTGTTTTCAACTGCAGAAAATAATCAACCATCTGTTACAATCAGTGTTCTTCAGGGGGAAAGGCCAATGGCAAACAATAATCGTCAGTTGACAAAATTTAATCTTAATGATCTTCCACCTGCACCACGAGGTATTCCACAAATTGAAGTAACTTTTGATATTGATGCAGATGGTATTTTAAATGTTCTGGCAAAGGATAAAGCTACTGGAAAAGAACAATCTATAAAAGTAGAAGCTTCAAGTGGGTTATCCGAAGAAGAGATCAATGAAGCTGTTGAAGAAGCTGAAAAAAATGCGGAAGAGGATAAGTTAAATGTAGAAAAAATTCAAGCAAGAAATAAACTTGATTCGCTTATCGCTGAAACTAAAAAGATTATTAAAGACAGTGGTGAAAAGTTTCCAACGGAGCAACAAGCTGCTAACGATGAGATCGAAGCTGCAACAGACGCAATTAAGTCAGATGATATAAAAATTATTAACGATGCTTATGAAAAATTACAAGCAACGGTATACAAATTGACAGAAGTTATGTATAATGATACACAACAAGATAATAATACTGAAAGTAGCGATAATGACGATGAAGATGTTATTGATGCTGAAGTTGTTTAGTATAGACTATGAAAAATATAACTCCAACTGAAAACGCAATATATTCAATTATAATAGTAGCTATTCTATTATGGAGTGCTTTTTTACAAGTACACCAGGTTACAATCACTGCAATTTTTATGATGGTATATTTAAAACGGCAAGTTATTAAATTTTCTAAAGAGAGTACATATTTCGATAGGTTCAACTTTTATGCTTATTTTGTTTGTGGCATATTATATTCAATAATGTATGTATTTGATGTTTTTACAAAATGAGGTTATAATGAAAGACGTTATTTGGTTAGGTGGTGCGAATAAAAAAGAAGAATCCGCGAAGAGCACATCAATTTCTTCTCTTGTCGCAGGAAGCAAAGATGAAAATAATGTAGTTGAAACTTCCAATAATTCAGTTTACTTTTATTCAGAGGTGACAAGACCAAAAATTTTGCAACTTAACAAAGCTATAAATAATTTGGAATCAAATCTTTTGAATCAGAAGAGACTTCTTAAACTTAAATTTCCAGCAGATATCTACTTGCACATAAACAGTTTTGGAGGCAGTGTCTTTGCAGGTTTAGCAGCAGCAGATTACATTAAAAATAGCGAAGTGCCAGTTCAATCAATTGTAGAAGGTTGTGTCGCTTCCGCAGCGACTCTTTTTAGTGTAGTTGCTGATCATAGACAAATAAGAAAAAACTCTTTTATGCTTATTCATCAACTATCTTCAGGTATGTGGGGCAAATATGAAGAAATGAAGGATGCTATGGATAATAATGACTTATTTATGAGAGTGATCAAAGATATTTATGAAGAACATACAAAGATTCCTAAGAGAAAATTAAATGAAATTCTTAAACGTGATTTGTGGTTTGATGCTGAAACATGTTTAGAATATGGATTAGTTGACGAGATAATTTAAAAGGATATATAAAAAAGCTCTAAATCATAATTTGAGCACTATATAACTTTCAAATAGGAAAAAATACAAATGAAGAATACAGAATTAAACATAGCATTTTATATTCCAGAATGGATTAAACTAACTGTATTAGTTGGAATTATTCTGGTTTTTGCTTAATATATCTTTGTATAAATTCTACTAGTTGATCGTATTTTGGAGATAAGGCTATAAACTGAAATCTCGTATGAACAGAGTGAATCATACCAACTAGATGCCCTCTCCAATTAAAAACTGGGGAGCCGGAACTTCCTCCAGCAGCAGGGACAGAATAAGAAGACATTCCATAGATATCTCCACTATAAAAGCCGCTCAAAGTTGGAATCATGTTTTCAGCAAATACTCCAACGGGCGCAGCAAGATTATAAACGATATCTCCTGGTTTTGGCGGATTTGAGGAAATTATTACGGCTTGTTTATATAAGCCAGGAACATAGACCATACACATATCGATTTTTTGGTTGGAGCTTATTTCAACTGCTTTATATTTGAATCCGTCTAAGTCAACAACTGAAAAGGATTTGTTTAAGATTTTTCCACCTTGTGAATAAATCATATTTATAGCACTTTTTTCATCGCAAACATGAGCAGCCGTAACTATATAAGCTCCATTTATGTCATTTCCTACAATAAAACCAGAACCAGACCATCGAAGTTTATTTTCGACACATTCTTTTTCAGGTGCACAAATCTTAACCTTTAATTCTTTTTCTATTTTTAAAAAAGAGCGTCTCGGTAAATTTGGAGATATAGTATCCGCAGATGAACCAACACTACAAGAAATCGTTGTACATGATGCCGTAAGAAAGAAAAAAAGTACTAAACAATTTAACACAGATTTAATCATTTTTTATATGGCCCTATTTTTAACTAGGGATAAAAGAGTAAAATGATAAAAATAAACTATATACTGATGAACATAAATTTTAAATTAACCAAGGGTAAGCACATGAAATTAATTAATTTATTCTTTCTACTTATTTTTACAACCATAGCCTTAATCACATTGAGTAACATGGTGGGATGTTATAAAACGTCAGCTGCTCATACAGTAACTGCGAACAACTTAAAAATTGAGACTTCAGAGTTCACAAATAGGCCAAGTATTAATTTTGAGAAACCAAAAAAACAAATTGATAGAATTTATGCTATTGATTTATCAATTCTTGAAGAGAACAGTGATGAGAGAAAATTTATTATTTTATCTCCCTCTCTGCCTCTTTTTGTAGAATCGGTAGAACCTTTATTGGTAGAACCTTTAAATGATTAGTTTAATATAGTAGAATAGAGGCGTTATGGCTAAAAAGATATACGTTTTAGATACTAGCGTTTATTTAACAGATACAAGTTCCATAAATTCATATGGAACTGGTGATATTGTTATACCGTTCAAAGTTCTCGAAGAGATTGATAAACATAAAAAACGTCAAGATAGTGTTGGAGCTAATGCTAGAGAAATTATAAGAAAGCTTGATGAATTTAGAATAAAAGGAAGTCTTAAAAAAGGTGTAAGAATTGCACGAGGAAAAGGGATTATACGAGTCCGACCAGCAAAAACTGAATTATTACCACCTGATTTGGATAGTAAAATTCCAGATAATGAAATAATCAGTGTCGCCTTAGTTGAAAAAAACGAAAATCCAACAAGAAAGGTAATATTGGTTTCTCGTGATATTAATATGAGAATTAAATGCGATGCAATTGGCATCTTGACAGAAGATTATATTGTTGGAAAAGTTGTTAAAAGTGGTGGCTCTCTTTATTCTGGAGTTACAAAGCATTTAGTTGATGACCAAACAATAGATAGGTTTTATGAAGGAGAGGAGATTTTTATTAACAAAGGTGAAGCGAGGCTTTGTCCAAATCAATTTATTATGCTTGTATCAAACGCAAATGAGAAAAAAACAGCATTGGCAAGATTTTATGAGTATTTAAAACCGTTAAAAAAGGTGGTTAAACATAACGATGTGTGGGGCATAAAACCAAGAAATAAAGAGCAGTCATTTGCGTTGGAATTATTATTAGATGAAGAAGTGCCTGTTGTAACTTTAGTTGGAAAAGCTGGAAGTGGAAAAACTTTATGTGCAGTAGCATCGGGATTACAACAAACTTTGGAAGGACAATCTGGAGAATCATCTTATACAAGATTAATAATATCACGCCCAATTCAACCTATGGGACGTGATATTGGTTATTTACCAGGAACAATAGACGAAAAAATGGCACCGTGGATTGCGCCCATTCAAGATAATTTAGAATATTTGATGGGAAATAAAAAAAACTTAGACATATATATGAATAATGGTATAATTGAAGTCGAAGCTTTGACATACATTAGAGGCCGTTCGATTGCTAATGCATTTATCATTGTAGATGAAGCTCAACAACTTACAAAACATGAAATAAAAACCATTTTGACAAGAGTTGGAGAAGGAACAAAAATTGTTTTTACAGGTGATATCGAACAGATAGATAATGTTTATGTAGATGAAACTTCAAATGGTTTGACATATATAGTTGAAAAATTTAAAGATAATGGTTTAGCAGGCCACATTACTCTGCTACGTGGAGAAAGATCAAAAGTTGCAACAACAGCAGCAAAAATTTTATGAGGTTTAATATGAATATTGATTTTAAAAATGCACCAGAAGATGAGGATTTTAAAAATCCTGAGTTAGATTTAGTAGTCGACAAGGATAGCGAGCTTAAAGAATGGCTTGTGGAATATGTTGGAAACAGGGCAAATCCCGAAAATAACGAAGTAACTGTTGAAATGGTAATTGAAACTGTTGCTGATGAATTTCCAGAGTTCATTTTAGCTATGGCTGAGGAAAACTGGATTAGAGGATATGAGCAAGCACTTCTAGATGTAGATTCTGGTAGGATGGCAAAACAACAAGACGATCAAGCTGATGAACTAGATGCTGCTCGTAAAACAGTGGAGCAAATGAAAGACGTTGAAAAGACGTAACAATATAATTGAATATATAAAAAAATCTTCAGAAGCTATAAACAAAAAAAAGAGATATTTCTATATTTTTGGTAAGATACCAGTTTATTTAAAAGAGCCTTTACCAAAAAATATAGATCTTCCGTTAGTTTTAAAGAAAATAGAAAAAGTCATTCCTAAAAAATTAACTTATAATTTAGAAATGATAGTGATAACTCATTTAGAAGAGTTTGATCGAAAGAATACAAACGCAGTTTATAGAGATGAAGCAATTTACGTAACAAATAGGCAGGGCAATGATCGAGACCTGTTAGATGATATAGTACACGAAATTGCACATTCAGTTGAAGGCTTTGCTGGTAACAAAATATATGGTGATGGGCTAATTGAAAGAGAATTTATAGGAAAAAGAAAAAAATTATTTGACATTTCGAACCAAGAAGGGTATGATGTACCTGGGAGATATTTTTTAGAGTTAGAATATGATGAAGACTTCGATAAATTTTTATATAAAACGATTGGTTATCCATTGTTGACAAACCTAACTATGGGACTTTTTTCATCTCCATATGCTGTAACTTCAATTAAAGAATATTTTGCACAAGGTTTCGAAGAATATTTCATAGGTGATCGAAATTATCTTAAAAAAATAAGTCCTTCGTTATATAATAAGATTGAAAAGTATTTAGATTTTTAAAAGGTGTAAAATTGAAAAAAGATGTGCTTAACGACAATTCTCCAAATGAGAATGACATATTTTTATATAATGCCGGTGCAATGGCTTTTATTCGAGATTTGACAATAGAATTTAGAGATGAGCTTAAAGTTTTATTAGACAACAGAACGGCAACTCAAATAGAGTATAATAATGGAAAAAAACCAAACTTTCTTGAGGAAACAAAACATATTCGCGAGAGTGAATGGAACGTTGCCGAAATCCCCAGCGATATCAAAGATAGGCGAGTTGAGATTACAGGACCAGTAGACAGAAAGATGATCATCAATGCTTTGAATTCTGGAGCAAATATTTTTATGGCAGATTTTGAAGATTCTTTGTCACCAAGTTGGAAAAATATTTTAAATGGTCAACTGAATCTTTATGAAGCGGTACGTAAAACGATATCTTATGAGCACCCAATTAAAGGAACATACACCTTAGTTGACGAACCAGCAGTATTATTTGTAAGACCTCGTGGATTGCATTTATATGAATCACATTTTACAATAGATGATATTTCTGTTCCTGCTTGTTTGTTTGATTTTGGGCTTTATATGTATCACAATGCAAGATATCTTGTAGAAAACGGTCAAGCGCCTTATTTTTATTTGCCAAAAATAGAACATTATACAGAGGCAAGATGGTGGAACTCAGTATTTAACTGGACACAAGAGCGACTTGGAATACCAACAGGTACCATCCGCGCAACCGTTTTGCTAGAGACTTTACCAGCATCATTTCAAATGGATGAGATTCTTTGGGAACTTAAAGATCATTCGGCTGGTTTAAATTGTGGTCGATGGGATTATATTTTTAGTTACATTAAAACATTTAGGAACGATTCCAGTCGTGTGCTTCCTGATAGAGGATCTGTAACAATGGAATCACATTTTATGCGTAAATATTCAGAACGTGTAATTCAAGTTTGTCATCGACGCAACATTCATGCTATAGGGGGAATGGCTGCGCAGATACCAATTCGAGGTGATGAGAAAGCAAATAAAATTGCATTAGATAAGGTTCGTGCAGACAAAGAAAGAGAAGTAAAAGCAGGCCATGATGGCACTTGGGTTGCACATCCTGGATTAATTAATTTAACTCGTGAAATCTTTGATAAACACATGTCAACTGACAACCAAATTGATAAGAAAGTTGATTATGATATCAATCAGAATGACTTAATCCAGCCACCAGATGGGGAAATTACTGAAGAAGGACTAAAACAAAATATTGATGTTGGTATTAAGTATTTATATGCTTGGCTTAACGGAATTGGATGTGTGCCTCTTTACAACTTAATGGAAGACGCAGCAACAGCAGAAATTTCACGTACTCAAGTTTGGCAATGGATAAAACACAAAGCACAACTTAAAGATACTCGTATTGTTGATAAACAATTAGTTAGTTCATATATAACAGAGGTCGTAAATAAAGAACCGGAATTAAAAAATAGTGCAGATATATTTGCTGAACTCTGTTTCAATGATAAATTAGTTGATTTTTTGACTTTACCAGCATATGAAAAAATAAGGATTGCAGCATAATAATGAATGAAAAAATAAATTGGTCTGATTCAGATCGTCCATATACTCAAGAAGACGTAAAGAAACTTCAAGGTTCTCTTAGAGAAGAACATTCTTTAGCGTGCAGAACCGCTAATAAATTTCGTGAAATGCTCGCATCAGAAGATTATGTGCATGCAATGGGGGCAGTGACTGGAAATCAGGCTATGCAAATGGTTAAAGCTGGTGTACCGGCAGTATATTGTTCAGGATGGCAGGTTGCCGCAGATGCTAATGATTCACATGAGATGTATCCCGATCAGAGTTTGTATGCAGCGCACAGTGTTCCGATGTTGGTGCAAAAAATAAATAATTCTCTGCGTCGTGCCGACCAAATAGAATGGAGTGAAAATAATTGTGCAACTAAACGAGACTGGTTTGCACCAATTATAGCTGATGCAGAAGCTGGTTTTGGTGGGCCTCTTAATGCTTTTGAATTGATGAAATCGATGATTCGTGCAGGCGCTGCCGCAGTCCATTTTGAAGATCAGCTTTCTTCAGCGAAGAAATGTGGTCATTTGGGAGGAAAAGTTTTAGTTCCTGGTTCTGAATTTATTCGTAAATTGACCGCCGCTAGATTAGCGTCAGATGTAATGGGCACAAATACAGTTTTAATTGCTAGGACAGATGCTAATAGTGCAAAGTTATTAACATCTGATATTGATCCAGAAGATGAACAGTTTGTTATATCTAAAGAAAGAACTCCTGAAGGATTTTTTAGAATTACTGGTGGATTAGATTTAGCTATTAGTCGCGGATTACGTTATGCAACACATGCTGATTTATTATGGTGTGAAACAAGCAAACCAGACTTAAACGAAGCTCGCAGATTTGCAGAAGCAATTCGCGATAAATATCCTAATAAATTATTAGCTTATAATTGTTCTCCAAGTTTTAACTGGAAAAAGAATTTAGATGATGCCACTATTGCTAAATTCCAACGAGAATTAGGTGCTATGGGTTATAAGTTTCAATTTATTACACTGGCTGGATTTCACAATTTAAATCATAGTATGTTTGAATTATCTTTGGACTATCAAAAAAGGGATATGGCTGCGTATGCAGAGCTTCAGAAACGTGAATTTGATTCTGAAGAGTTTGGATATACTGCAGCCAAACATCAGAGAGAAGTAGGTACTGGATATTTTGATCTTGTTGCTCAAACTATTTCTGGTGGAAATGTCTCTACCTTGGCTTTAAAAGAATCAACAGAAGCACAGCAATTTAATTAGAGATATCTTACATGAAATTAGAGATTACAATAGATGAAAAAAATAATCTGCTTCAGTGCGATGTAGAAGTACCGTTAGATGGAGAGCCAATTTACAGAAGAGGTCCTGGCCGAGCACCAGATCCTAATCCAAATTTTAGAATTTATAGAACAGAACATATAAAAGAAGCTATAGAAAAGGAAGGGTACAAATTAGAAGAATGTATTTCTGACTGGCCAAAATTAAAAAACAATTATAAAGAGAATACCAAAGGTACTTGGATATTCAGATACATAAAAGAAAAAGAGAAGCAAAAAAATAAAAATGTTACAAGCACAAAAAAAATATCATCAAGAAAAAAAACCACAGCAAAAAAATGATAAACATATCTCATTTTCTGAATTAAAAAATTGGGAAAAATGTTCTTTTTATCATAAGTTGACTTACATAGATAAGATTAGGTTATTTAAGGGTAATGAGTTCACGGTATTTGGTAATGCAATACACAGTACTTGTGAAAGCATCTTATTGAATGGCAAGGTCGATTCAACAGGCTTTTTTATACAGGAATACAGAAAGCTTTTAAAGAAACTACAAAATGAAAATTATCAGTTTGATAAAAAGCTAGTTCTTCAAATGAAAGAACAGGCAACTGAAATATTACCAAAAGTTATTCCTGCTCTTGATGAATACTTTGGTGATTATGAAGTTTTAGCCACGGAAGAAGTGTTGATGGAAAAGACTCATATCAGTGAATATAAATTTAAAGGATTTATCGATTTAGTTTTAAAAACTTCAGATGGTAAATATCATATAATCGACTGGAAGACTTGCTCTTGGGGTTGGAATATGAGAAAAAAATCAGATAAAATGAACGTATATCAACTTATTTTTTACAAATATTATTATGCTCAAAAACATGATATCAATCCAGATGATGTCGAAGTTCATTTTGGTTTATTAAAAAGAACAGGTAAAAAAGATAAAGTTGAATTATTTAAAGTTACCAGTGGTGAAAAAAGAACAGAAAATGCTATTAAATTATTAAATAAAGCATTGTATAATATTACAAAAGAAAACTTTGTTAAAAATAGACTCGCATGTGTTAACTGTGAGTTTTATAAGACAAAGCATTGTCCATGAGGTTAAAAATGAGTGAAGAACTTAAGTTTAGAGAAATTACGCAAGAAGAAGATAAGATTACGATTTTAACAATAAGTGATCATCCAATGTCCCCGTCAGGTGTCGGTACTCAAACAAGATATATTATCGAGGGAATGTTAAAGACTGGCAAGTATAAATTTATTAGCATGGGTGGAGCCATTAACCATCCTGAAGATCAACCTCAGAAAACAGAAGAATGGGGAGATGATTGGATAATCTATCCTGTTGAAGGATATGGAAATCAAGATCAGGTAAGAACACTTCTAAGACAACATAGACCAGATATACTTTATTTTATGACTGATCCAAGATTTTATGGATGGCTTTGGGATATAGAAAATGAAATTAGATCACAAGTTCCTATGGTATACTATCATGTTTGGGATAACCTTCCATACCCCGATTTTAACACTTCATTTTATCTTTCAAATGATTATATTGCAACAATATCAAAAGTAACAGATGATATCGTTAAACATCTAGTACCAGATGTAAATAGTCAATATCTTCCCCATGCAGTTGATCACACACTCTTTCGTGAACACACAAAGCAAGAATTAGCTGAACTTGAAGAATCTTTAAAATCTCAATTATATGATAAAAATGGAAATAGAAAATTAATGTTTTTCTGGAATAATCGTAACGCGAGACGTAAAATGATCGGTAGTCTTATTTATTGGTTTAAAGAATATTTGGAT
>Ga0315338_1004396_pt1 | contig 11181 bp, 11 predicted proteins | sample ASW8metaG_FD_204518 | JGI IMG/M metagenome (GOLD analysis project Ga0315338, IMG submission 204518) | Ammonia-oxidizing marine archaeal communities from Monterey Bay, California, United States - ASW #8 | ecosystem: Environmental > Aquatic > Marine > Coastal | place: USA: California | collected...
CGATATCGCCGGTTAGGGGAGCGCGACCTTGCCGTTTTTGATAGTGACGACATAAACATTCGGGACGTTTTGAGCACTCTCCTTGCCCGCCGGTCCCTGCTTGATGAACGCTATGTCTCCGTTGACACCGTCCACCTTGACACCCCAGAGCGCTTTCTGAATTGCTTTGGAATTGTTTTTGCCGGCAGCCTTGATAGCGGCGGCGATGGTCATGATCCCATCATGTCCGCGGAATCCCTCGGTCAGGCCGGCGAAGTTATGACCGCGCTTCTTCCATTCCTTGACGAACTTGGTTGCAACCTTGGGATTTGGCGCCGCCTCCGGAAACCAGGGCGCGAAGAACAACAGGTGTAAGCTGCCTTCGGCTGCCGCGCCTGACTGGGCAATCAGCTGATCCGGCGAAGAGGAACCACCCGTTGTGATTATCTGCTGTTTAACCCCCTGCTCTTTCGCTTGTTTGAGAACAAGCGTGATCTGCTCGACACCGCTGGTGACAAACAATGTATTTCCACCTGAGGATTTGATCTTGGCGAGCTGGGCGCTCAGGTCCGTAGCCTTGGCGTCCATGGTCTCGACTGCGCCAATCGAAATGCCCTTGTTCTTGAGCATTTTCTGGAATTCCTTGGCGGCGCCGCGGCCCCAGTCATTGTTGACGACAAGAAAATTGGCTTTCTTGACGTTGAAGTTAGCAACCTTGGTGCCAAACGACTTGGCTTCCATGGCGGAAGTCGGGCTGATCCGGAAAATCCACGGATTGCCCGAAGTCGTAATCTTGCCGGACGATGAGGTCTCAACGACCATGGGAATGCCGTATTCCATCAATTTGGGCATCACCGCCAATGTATAGGTGGAACTCCACGCGCCCATCATGACCTGGACCTTATCGCGAACGATCAGCTTTTCGGCCGTCGCCACGGCTTCTTTTGGATTACTTTTGTTATCCTCGATGATGAGCTCGACTTGCTTCCCCAGAAGCCCCCCCGAGTCGTTCAAGAAGGATTCCGCGATCTTCGCCCCTTGCACCACATAATTGCCCGACGCGGCGACTGCGCCGGTCAGTGGTTGACTGACTCCGATTTTTATCGTTTCGGCTTTCGCAATATAAGGGGTTATCGCCAATGCCGTTCCCGCCAGGAACAGCGCCATTCTCTTAAAATTCTGCACATTAGCCTCCCGTAGTTTAAGTTTCACCTCGTTCTAACGCACGCAGGACTCCAGATGATGAGTCATTTAAAAAATTATCCTATCATTAGAAAGACATACTTTAAGCAAAATAATCAATAAAATTTAAGTTGCCCCGGTTTGCCGAGATCGTGGCTCGCTTCGCGTCATCTTGGTGACAATGTCCAAACCCTCTTTGCGCAGGGCGTTAGCGCCCTGCCATTTTGCCCGTGAAGACACGCGTCGGGTACAATTGCCATCGAGCCTGTGATGCCTGCGGAATCACCCGTGCAACCAACCCGTCGACAAGAGTAAATCAAGACAGTTGAGAGCCCCAGATTTGAACCTACTATAATCCCTGTTCTTGAAAATTCATTCCCTGCTATCTCGATTTATTTCCCTGTTAATCTGCTTAGGGAATTCAGAACTCAAATCCAGAGAATTCGTAGCATTGCGACGCGGATCTCGCTGTATAGGGCTTGCTGCATTTCTCACTGCACTATCCCCTTAATAAGAGTATCCCTGTGGCCTGCCCCCTTAACCGAATCCAAATGTTTAGTTAGAATCTGGGCATCTGGGTCCTAGGAAGAAGGGGACAAGACCTATGCCTTCACAAAAATGTGGGGGCAAAGCACGAAGTCCACAGTTGATGGAATTTTAGAGCGGTTTGAAATGATCGATGTTAAATACTCCGAAACACCGGTAGAATTGTCAGTTGCTGCGTTATTTTAACCCTTCTAAATGCTTTTGCCCAGTATCGCCTAGGGGCCATTTATCATAACGGGGATGGTCTCTCTGAGAGTTTCATAACTGCAATCAAGTGGTACAAATTTGCTGCTGAACAGGGGAATAAAAATGCGCCGTCCAAATTTGGTAGGATGTATAAAAACGGATGGGGGGAGTCATACAAGATTATGTCCGTGCCCATATGTGGTTCAACATTGCCGCATCAGATGGACACAAGGATGCGACTAATAACAGAGACATTGTTGCGAAGAGAATGGCCCCTTTTCAAATTGAAAACGCACAGATACTTTCCCGTGAGTGTGTGAAGAAAAAATACAAGGAGTTCTGAGATGGGTTGCCTAATGCCCACCCTCCTCATCCCCGCCCTTGTCGCCTTGCTGGTCAGTGGAACGGCGTGGGGCGAAGATGTTGCCATCTGTACCGGAACGCTATGACCTTACGTGAATTATTCCAACTAATCGGTATTTGGTTGAGTGACACAACGGTTTCCGTAACCGCCGATCAGTTCTTTCATATAGATTGGTTTAAGGATGGTTTGGAAAAATTAATTGAGGGAAATATTTTAGATTTAAAAATAAGTCAGATCGCATTCATCTTGTTCTTTGTATTAATGATTTTCTGGGGGTTGATAAACGATTATACAAAAAGAAAGAGAACCAAAGAAAACCAGAATGACTTTGATTAAAATTAAAGAAAGGGGGGGGGATTATAAGACTGAATCAAGACAACGTTAGTGAATATAATTTACGCCGACGCTCAAGGCCGCCGTATAACGAGAGAATAGTGAAGTGAGTTTCTACGCGGCGGCATTGGCCGCAGCGGCTGTCGACTGAATCTTTCAGTTCCGGCCCATCAACATGCCGACATGGGTGACGACGGAGTCCGAGAGCGCCTCGAGCCGGTAGCCACCCTCGAGGGCCGAGACGATGCGGCCGCCAGCGTGACGCCGGGCGATCTCGATCACGATTTGGGTGAGTGAACCATAGCCCTCGGCAGTCACGCCGAGGCTGGCGAGTGGGTCGTCCCTATGCGCGTCGAACCCGGCTGAAATCAGCACGAAGTTGGGCTTGAACTTGTCGGCGGCGGGTACCAGCTTGTTGCGGAACGCCTCGACGATCTCCGTGTCACCGCTGCCGGCTACGAGCGGCACGTTGACCGTCGTCCCCTCGCCTGCCCCGGCACCCATCTCCTTCGCCTGGCCGGTGTACGGGTAGAAGGGATTTTGGTGGGTGCTGAAATACAATACCGACGGGTCGTCGTAGAACATCGTCTGGGTACCGTTGCCGTGGTGCACGTCCCAATCGACGATAAGCACCCGCTTCAGCCCGTGCTTTTTCTGCGCGTAGCGAGCGGCGATTGCGACGCTGTTGAGTAGGCAGAACCCCATGGCCCGGCCGGGGAGCGCGTGGTGTCCCGGCGGTCTGACAGTGGCGAAGGCGTTTCTGGCCCGCCCCGCAACCACCGCATCGACCGCCGCCAGCACGCCGCCGGCCGCGAGCTTGGCGACACGCAGGCTTTCCGGCGCCAGCCTCGTATCGGGATCGAGTTGGACCGGGGCTTGCATCGATGCCGCCTCGAGCCAACCGAGATAGGCGGGCGTGTGTACCGCCGTGATCCAGCGATCCGCCGCCGGTCTCGGCTCGATCCGCAGCAGCGATTCCATGAGCCCCGATGTCTCGAGCCCGGTGATGATCGCCCGCAGCCGATTGGGTCTTTCCGGATGGTCGGGCCCGGTATCGTGCAGCAGGTAGTCCGGGTGATAGACCAGTCCGGTCGGGGCGGCCGGTTTCGGCGCCGCCCGCGCGGCCCCGGCCAAAACGCATGCCGCCGCCGAGAGCACGAAGCAGCGGCGCGAGAGGGATCTACTCACTCCGGACCTCGCAGTACCACTTCAGCGCAAAGCTTGATGGCAGCTTGGTGTGACGTTGAGTAATGTCGTGGCTTCCTTTCCCCATGCAGGACCGCGGCCACAGCAGATGGTGAACAGTTTACGCACAGCAGCATTATCGTAGCAGATTTAGGGTAATTACGGGGTAGTCGGAGGGCTTAACTCACCACCTCACCAATACCCCCTCTCAGCAACCACAAATTCACCTCCAGCATCACCCTGAAAGCCATAGTGAGACAGGCTAAGCTGGCTTTTCCTTCCGCCCAATTAGGCGAGGAAAAGACCTAAATTTATACCCTGTTGATAGCCCCCCGGTCAGACATCGGTATCAACACCCTCAAGTCCGGTAGAGGCCCTATTAGATGGGAAAAACCGTTAATAAAGAACCCTGCGGTAACGGCGGATCATATCTTCGTCGTTTTCGGGCGTCTCGGGACTGTCGGTCTGGTCACGGATCATCTCGCCCATGGACGGAATCGGGCGCTCGGTGTGTTTGGCGTCGTCGTCCCAAAGGCGCGCGCGCATCAACGCCTTGGCGCAATGCAGATAGGCTTCGCGCACATCAACGACGATCACCGCCGCCGGGCGTTTGCCGTTGACCTCTAAGCGGGCGCGCAAATCGTCGTCATCGCGGATTTCAGCGGTGCCGTTGACGCGCAACGTCTCGTTGACGCCGGGAATCAGGAAAATCAGGCCGACCTCGGGGTTCTCCAGGATGTTTTCCATGCTGTCGAGCCGGTTGTTTCCGGGCCGGTCGGGAATGGCCAGAGTGTGGGCGTCGATGACGTGGACGAACCCGGGGGCCTCGCCCCGGGGCGAGGCGTCGGCGCGGCCATCGGCGTCACTCGTGGCCAGGATCACAAACGGCGCGAGTTCTATAAACCGCTTGTTGTGGAGGTCGATGTGGTCGAGTTGTTTGCCGACGGCCCGGCCTCTGGGCAATTTATACCGACCCCGCAGGTCGTCCCGGGTCAAGATTTTGTTCATACCGACATTTCCCAGATAACCTTTAAATCGGAACCAATCGTAGATCGGTTCGGCCACTGATGGAAGAAAATTAGCTTTGCGCCTACTCTTGCCTGACCTGTGGCACGAGTTTGAACTCGAGAATCGTGATACGTTTCGGGACATGTATCAGTTCTGGTATAAAAATGATGTAGGTTGAGCGGTCGAGAAAAGACGTGATCTTTGAAGGCTTGAGAAACCGGTTTCGCTGTCTACTATTTTGATTCAAACAAAAACAATGCCCTAGCCTGACTTGGCTAGAGCATCGTTTTAAATTGTAGGCACTACAAAAAGCGAAGCTGTAACTTGCTGATTAAAATAAGGCTACTCACCCGATTTCATGACCCCAGCAAGTTTCTCGGACGCAATGCCGAAAATGTTACCGATCACCAGTGCTAAGGTGAGGTCCACTTGAACGCTTATTTCTTAAATTTGACGTTTCCGAAAAAAACTCCAATTCCTTGGTTATTATACCCAAATTTCACTACCGATGGGATAGTATCTCGACCGCTGGCATCCGACGGCTTGATTTTGCTGATCTGACCGTGCTCAGAAACCCATTTTGCCCGTATTTTCGCCATTCAGAAGGACGCTGCCGAACACATTCTGGTCGCCGGAGGAATTGGTATAACGCCGATTTTAGCCATTGGGTATCTGCACGCATGACTTATACCCTAAGACGTCCCCTCTATTGGGCGCAATCCGGTATGCCCTTGTTGCCGTGCCGGCGGATTACAAATCCAATACTAGGCGTTCCCCCGATTTGGCGCGGGAGACGCAAATCATGATGGTCTTGTTTTCTCCTTTTTCCGCCTTGGTCAATACGGTGTCCCGGTGCTCAGCCTGACCGCTCAGGAGCGTCGTGCGGCAGGTGCCGCAAAGGCCATCTTCGCATGAGGAATCGGCGATGACGCCCGCTTCGCGGGCCACCTGGAGAATAGTTTTGTCAGTCGGCACGGTGAGGAATTTCTTGTGCCGGGACAGGGAAATATCGAATTCCTCATTCCTCCATGCCGCTACCGGGGATTTGGCGGAGAAATATTCGTGATGGATGGCCTCCTCCGGCCACGCGGAAGCAGCCCTGATGGCGGCGTCCATCAACCCGGCCGGCCCACATAAATAAAGATGCGCACCATCCGGTCGAACGCTCAGCACTTGCTGAAGGTCGATCCCCTTGGCGGGATCGCCGCCATCATGATGAAAGACGACGTTATCCCCGAAAACCCTGGATACGTCCTCCATGAAGGCGGTTTGTTCGGGGCTTCTCGTGCAGTAGTGCAACGTGAATTTTGCACCTAGGTCGACAAGCCGGTACCCCATGGCCAAAATCGGCGTTATACCAATTCCTCCGGCGATCAGAATGTGTTCGGCAGCGTCCTTCTGAAGCGAAAAATTAACGAGTGGCGGCATGATCTTAAGCGTATCACCTTCCTTGACGTTTTCGTGCAGCCAGACGGAGCCGCCCCGGCTGTCGAACTCCCGTAATACACCGATCGTATAATGGTGGCGCTCCTTGGGGTCGCTGGCGATGGAATAGGAGCGGCGCTTATCGCCGTTGGCGTAGATGTCGATATGGGAGCCGGCGGTGAACACCGGCAATTCACCGGCGGCGGTCGCCACCAAGTCCATGACGGTGATGTCTGGCGTATCCCGGCGAATGTGGGCGACGATCAGGTTCAGCGTTTCCTCCGCTCTTGGTTCCGGAAATTTCCGCCCCGGCTCCAGTAGCAACCGCTCGACGCGCTCGCCGTTGATGATGTGACGATCGAGAATCTCGTTTACATCTTCCTTGGTCTCGTAGTGATACCAGACCCCTTCCGGATAAATGACGAGGGTAGGTCCGAGTTCGCATCGCTCCAAGCAACCAGAGTTGTTGACCCGGATGCTTTCGATGCCGAGCTCCTTGGCGCGGCTCTTCATGTAGCCCCGCAACGCTACCGAGCCACGGGCGGAACAACAACTGCGCGGATGATCCGGAGTCCGTTCGTTGACACAGCAAAACACGTGGGTCTGATAGTGCATTTCCGGATTGCTCGGCTTGTTGGTCATCCTTCACGAATTCCGATCTTTATGTCAGTGTTCGCTGGGGCCTGGAAAGTAGGTGTCCTGAAATCGCTTTTCAAGGATACTATTTAGCAATTGCCGTTAAATCCTCCTGGACCTTTCATAGGTGTGATTAAGGTTTACAATCGAATTCAAGCTATATGGGAGCTTTGCAATGTATAAATCCATTCTTACTCTCTTTGCCGGGGTCTATCTAATCCCGTGTGCAGGGGTGCCAGTGCCAGTATATGCCCAGACTGATATACCGGTCCTCGTCAACTTGATTTTAGGCGGCGGTTTTATGTTGCAATAGCGTCGAAAGGTCCTTTTGGCGGTGCATTAGCATCAAGAGGTCCTCATCGCAGCTATCTTTCTCACGTTTGCACGCATCTAATGCCGCAAGGGTTGCTGACTCATGATTGCCAACTATTGCGTTGTTGTTCTTTGTATCAACAACTAGCCAACAGCCTGTTTGCTTGCTCATTTCGGTGATGAAACGCATGGTCCGTGCTCCTTGGGGTATTAACATTTTTCTTGGTGTTTTCACATTTATGGTGGACCTGATTCATTTAGATTCAGTGAATCGCGACCATCATTCAGTGACTGTCTATTAAGGCTATGAAAGGATTAGGTAGCGTTGCTGGGGACGAAATGTAGTTATCGATTACTGTGTATCGACCCAACACGTCCGTGGGGACGATTTAAGGGCGGCTACGGACATCGGCATTTCAATAATTTACTGCAGAAATTCTTGAGGCGGCTTTCTCTGTGGCGGAAGGCCACCCCCATCCCCCCTTTGCGCTTTTAAGAGGGCTTGAAGGGCATAAACTTTATTCAGGTGCAGAAGTGATCTGCCCACCTTGATCCTAGATTAACGGCCAAACACAGCCATTTGAAACCCATCCCCAAGGTCACTTATGGGTCACTTAACAAAAACAAGGGGCTAGCAAATTAATGCTAACCCCTTGACTTCATTGGAGGGCCTGCGGGGACTCGAACCCCGGACCCGCTGATTAAGAGTCAGCTGCTCTACCACCTGAGCTACAGGCCCACAGAAGGCCTGCGATATATCAGACGCCCCGTGCTTTGTCGATAAACCTTTGGCGCCCGCGAGACCGGGGAGCCTGTGTCCGGACGCCTTTAGCCGTCGGCAGCGTCGTGGCGGCCGATCATCACGTCGCGGTGCACCCACACCCCCATCAGCAGCCCGAACCCGAACAGCAGCGTCAACATCGCTGTGCCGCCGTAGGAAATCAGCGGCAGCGGCACGCCGACTACCGGGATCAGCCCCATCACCATAGCCATGTTGATGAACACATAGAGGAAAAAAGTGCCCGTCACCCCCATCCCCAGCAGGCAGCCGAAGTGTGAGCGCGAGCGGAGCGAAATGCCGATCCCGTAGACCAGCAGCAGGACATAGATCCCGAGCAGCGCCAGCCCGCCGATTAGGCCGAATTCCTCGGCAAACATGGTGAAGATAAAGTCGGTCTGCATCTCGGGCAGGAAATTCAGGTGCCCCTGAGTGCCCTGCAAAAAGCCACGTCCGGAAAGGCCGCCAGAGCCGAAGGCGATTTTCGATTGGATGATGTGATAGCCGGCGCCGAGCGGGTCGCTTTCAGGATCGAGGAAGGTCATGACCCGCTGGCGCTGGTATTCGTGCAGGAACTGCCAGGTTATGGGCGCCGACACCAACGCCGTGACCGCGACGAGGGCAAACTTCCAGATCCTGATCCCGGCCAGGAAGAAAAGCCCGGCGGCGGTAATCAGCAGGATCAGCCCGGTCCCCAAATCCGGCTGTCGGAACACCAAGGCCACCGGCGCGGCGACGATCAGGATCGGCATGATCAGGGATACGGGCCGGCGGATGTCTTCGAGGGAGCCGCCATGGAAATAACGCGCCAGGGCCAGCACCATGGCGATCTTCATCAGTTCCGACGGCTGCAGGTTGAAGAAACCGGCATGGATCCAGCGCCGCGCCCCCATGCCCGTGGCGCCGCCGATCTCGACCGCCACCAACAGCACCAGGACGACGAAATAGATGGTATAGGCATAGCGCAGCCAGAACCGGGTATCGATGACGGCGACAGCAATCATGACCATGATTCCAAGGCCGAAACGAACGACGTGGCGCTTGGCCCAGGGGTCGACACTGCCTTCGCCGGCCGAATACAGCATCGCGAACCCGACCGCCGCCGTGGCGATCAGCATCAGCACGAAAAGCCAGTGGATTTGCCACAGCTTTTGGCGAAGGGTCAGTTGCGGGCCGCCGAGGACGCTTTCGACCATGCTCCCCTACCCTTCGCCCCGGGACCGGGCGCCGGGTTTGTTTCCGGGTTTGTTTCCCCGAGGCCCCTTCACCTGTTGGCCGCCGCCCGGCGCCTTGGGGAGAATCCCCGGTCTTGCGGACTGGTGTTGCTGGGCCTTGATCAGGATGTCGCGGGCGATCGGCGCCGCCACCTTCGAACCGCTGCCGCCGTGCTCGACCACCACCACCACTGCGTATCTGGGCGCATCGATCGGCGCGAAGGCGACAAACATCGCATGATCTCGTTCCTTCCACGGCAAATCCTTGTTTTTCTTGACCCCCTGTTCGCGTTCGGCCTTGGTGATGCGCCTGACCTGGACGGTGCCGGTCTTGCCACTCATGGCCATGCCGCGCTTGAGGATGCGTTCCCGATAAGCGGTGCCCAGGGGTTTGTTGACAACCCCTTCCATTGCCTGGAGGACCAGTTTCAGGTGCTGGGGGACTAGGTTCAGGCTTTCTAATTGGCGGCCGGGATCGGCTTTGCCCGTCTCGGCGGCGAAACGGGACCGCGTCAGGCGCGGCGTGACTTTAAGCCCGCCGTTGGCCAATCGCGCCGTCATCACCGCCATTTGCAGCGGCGTCGATAGAAGGTATCCCTGGCCGATGCCGGTGAGCACGGTTTCGCCCTGGTGCCAGGGGGCGTTCATGGTTTTGCGCTTCCATTCGCGGCTCGGCACCAACCCCGGTTTTTCGCCAGGGAGGTCGACGCCTAAGGTGGACCCGAAGCCGAGACGCCGGGCCATGGAGGCGATACGTTCGATGCCGGTGCGCCGGGCGATCTCGTAGAAATAGACGTCGCAGGACTGCATGACGCCGTCAAAGGCGTCCATCCAACCATGGCCGTCCTTATTCCAACAGTGGAAGGTGGCTTCGCCGAGGTCAAATTCGCCGGTACATAAAAACCTTTTGGCCGGCGTGATGGCGCCCTTTTCCAGTGCCGCCAGCAGCACCACCATCTTGAAGATCGATCCCGGCGAGAATTGTCCGCTGACGGCCTTGTTGATCAGCGGCGCCTTGGAGTTGGTCGTCAACGCCCGCCATTGCTCGGTGCTGAGCCCCTTGTTGAAGTCGTTGGGGTCGAAACCGGGCGTCGAGGTCAGCGCTAGGACATCGCCGTTATGGATGTCGATGACCACCACCGCTCCGCCTTCGCCCTTGAACCGCCGGCTGGCGAATTTCTGCAGTTCCAGGTCGATGGTCAACACCACCTCGGCGCCGGCCTGACCGTCCTGGCGGGTTAGTTCGCGTATGACGTGGCCGAAGGCGTTGACCTCGACCTGCAAGGACCCGCCGGTGCCGCGCAGTTGCAGGTCTCGGATCTTTTCGATGCCGGACTTGCCGATGCGGAACCCCGGAAGCTCGAGCAACGGATCGCCGGTGGCTTCGCCCGGCGACACGGGGGCGACGTAGCCGAGGACATGCGCCGTGTCGGCGCCATGGGGATAATAGCGGCTTTGCCCGACGTCGATATCGACCCCCGGAAGGTCCGGGGCGTTGACCTCGATGCGGGCGACCTCCTGCCAGTTGAGGTTCTCGCGCACCGTCGCCGGGACGAAGCGGCGGTTGCGCCTGATCTCGCGCAGGATGCGCCGCTTTTCGCCGGCAGAGATGGGAATGATGGTGCCCAGGACGTCCAGGATGGCTTCGACGTCACGGGCGTCCTGTGCGTTTAGAAGCACGCGGTAGTTCTGCTGGTTGTCGGCCATGGGGAGGCCGAAGCGATCGACGATGCGTCCCCGGGGCGACGGAAGAAGCCTCAGGTTGATGCGGTTTTCCTCGGCCAGGGTCCTATAGCGGCTTGCTTCGACGACCTGCAGGTAATACATGCGGGCCGCCAGCGCCGACAGGAAAACCGCCATACCGCCGGTGACGATGGCGGCGCGGCGGCTGAAAAGCTTGTGACGTTCGGAATCCCGGTGCATATCAGTCCAGCCTCAGGAACGCCCGCTGCCAGCGCAGGAACAACCAGGCCATGGCCGGGAAAACCCCCAACGTCAACAGGTACTGGAAAAACACCGTCCTCGGTTCGACG
>Ga0315338_1004397_pt1 | contig 11175 bp, 9 predicted proteins | sample ASW8metaG_FD_204518 | JGI IMG/M metagenome (GOLD analysis project Ga0315338, IMG submission 204518) | Ammonia-oxidizing marine archaeal communities from Monterey Bay, California, United States - ASW #8 | ecosystem: Environmental > Aquatic > Marine > Coastal | place: USA: California | collected...
TCCTGACACTCGGCATCAATCTCGTCGCCCTCGCGACGGTGCGTCGCTTCCGGGAGCAATATGAGTAGGTCGAGCGCCGATGCACGCCTCGCGCGAAGACATCGCGCGGAGAAGCGGTTCCGTGCCTGCGGCGTGGCGGCGATCTTCTCGGCGCTGCTGATCCTCACAGTGCTCTTCGGCAGCATCCTGATCGGCGGCTCCGGTGCGTTCTTTCGAAGCGAGGTCCGGCTCGAGATCTTCATCGACCCCGAGGTCGTCGATCCGAGCGGCGACCGAAGCGACGAGTCCCTTCGGCTCGGCGACTATCAAGGCCTCATGAAGAGTCGCCTCCGTGAAATGTTCCCGGACGTGTCCGGTCGCAAGCAGAAGCGCGCCCTGTATCAACTCGTCAGCATGGGCGCCTCGTACGCGCTGCGGGATCGCGTCGTCGAGGATCCAACGCTCGTCGGAGGGAGTCTCTCCATCCAGCTGCCGCTGGCGGACGATGCCGATCTCTACGTCAAGGGCCGCGTCTCGAAGGAACTGGCCGAGAGCGACCGCAGACTGCTCGACGTCCAGATCGCATGGCTCGACGAGCTGGTCGAGGCGGGTCTCGTCGAGGTCGTCTTCAATCCCGATTTCCTCACGAGTGGGGACAGTCGCGAGCCCGAACTCGCGGGCATCGGCGGTGCGCTCGCCGGATCCGCGATGACGCTGTTGGTGACGCTTCTCCTGTGTTTCCCGCTCGGCGTGGCGAGCGCGGTCTATCTCGAAGAGTTCGCGCCCGAGAGTCGCTGGACAGATCTCGTCGAGATCAACATCAACAATCTCGCCGCCGTGCCCTCGGTCATCTTCGGTGTGCTCGGGCTCGCGATCTTTCTCGGCCTGATGGGGTTACCGCGTTCGATCCCCCTGGTCGGCGGCCTCGTCCTCGCGATTCGCACGCTCCCGATCATCATCATTTCCGCGCGGGCCGCGCTGGCCGCCGTGCCGCCATCGATTCGCGAGGCGGCCATGGGCATCGGTGCTTCGCCGCTCCAGATCGTCGGACATCATGTCCTGCCCGTCGCGATGCCCGGCATCCTGACCGGCACGATCATCGGCATGGCCCAGGCGCTCGGCGAAACCGCGCCCCTGCTCATGATCGGCATGGTCGCGTTCGTCGTCGACATCCCGACCTCGCTCGATGCACCGTCGACCGTGTTGCCGGTCCAGATCTATCTCTGGGCCGACGCGCCCGAGCGCGCCTTCGTCGAGAAGACGTCGGGCGCCATCATCATCCTGCTGGGCTTCCTGATCTCGATGAACGGTCTGGCGGTCTGGCTGAGGCAGCGATTCGAACAGCGCCTGTAGTTTCTCACGATCCGGCGCGGATCGACGCCGGACGTGACGAGGATTGGGATTGGAATGTCGAACAGGATGATCGTTTCGGGATCGTTACATGCGTTCGCTCCGCGAAGCGCACTCGAAAGGCAACCGAGCATGAGCGCCGTATCGGACAAGCCCGCGAGCGAGACGCCCAGCAAGGTGCGCGCGAGAGATCTCTGCGTCTTCTACGGAGACAAGCAGGCCCTTTTCGACATCGATCTCGACATCCAGCCGAACCAGGTGACCGCCCTGATCGGGCCCTCGGGATGCGGCAAGTCGACGTTCCTCCGATGTGTGAATCGAATGAACGACGTCATCAAGGGCTGCCGGATGGAAGGGCTCCTGGAGCTCGATGGGCAGGACGTCTACCGCGAATCACTCGACGTCGTGAACCTGCGAGCGCGAGTCGGCATGGTCTTCCAGAAGCCCAATCCCTTTCCCAAGTCGATCTACGACAACATCGCCTACGGACCACGCATCCACGGCCTGGCCGAGACCCGTGCCGAACTCGACGAGATCGTGATCGGCAGTCTCGAGAAGGCGGGACTGCTCGAGGAGGTCGAGGATCGCCTCGGCGAGTCGGGAACGAGCCTCTCGGGCGGCCAGCAGCAGCGCCTCTGCATCGCCCGCGCGATCGCGGTCAAGCCGCAGGTGATCCTGATGGACGAGCCGTGCTCGGCGCTCGACCCGATCGCCACCGCCCGCGTCGAAGAGCTGATCGACGAGCTGCGACAGAGCTACACGATCATCATGGTCACGCACTCGATGCAGCAGGCCGCACGCGTCTCGCAACATACGGCCTTCTTTCATCTCGGGAAATTGATCGAGGAAGGCGCAACCGAGGACATCTTCACGAATCCTCGCGAGACCCGAACCCAGGACTACATCTCGGGCCGCTTCGGCTGATCGAATCGCGTGGAAGCAAGCTCGATCGTGGCACGGTACGATCGGCGCATGGAGCCCCGCCGTGATTCCGACGCCGCCTGATCCCTTCGAGGAGTGGTATAGGCAGCCGATCGACGAGTTGCCGGCGGACTCGCGCTTCGTCGTACGACGCGCGCGCCCCGAAGAATACGATCGCGTGTATGACGTGGTGGACGCCGCGTTCGAACGAAAGCGTCCGCGTGCCGTCTACGATTGGCTCTACCGCCAGAATCCGACAGGCCTCGCTCGGGTCTGGCTACAATACGAACGAGGCTCCGACGAGCTCCTCAAGGTCGGGGCCTCCTTTCCCTGGCCGATCTGGCGCAACCGGGAAGCCCTGACGGGATCCGTCGGCGGTGACGCGGCGACGCGGCCCGCCTGGCAGCGAAAAGGGCTCAATCACATCCGGCGTCCCGTCCGCAACAGCCATCCGTGGTACGACCACCTCTGCGGTATCTCGGGTCCGAACGCGAATTCGCGCGCGGTCGCAAAGACGCTGGGTCGGTCCGATCACGTCCTGGGACGCTTGCGAGGCGGGATCTCGCTGCTCCGTGCGTCACCGGTCCTCCAGAAGGTCGGCCTCCCGGAGGCCCTCGCCTCGCGCCTCGGCGCCGCGAGCGATGCATTCTTCTCTGCCTGGCGCGGGCGGGCCGGAACGGGCAGACCGACATCGGCCGGACGCGTCGAGGAAGTCCGCCGCTTCAGCGTCGACTTCGACGAAGTCACGCTTCGACACATGTCGTGGCCGAAGTTCTGGAGCCCGCACAACGCCGACTTCCTCAACTGGCGATATCTCGATCACCCGGGCGAATCGTACGTAGGCCTCGTGCTGCTCGAAGACGACCGACCCGAAGCGTATGCCGTCATGCGTCTCGATGGGCAGGGGGCGCATCTCGCCGAACTCGTCGCGGACACGGCATCGAACGAACACGCGACGACCCTGCTCGACCGAGCGACGAAGATTGCGCTCGAAGCCGGCTGTAGCTACCTGAACTTCTTCGCGACTCCGTCCTTCCGGCATTGGGGGACTCTGCGCCGAGCGGGCTTCATCCCGTATCGATCACAGAATTTCTTCGAGGTGGCGTGCCCTCGCTTCGAACCGGAAATCCTGAAGATGAAGAACTGGCAGGCGGGGCCCGGCGACCGCGACTATCACTGAGCGACGTCGCCGATCCCTCTAGAAGAGATGAATCGGGTCGTAGTCGTAGTCGATCGTGAACAGGAGCAGGTACGTATCCGAGTCGGGATTGGTGATGCCGGCGTTCTGCGTCTCGGTCTTGCGATAGCGGAGTTCGAGCGTGCCCGTCCAGTTCCGCGAGAGCGCCCAGCCGGCGCCGACGATCCCGACGTAGTTGTCGATCCGCCGCTCGCTGTTCTGGATGCGCGTGAAGGCGAACGATCGCTCGGCCGCGCCGCCGGCCCCATTCGTCACGACATAGTCGATGTCGGTGCTCTCGGTCAGGCTCTCGCGTCGATCGAAACTGAATGCAACGAAGGTGCTCCAGCGATATTTCGGCGGCGCGTATTCGAGGTTGAGGATCACCTGATCGAAACTCGACGCCAGCGAATCGCCCGACGTGGTCGCCTGACGCCGGTTGTAGCTGGTCGACAGGTTCCAATCGGCAAAACCCGCCAGGATCGAAGCGCCGCCGAAGAACGTGACCGTGTCCGCGCTGCCGACTCGCTCGCCCGCGAGGATCGGGAAATTCTCCCTCGGACCCAGGTCCGAGGCCTCGATCGGCGGCGCCGTGTTGAAGTCACAGCGACTGGCCACACGAAGGGTGGTGAAGACGGGGTCGAAGTTGCAGCTCAAGAAGTTCGCGCGGTTCGTCTGGTCGTTGATCCGGCCTCCGACGAACTGGGTCTGCGTCACGGATGAGGTCGCGTCCTCCTCCGATCGGACCCACGCCGGCCCGCCAGTCATCGAGAACTGAATTCGATCCGTGACGTCCCAGGTCCATCGCGCGAAGGTCGTGACGTAGTCGCCCTGCGAGCCGAAGCTCTGGAGATCCTCCTCGAAGTCCTGGTAGATATAGGAGACGCCCACACCCACGTTGTGCTTCGTGGCGAGCTGGTAGTCGAGTTCTGTCCCGACTTCGTAGGCCTGGCTATCGCTCCGATCGATGTTCTTGTCGAAGTCGATCCAGTGGTAACCCGCTCGCAGTCTCACGTCCCAGCGCCGCGTCAGATTTCGGACCAGTTCGACTTCGAGGTCGTTTCGGTAGAACTGGTCCTGCGTCGGGTCGAGCGCACCGTTTCCGATCACGATGTCCTGACGCCCGAAGCGCAGATTCGTGACGTCCCGGAACCGGTTGGTGACCTGGACCGAAGTCCTGCGATCGATGTCGTACGTCCCGCGCACCCGAAGCCGACTCTCCCAGTCGTCGACCCCGTCCTGGTCCACGTAGTACTGGTAGCCGCCGCTGTAGGTGATGTCGTATCGGAAGCGCCCTTCCCCATCGAGGATCGCGACGTTCGGCCCGATCTGAAACGAGTTGGCCGCATCCTCGTTGTTCGCCGCTGCGAAGAAGTTCGAGTTGTAGACGTATTGTCCGGTCGCACCGATCTGCAGTTCTTCCGCGCTCGCCGTCGTGACGAGGAAGAGCATCGTCGCGCATAGGAGCGCGCGCAGAGAGGTCGTGAGGGGCACGTCGGAACGGAACATCCCGTGATTACTCGGGCACGATGACGGTGTCACCCGGCTCCAGGAAGATGTTGGACTCCGGGGCCAGACCCTTGATGAACGCGTTGTAGTCGAAGGGGTACTCGACCTGGCCTTCTGGCGTGTTGCGCAGAATCCGGATCTTCGACTTCTTGGCGAAGGGCGTCAGCCCACCCATCGAAGCGATCGCATCGATCACACGCATGTTCCGCTCGAGCGGAATCGTGCCCGAACGGAGTACGCCGCCGCCGATCACGCTCGCCACCTGACTGTTCATCTCCATGACCGCCACGTCGACGTGGGGCTTGGCAACGAAATCGGAGAGCCCCGCTCGAATTCGTTCGGCCAACTCGGAAGGCGTGTGGCCCTCTGCCTGCGTATCGCCGAGAAGCGGCACGGAGACCTTTCCATCGCGGCGAACCAAGAGCGGGCCCGACAAATCCGGATGCTGCCAGACCGTCAGCTCCAGAAGATCGGGCACGCCAATGACGTATTCCTCGGCTTCGCCGATGACCCGAGCCTGCGGCGCTGCGGGCGGCGCGGTCGGCTGCGCACATCCGAACGCGAATGCGAACGTCCCGATCAATGCCACCTGGCCCAACCATCTTCGTCGACTCACACAAGACATCTTCGTCTCCATTTCCATCATCCGATTGCCGGCGTCGCATTCGCGTCGACGAACCGCCTGTTCGATTTCAAGCCCTGCGTCGATCTCGACCCTCGAGGATCATGCGCCCAAGCTCCGAGACGCTCGGCCGCATCTGTGCACGAAAGAGCGCCGTTCCGTACCGATGCACGGGGACTCGCATGATCTCGTGGGGATCATCGAAGGGCAGACGGTCGATTCCCCGTCGCCCACCGAAGGCCATCGAATAGCCCGCGTCGCGAGCCGCGAGGCGAACGTCGGCGTTCGTCGCACTCGCCGGGTAGGCCACGGCCGGAGGCGGCGCTGCGTCCCCGAGTTCGGCTTCGATTCGATTCTTCGAAGTCGAGAGGTCCGTCGCCAGCTCGTCCGCCGTCAGCCGGGTACAGAGCGCATGCAGATGACCGTGCGAGCAAACGCTGAGTCCCTCATCGGCCAGCTTTCGCAGCGCGTCCCATCCCAGAACGCGATGCAGCGACGGCACATCCGCCAGCTCGCCGATCAGCGCGTCCAGCCATGCCATCGCTCGATCGTGCGGCAGCGTCTTCGCGTGGGTCCGCAGCACGCGGTGGGCACGCCGGATTTCCTCTTCACTCCCGAGTGCGAGGGTTTCGCCGTCAGGGCCCTCGACACCAGGTCGACTCGTGCGCATCAGGGCGGCGTTCAGCCGATCCCACCAGAAGCCCGGGCCCGGCTCGTCGGGAAAGCTCGTCGGCACGAAGAGCACCGCGGGCAAGCCGACATCCTTCAAGATGGGCCAGGCCTGGCTCTCGAAGTCCGAATATCCGTCGTCAAAGGTCAGCAGCACGGCCCGTGGCGGCAGCACGCCTTCGCCGCGATGTGCGGCGCTCAGCTGTTCGAGGGAAATCGCGTTGTAGCGCGCGGCGATCGACTCCATCTGATTACGGAAGTCGGAGGGCGTCGCGCTGATCAAGCCGGGATCGAGATCCGGCTCGGCGCCGAAATCATCGATGCGATGATAGGCGACCACGCGAACACGCTGCGTGTCGCGATCCATGACTTCGAGCGCCGACAGGATTCCGCAGCGCTCGAGGACCGTCGCGGCATGTCCCGCCAGGGCCTTCATGCGAATTTCGCTTTGCCGCCGGCCTGCTCCGCACGGGCATACCATTCCGCACGACCGCGGCGAAGCGACACGAGCGCCATCACGAACCCACCACTCAAGCCGAGCATGACGCCTCCAGCCAGAATGAGTGCGGGCTTCGGCCAGACGGCGCCCTCGGGCAGGATCGGCGCTTCGATCAGCCGCGCCGTCACTCCCACCTGGCCCGATTCCGCCAGACGCGCCAACAGTCGCTGGTCGAGCAGCTCACTGCGTCGCTCGTCGACCATGTCCCGCACGCGATCGAGTTCGACCAGCAGGACCTCTTCGTCTCGGCGGTAACGCTCGATCTCCGCCATTCGCTGTCGCTCGAGTTCGAAGCCGGTGGCGAGCTGTTCCTCCAGCCCTCGCGCCGCTTCGATGTCACGCCGGAGCGCATCCGGCGTGGCCTTCGAGCTCAGACGAAGCTGCTTGCTGAGTACCTGGACTTCCTGACGCGCGGCTTCGACCGCGGGATGTCTCGGACGAAGCGTCATCTCGACTCGGGACAGCTCGGCCTCCGCCTGCCAGAGTTGTTCCTGAAGCGATCGCGTCGCCGGATCCAGGATCGCCAACTGTTCGCCACCCGTCGCGAGCCGATTCTCGAGAGTGATGCGTTCGTTTCGGATCGCGGCCAGCTGATCGGTGTGATCACGCATGATCTCTGTTTGCGCATTCGCCGCGTCGTCGGCCGTCCCGAGTAGACGATGTTCGACCCGGACTGCGGCGATCTGCGCTTCGACGGCTCGCGCTTCCGTTTCGAGGACCTCGATCTCTGCCTGCTTCGCACGCAGCTTCTGTCCCTGGCTCGCCTCTTCGTTCTTCCGGAGTACGCCGCGGTAGGCCTCCACGATCGACTCGAGCAATCGGACACCATGCCCTGCGTCGGGTCCGAGATAACCGAGGACCACGACCTGCGTTCCAGTCACCGGTGTCGCAGTCACCGCAGCGAGCGCGTCGCTCGCTGCGTCGTCGTCCGCGTCGAGATGCTGCGCGCGCGGAATCGCAGCGACCGCCGCTTCGACGACCGACTGGCTCTGCATCACTTCCGCCTGGGTTGCGATGAATGCCGATCCCGCATTGACCATGCTTCCACCGATCGCGTCGTTGGACACTTCCTGGCGTTCGAGCACGACCTGCGCAGTCACGGGATAGAGCGGCGTGCTCAGCAAGAGGACCAGAAGACTCGAGACGAGGCCCGCCGCGAGTCCGATTGCGAGCGTTCTTCGACGCTCTCGAATCGCGGCCTGGATGTCTTCGAAGCTCAGCGTGAATTCATACGCTGATCGATTCGTCTCTTGTTCCTGCGAATAGAGAGACAGCACTTGCTGTACACCGGCGCGGGTCAGCTCGAGGCGAACCTCGGGCTGTCCGTCCGGGTCGTCGGGATCGTTCTGGCTGGGAAGATGGAGGTCACTCAAGGCTTGGATCCAGGTGGCGGGCACTTTTCGAAACGACGCGACTGACCCGCGAGGATAGTTTCTCGCGGGTCATTCCGTATCGTGGTCAGTTCGCCACAATGCCTGATCTCACACTCAAACTCAAGCCGTGAAGAAGTGTCTCTAAAGATGCACATCGCCTGCTGTTTCTTTGCCGACAACTGGAAGGCATCAACTTGCATTGTGACGGAAAAGTCGTCGCCGAGCATCAGCGTCCGCCGTGCGGGGATGTTACTGTTGTGGCGACTTCACACCATCGAGTTGGCTGAACCGTGATGCTGAGCACAATGAACCGAACGCGCGGAACGGCAGGATGGGCACGCGCATGAGTCGCGGAGCACGAGCCATCCTGCATTCGACGGTCGGCCGACGCGAAGCTTCGCATCCCTTGCGAAACGATCGCGGACGACGCGAGCGCACCTATCGAATCATGAAGCGCGCACTCGACATCGCTCTCTGTATCGCGATGCTGCCCGTAGCGATTCCGATTCTCGGGATCTGTGCAGCACTCGTGAAGCTGACCAGTCATGGCCCGATCTTCTTCGTGCAAGAGCGAACCGGAAGAGCCGGGCATCGCTTCAAGATGCTGAAGTTTCGAACGATGGTGCCCGGCGCCGCCGGCATGAAGGCGGAACTCGCGCATCGCAACATCATGGGCGGCCCCGACTTCAAGCTCACCGACGACCCGCGCGTCACACGCATCGGTCAGCTCCTTCGCAAGACGAGTCTCGACGAGGCGCCGCAACTCTGGAACATCCTGCGCGGTGACATGAGTCTCGTCGGTCCGCGACCGACTTCCTTCGAGGCGAACACCTACGACCTGTGGCATACCGAACGCCTCGAGGTCACTCCCGGACTGACGGGACTCTGGCAGATCGCGGGACGGGGCGAGATCGACTTCGACGATCGCGTTCGACTCGACATCGCGTACGTCCGACACCGAAGCCTCCCGCTCGACATCTCGATCCTGTTGCGAACGATTCCTGCTGTGCTGTCCCGACGCGGAGCCTACTGAAAGATGCCGATGACCTCGTTTCGTGAACACATCCGTTTATGGGCGCTCTGGACGCTCGTGATGCCAGTCCTCTTCCTCGCCAATCCCCTCGGCGAAGTCGGCTGGCTCGAACTCGGTGCCGTGCTGACCCCGCTGACGATGCTCGTCGAACGTCGCATTACACGTGAACTCGCGCTCGCTGTGGGACTCCCCGCGCTCACCTTGATCTGGCTCTTCTCGCCCGAGAGCGCGCCGCTCGCGCAAATGTTCGTGGCTTGGGCCGTCTTCACGGTCGGCGTGTTGCTCGCATCCCGCGCGATCCGAAGCCAGTTGGAGATCGAAGCGATCGCGGGACAGGTCGCATACGTGCCGGACGACGCGGAATCGGTCGAGAAGTTCCGAATTGCCGTGGATCGGGAACTCGGTCGCGCGCGACGACACGACCGTCCCTTCGCCATCCTCTCGGCCGCCGCTCACCCACGATCCCTCGAAGCCGACGCCTCTGGCCTCTATCGAACCGAGCTGCTGCGCACGCTCGCCGAGAATCGAGCGCGGCTCGAGCTGCGTGATTTCCTTTCTGGTGATCTACACGTCTACTCCGACGTCGCGATCGACGGAGCTCGCATCCTCGCATTGGTTCCCGAAGTCGACGTCGATGCGCTCGAACTACTCCTCGAGCGACTTCGAAACGCCGCCGACGAGACCCTGACCTTCGACGTCCAGCTCGGCGCGAGCCACTTCCCGCGAGACGCGGTCTGCGCAGAAGACCTGATCGATGTCGCTGATCGCAATCGGACCACCTCCAAATTGCGATCCCTGCCCGAGCGCATCGCCGGTCGCGACTCCGACCTCGGCGTCTGGCGCTCGCCCGACGTGCAAGGCTGATGTCGGTCGGGCTCGCCCACGCCCGTCCGACGCAGGCTGCCACGAAGAACGCAGAGCGGACGCAACCCGCACGCCATCGGATCGCATATGTGATGTCGCGGTTTCCGAAGCTCACTGAAACCTTCGTCCTCGACGAGATTCTCGACCATGAACGAAGCGGCATCGAAGTCGCCGTGTTTCCGCTGTGGCGCGAGCCGGCGAGCGTCATTCATCCCGAAGCACGTCCAATCGTCGAGCGCGCTTTCTTCACGCCGACCCTCGACGTGCGCATCCTCCGCGACAACCTGCGCTGCTTCGCGCGTTTGCCGCTTCGCTACGTGCAGACGCTCTGGACCCTCGTCCGTAGGAACGCGAAGAGCCCCCGCTTCCTGCTCGGAGCGCTGGCGATCTTCCCCAAGGCCGTGAGCTTTGCGGAACGCATGCAGGCACTCGGCGTGGAACACGTCCACGCCCATTTCGCGAGCCATCCGGCGGCCGCGGCTTTCGTCGTCGGGCGCCTCTCGGGCATTCCCTGGAGCTTCACGGCCCACGGTTCGGATCTGCATCGCGAGCAGGCAATGCTCCTCGAAAAGGTCCGCGACGCGCGCTTCGTCGTCACGATCTCGGAGTACAACCGACGTTTCATCCTCGACCATGTCGGTCAGTCCTTCGCCGACAAGGTCGACGTGATCCACTGCGGCATCGAGCCCGAGCGCTACGCGACCCGCGACGACGTCCGCGTCCGCGAAGAAAAGGCGAGCGAGGACGGCGAACGCCTGCTCGAGATCGGCTGCATCGGGACGCTGCACGCGGTCAAGGGGCAGAAGGTCCTGCTCGAGGCCTGCGCTCGGCTGGCGCAACAAGGACTCTCCTGGCGCTGTCATCTGATCGGCGACGGACCGGATCGACGCATGCTCGAGGAACACGCACGAAAGCTCGACATCGCTGAACGGGTCGTCTTCCACGGCAGCTGCGAGCGCGAGCGCGTTCGGGAATTGTTGGCCTCGCTCGATGTCGCGGTCGCGCCGAGCGTCCCGACGCGAGACGGTCGCCGCGAGGGCATTCCCGTCGTTTTGATGGAAGCCGCAGCAACGGGACTCCCCCTGGTCGCGAGTCGGCTCTCGGGCATTCCCGAGCTGGTTCGCCACGGCGAGACCGGACTGCTCGTCGAGCCGGGAGACGACACGGGTTTGGCCGACG
>Ga0315338_1004398_pt1 | contig 11175 bp, 10 predicted proteins | sample ASW8metaG_FD_204518 | JGI IMG/M metagenome (GOLD analysis project Ga0315338, IMG submission 204518) | Ammonia-oxidizing marine archaeal communities from Monterey Bay, California, United States - ASW #8 | ecosystem: Environmental > Aquatic > Marine > Coastal | place: USA: California | collected...
AAGTGCATCGACAATCGCATCGACGGCGATCGTGTCGTCGCCGATGCCGCCAGCAGCAACAACCTGATCGAGCGCAGACAGCGTGTCGCGAACCGAGCCACCACCTTTACGAACCACGTGTTCGACAATGGCTTCGTCGATCTCGAGTTCGGCCTGCGACGCTATGTCGCGGACATGCTCGGCCATCACCTCGGCGCCCACGAGCGACAGCTCGACGTGTTGCGTCCGACTACGGATGGTCGGGAGCACCTTCTGCGGATCAGTGGTGGCCAGCACGAACACGACATGGTCCGGCGGCTCTTCGAGCGTCTTCAGAAGAGCGTTCGACGCCTCTTTGGTGAGCATGTGGACTTCGTCGAGGATGTAGACCTTCCGTCGGCCAGGTGTTCCCATCGCGACGCTGCGAACGAGCTCTTTGACATCGTCGATGCCGCGATTCGATGCAGCGTCGAGCTCGAAGAGATCCATCGAAGAGTTGGTCTCGATCGCAACACACGACTGACAGACAGTGCACGGATCGCCGTCGTCGCCGAGATTCTCGCAGTTGAGCGCCTTCGCGAGCAGACGAGCCGTCGACGTCTTACCAGTACCCCTCGGACCGCTCAACAGATAGGCGTGACCGACCCGTTCCTCTCGCACTGCGTTCTGCAGCGCGCTGACGAGATGCGGCTGGCCTTTGACCTCGCCGAAGCGCTGCGGGCGGAACCGCCGATACAGGGACTGGAAGGCCATGACTCTCCGATCCTACTGGCGCGCTGGGACGCCCGATCGCCGGAACTGGCGCGCCACTACACGCTTGGCGTGCACATACGCGCCAGTTACGCGTCACTCGCCGCCTCACGAGGCGGCCAGGTGATCTGCGGCACACGAGGAACTCAGCTGAGGGCTGCTGCCTTCCGACCCTGACCCGATTCACCGGTTGTCGTTGCACAGGACCCGGCCGCCACGTCAAGCGGCGAGTTCCGCGAGGATAACCGCGGCGCCCGAGTTTGGCACCGGGGAGTGGATGGGCGTCGAAGGACTCGTGCCTGACACCGGTCCTCGCCGGTACGATGGCCTCGGTTACCCGGGAGGGGTGCGAGAGCGGCCGAATCGGCACGCTTGGAAAGCGTGTGTGGGGAAACTCACCGTGGGTTCGAATCCCACTCCCTCCGCCACAGCATCGCCCTTCGAACACAGACCAGGGTCATTCGCCGTACGAATACGACATCGGGGAGAGTTGTATGGACACGGTGCGCGCCGGCGGTTGCCTCTGTGGGCACATTCGGTACCGAGCCGAGGGGGAGATGGCCTTTCCGCATCTCTGTAGTTGCGACCATTGTCAACGCCTCTCAGGCGCCGCGGCAATGAGCTGGGTGGACTTTGCCGTCGACGGTTTCAAGTGGACTGGCGAAGGCGGCGAACCCACTTGGCACAAGACGTGGCCAACCACCTCGCGTGGCTTCTGCCCAGAATGCGGATCGTCAGTCGCCGGCCATGACGACGACGGCGAGCGCATGGGCGTGACGATCATGAGCCTCGACGACTCATCAGATGTGATTCCGATACATCAGAGCTCGGCCGACAACGCCGTGTCCTGGCAGCCGCCGCTCGAGTCACAACTCGACCTCTAGCTGCCCGCCTTTGCGCCGAACTAGCTTTCGGCCATGGGTTGTTGTCACACCGAAATCCCTGAAGCCGGCGACACCGCGTTCAGCGTCGACACGTCGGCAATCACCTACGGACCCGGGTGCCTCGACGAGGCAGGCGACATCGCCGCGAGCCTCGGGATCGGGCGTATCGCGCTGATCACCGACGCAACACTTGTCGCAACCGAGCATGTGGCCAAGGTGCTCACCAGCCTGGCCGAAGCTGGCGTCGATGTGGCGCTGTACGACGAAGCACGTGTCGAACCGACAGATGAGTCGTTCAAGGCCGCCACCAAGTTCGCGGCTGACGCCAACGTCGACGGGTTCATCTCGGTCGGTGGCGGGTCGGTGATCGACACATCGAAGGCAGCGAACCTGTACTCGTCGCACCCGGCGGACTTTCTCGCCTACGTCAATGCGCCGATCGGGCGCGGCGAGAACCCTCCTGGCCCTACCAAGCCGCACATCGCCTGCCCGACCACCTCTGGCACCGGCGCAGAGTGCACAGGCATCGCCGTGTTCGACTTCCTCGAGATGAGGGCGAAGACCGGCATCGTGACCAAGGCGATTCGCCCGACACGAGCCCTCATCGACCCGACGTGCACCGAGACGCTGCCGGCGAACGTCGTCGCATCGAGCGCCTTCGATGTGCTCAGCCACGCGCTCGAGTCCTACACCGCTCGGCCCTACACACATCGCGTCGCAGCAGACCGTCCATCGCTTCGGCCATCGAGCCAGGGTGCGAACCCGTGGAGCGATCTGGGATGTAGAGAGGCTTTGAAACTGCTCGGCGAGTTCGTCGTGCGTGCAGTGCACGACGCTTCGGACACTGAGGCACGACACCAGCTGATGTGGGCGTCGACGCTAGCCGGAATCGCGTTCGGCAACGCCGGGTGCCACGCCCCTCACGGCATGTCGTACTCGGTCTCTGGTCTCGTGAACGAGTTCCGGCCAGACGGCTACCCGCAGATCGATCCGATCGTTCCGCACGGAATGTCGGTCATCGTCAACTCGCCTTCTGTGTTCCGGACGACAGCCGAGTGCAACCCCGAACGTCACCTCGAAAGCGCAGGCTGGCTCGGCGCAGACATCGCAGGCGCAGACAACGACGATGCCGGCACCGTTCTCGCCGATCGACTGATCGAACTGATGCGAGCCACTGGGCTCCCGAACGGGCTCACCGGCGTCGGCTACACCGAGGCAGACATCCCGGCGCTGACCGCAGGATCGTTCCCGCAGAAGCGACTGCTCGACAACGCTCCCCGTGAGATCACGGAAACCGACCTGGCCGAGCTGTACCGAGGCGCCCTCTCGTATTGGTAGCTCGCCCTATTGGTAGTTCGCCCAATTGGTAGCCGTCACGCAGTCCAGAGGCGCCGCTCTGGCCGGTGATCTGGCGTTCCGAAGTCGAGCCAACGAGTCCACAGAGCACGATCGATCGTGAACTCGAACAGGATGTGGTTCTCGTCAGCAGGGCCCGTTGCGAAGCCCATCGCGATGTCGGCAGCAGCACGAAGCACCGCATCACCATCGATGTCGTGCGCAATGCCGGAGATATAGACCTCCTCGTCCTCCGGAGCTTGTGCGGAGTGGATCGCATACTGGCCAGAGCCGCGGAGATCGGCGCACTTCGGGGACGTGTGGAGGACAAAGGCGACCAAGCGCCCTTCGACGATGCGGGGAACAAACGGGTGGATCCGCGGCCGCCCATCGGCGGCGGCCGTGGCGAGATACGCGACCTCTTCATTGGCCAGCAGACGAGTGAACGCGCCGGCAATCGACACGTCGGCGGCTGCGAAGTCAGACCAGGAAGACACAGCCTGAGTATCGCGCCAGACTGCGACGATGAAGATCTCGTCGGTCATCGCGAAGGCCGTTCGTGACACCACTCCGCTCGGCCGATCGAACACGCCGCAGGTCGACGTCGAGATCGTCCACATGAACCCGATGGTGAGCTCGGGGTCGGGAAGGGGCGACAAGGACACCTTCGATCCGCCGTGGGGTGAAGCCATCTGCGTCGTCACCTTCGACAACGGAGTGTGGGGTGTCGGCCTCACCGCGCACGCCGGTTTCGCCGTGCCCATCATCAACGAGTACCTGGCACCGATGCTCATCGGTCAGGACGTCGAATCGGTCGCCGACATCGGCGAGCTGTGGGACCTGACGACGACGGTGACCGCCGCGCACATCGGGGCAGCAGGATCGACGAGTTACGCCATCAGCGCCGTCGACTTGGCCATGTACGACGCGCTCGGGAAGAGCCTCTCGCTTCCGGTCTACGACCTGCTTGGAGGACCGGCTCACGCCGCGATCCAGTGCTATGCGACCGGTACCAACGTCGAGAAGAACGCCGGCTTCGGGTTCGAGCGCTTCAAGATTCCGTGTCCATGGCTCGCCCGTGGTGCCGAGGGGGTCGAGGCCACCGTCGCCGCGGTCGAAGCCGCCAGATCAGCCGTCGGCGATGCCGAGCTGATGATCGACTGCTGGGCGGTAATGGACGTCGACGAAGCCGTCGACGTGTGCAACGCACTGGAGCCGTACGACCTCGTCTTCGTCGAGGACTACATCAATCCAGAGGATTGGGACGGCTACGGCGACGTCAGATCGAGAACGACAGCTCGACTGGCAGCCGGAGAGCGCTGGTTCACGGTGCGCCCATTCGAACAACAGGCCTCGCTGGGAACCATCGACGTGCTGCAACCCGATCCGTTGTGGGTCGGCGGCGCGACGCCCACGGTGCGCATCGCTGACGTCGCACGCCGACATTGCGTCGACCTCGCCATCCACTGCGCCGTGAACGACGCCTTCGGCCAACACCTGTGCTTCGCGCTCGCCGAGAACGTCATCGGCGAGATGTACATCGGAGCCTCGACCTCACTTGCCGAGTCCTACCGATCGACACCAGGGATGGCGATACCGGTGAACGGTGTACTCGTCCCCAGCGATGCTCCTGGCTTTGGCATAGAGATCACCCTCGACGGGATCGAAGCAGCGACGTAAGGCCGCGAACGCTGAGCGCCTACGCGGTGCGTCCGTGCGCGCGGAGAATTCTCAGGGCGTCGACGGTCTTGATGCCTCGCCACTCGCTGCGACCTGCATCGCCCGGCGGATCCCACGCAATGGGCCAACCACCATCGTCGTGTTGTTCGGACTCGAGGAGATCGAGATGGGCGGCGATGAGCTCGGCGTCGAACCACTCGGCCGCAACGCTGGTGGGCGTTGGGACGAAGTCCAGCGGGGTGAGCCCGTACCCATCGCCGGTGGGATCCAGGTTCATGAACCTGGCCGTCTCGATTGCCGTTGCGATGGCGTCCGAGCAGAGCTGGGCACGGTCTCGATCGGGAGCGTGTTCGATGAGACGCGACAACCCAAGCAATGCATGGGCCTCGTCCGTCGGTCGGCCAACCTCGATCTCGGCGAAGCAGAACTCGGTTGCCTGGTCGACCCATGGGTGTGTGACTCCCAGTTGATGCGCCCGCGCCACGATTCCCGCAGTCGGGTTCACGTGCGGTTCGTAGCTGACACCGAGCCAATGATCTGCGCGCGGAAAACCCTCGTGTGAGGGCATCAGCACCTGCACTGCGCCTGACGGTGCTGCCACCGTGGCCAGCCAATCGCACGCAGATGTCATCAGCTCCGACGAACGCGCATCGACGCTGGCCAGTCGCTCGAAGGCGATCTCGACATCGAGTGGTTGACTCGCGGGGGCGCGCTTGTCTGGTTCGAGAGCATGACCAAAGCCCCCGTCGGCGTTCTGGTACGGCGCCACCGCAGCAATCACCGCATCGACCGCGCCGTTCTCGAACAACACGGCGTACACCCGACGCTCGAGCAATCGTGCGTTGGCGTAGATGAAGTTCCTGGCTTGATCGACGTCGCATCCCATGGTTCGGCCGACACTAACGGGTGACAGTCCTTCCACTTTCGGAGTGCTCGCGTCTGTCGTGCCAAGCTGGCCTGGTGACCGACGAAGAGCTGATGGACATCGCCATCGAAGAGGCCAGAGCAGCAGCCGAGCACGGCGACGTGCCGATCGGCGCCGTTGTCGCGTACGACGGAACAGTCATCGCCAGGCGCCACAACGAGCGTGAGCTGACCGGCGACCCGACCGCGCACGCCGAGATCCTCGCCCTACGCGACGCCGCAGCCGTGCGAGGCGGTTGGCGACTCGACGGCTGCACGCTGGTCGTGACCCTCGAGCCATGCGTGATGTGCGCCGGAGCGCTGGTGAACAGCCGGATCGACCGAGTCGTGTTCGGCGCAGCCGACCCGAAGGCCGGCGGTACATCGTCGCTGTACGGCGTCGGAACCGACCCACGCCTCAATCACAACTTTGCGTTGCAGCACGGCGTCCACGAGGACCAATGCGCAACCCTTCTCACCGACTACTTCGCAGCACTGCGCTGAACCGAAAGGCCCCCATGGTCAGCATTCCAAAGACATGCGCCGAAATCGACGCGGCATGGCTCAACGAGGCGCTCGGTGATGAAGCGCGTGGTGGTGAGCCGATCGCGAACGTCGATGTCACGATCATCGGTGAAGGCGTCGGATTCATGGGCGAAGTTGCACGGCTGACGTTGGGCTACGACTCCTTGACGCCCTCCGGAGTGACATCGTTGATCGCGAAGGTGCCAACGCTCGAGGAGGGTGCACGCTTCGTTGGCCAACTGATCGGTCTCTACGAGAAGGAGCACCGGTTCTACAGCGAGGTCGCGCCTGAAATCAGGATTCCGATTCCGGAGGCGCTGGTCAACCTCGGCGACAAGGCAACCGGTGACTACGTCCTTGTCCTCGAAGACCTTGCGCCGATGCGGCCAGGTGATCAGCTCGCCGGCTGCACCCCAACCGAAGCGAGCCAGGCTCTGGCAACGTTGGCCAAGCTGCATTCGAGATGGTGGAACGATCCCCGACTGAATGACTTCGCAGAGTGGATGCCGGGCCATGACTCCGAGTTCTTCCAGATCACCAAGATCGCGCTGAAGGACGGAGTCGAGGCGTTTCTCGAGCTGTGGGGCGACGCCGTACCTCAATCGGTCGTCGACATTCTGACCGAAGACGACGAAGACGACGCGCTGTACAACAAGCGTCTTCTCGCAACCATTGGCCGTGCCCCGTTTACGGTCGCGCACGGCGACTACCGGCTTGACAACATGATGTTCGGCGACGGCGAAACAACGCCGCAAGTCGCCATCATCGACTGGCAGCTCCCGCTACGAGCCAATCCAATGAGCGATGTCATGTACTTCATCGCCGGCAACATTGCGGTCGAGACTCGACGCGAGGTCGAGGCCGATCTCGTTCGGGGCTACCACGAGGAGCTGATCGCTGGCGGTGTCGAGGACTACCCATTCGAGACGTGCTGGACCGACTACAGAGTCGGCTCCGTCCTGCTGATGAGCTTTGCCGTCGTCGCGGCCGCGAACATCGACCTCGATGTCCAGAACGATCGTGGCAGGGAACTCTTCGAGGTCATGTTCGACCGCTACATGAGCGCCATCGTCGACCACGATCCATTCCCATTGATCGACTGAACCTGGCCGCAGTTCGCCTCGGTGCCGCTGACGACCCCCGCCTGTAGAATCGTCGACGGAAGGTTGCCAGAGCGGACGAATGGGGCGGCCTCGAAAGCCGTTGTGGCACTCGTGTCACCATGGGTTCGAATCCCATACCTTCCGCCACGTCAGACGGGTCCGGTGCATTGCGCCGGGCCCTCTGCGCGTCAACGGTGCCGGTGTGCTCGAATGGCCGCTGGATTCGAAGGGGCCACCACATGAACATGCCGCAGCGTGACGCCGACACCACTGCCGATTGGCTGAATCACCGGTACTCGACCGCCATTCTCGGCCTCGATGCGGCATCATTTCTTGCGTGATGACGCAATGAGCGAGCCCACGATCGTCGCGGCGACGATGTCCGACACCGGCGTCGTCGTGTCGTGGTCCGATGGCCTCACCGACGACCTCGCTCCGATCTGGCTGCGACACAGCTGCCATTGTCCGCAGTGTCGCCACGCCAGCGGGCAACGGCTCATCGACCTCGTCGACATCGACCCCGACGGACACATCAGCAGCGCGATTGTGAGCGCAGACCGAGTCGACTTCGTCATCGACGACCATTCCGGATTCGTGCCATCAACAGCACTCGGCCAACGCCGACCTCAACAGGCATCCACCACGACATGGGGTGCCGAACATCTCAACGCTGTCGTCACGAACGCCACCGACGCCGGAGCCGATCTTCTTTCCGCACGCCAACAGCTCGACCGATTCGGCATCGCCCTCTTCACCGGTGTCCCGACCGAACCTGGCGAGGTTCTCCGGTTCGCCGCAGAGCTCGGCTACGTCAGGGAAACGAACTACGGGACGCTGTTCGACGTGCTGGCCGAACCGGATCCGAACAATCTCGCGTACACGGCGCTCGGCCTCCCACTGCACACCGACAACCCATACCGGGATCCCGTGCCGACGGTCCAGCTTCTCCACTGCCTCCAGGCCGGTTCGACGGGTGGCGAGTCACAATTCGCCGACGGCTTTCACGCCGCGAACTGTCTTCGTGAGAAGGACCCGCGCGCCTTCGAGGTGCTCAGCTCGAACGACGTGACGTTCCGGTTCGCAGATTCGACCGCCGACCTCAGGGCCCGCGTTCCGATCATCCAGACGAACAACTCGGGAGAGGTCACAGCCGTCAGGCTCAACAGCAGAAGCATCGCGGCGATCGACCTCGACGCGGCGACAACGCGCAGCTTCTACGACGCCCTGCGCCGATTCATCGAAATCGTCTCCGCCGGCGACTCGGTGATCGACCTCAAGCTGAGTGCGGGCGACCTGATCGCATTCGACAACCGGCGCGTACTGCACGGTCGGTCCGAGTACGACGTCACCGATCGCCGACACCTTCAAGGTTGCTACATCGACATCGATTCCGTCCGTTCAGACGTACTGGTGGCAGCCAGATGAGCGCCGTTGTCGAGATTCGAGCCGCATTTGTTTCGCCGGAGGCCAACGTGCGGTACGGCGAAGTCGTGACCATCGCCGAACACATGCTGCAGACGGCGGCGCACGCAAAAAGCGAGGGTGCCGATGACGCCACCGTCGTTGCAAGCCTTCTCCACGACGTCGGCCACCTCTTGCCGGCAGCCGACTCCGACGACCGGAACCGACGGCACGCCAACGCCGGTGCCGACTGGCTCCTCGAACTCGGATTCCCAGAGGCCGTGACCGAACCAGTCCGACTCCACATACCCGCAAAGCGCTACCTCGTCGCAGTCGATCCGGGATACCACGCTCAGCTGTCAGCTGCCTCGGTGCACACACTGCGGCTTCAGGGTGGCCCGTTCGACGAAGACGAATGCGCCGCTTTTCTGCGGGATCCGTTCGCAAAGACCGCCATGGCGGTGCGGCGATGGGACGAGGCAGGCAAGGTCGAAGGAATCGACGTCCCTGCCATCGATGCCTACGAGCCAATGATTCTGCGGCTTCGAGATCGTTGAACCACGGTTCAACTCTGAGGATTCCCATCGTTATTGTTCACTTCGAACGTTTCTGAACCGATGTGACAACCATGAATTGGCCAACACCGACGTTCACTCAGGCTGCATCGGCAATCGTCGAAAGCCTGGCGAGAGCGATTCCTGCCGAGCAGATCGTCATCGCTGAGCTGACGGGAAGCATGTGGGTCAAGCAGCACGCTTCTGGGCCACTTCATCATGCTGTGCCACCGACGATGAACTTCGCGGACGAGGTGAGTGCCGAGTTCGCTGCAATCAGGACCCCTGCTCAGCACCACGTGCCGTGGCTCTTTCCACACATCGACAATCCGGTCGCGTTCGCCGGCCATCCGATCACCGGTCGATCCGGCGTGGTCGCGATGCTCTTCGTCACCGACTCGAGAATGACGCCTGAACGACTCGCCGAGTATGACGCCGTTGTCGCTTCTCAAGCCCAGATGCTGAGCACCATCAACACCCTCGAACACGAGGTACAAGCCGAACGTGCCCGCGCATCAGAAGCCCAGGCATTGGCCTTGCTCGATCAGTTGACCAAGCTGCCGAATCGCAGGTCATGGGATCGTGCCGTCGCCCAGGAAGAGGCGCGGTGCGGCCGCTACGGCACCGAATGCTCAGTTCTCGTACTCGACCTCGATGGCCTCAAGAAACTGAACGACGAACAGGGGCACGGCGAAGGCGATGCGCTGCTGAAGCGCATGGCTGCCGCGCTCGGCTCCTCGGTTCGCGGCTCTGACTTCGTTGCTCGCCTCGGTGGCGACGAGTTCGGCGTGCTGTTGATCGAGACGCCTGCTGACTTCATCCCCACCACCGTCGAACTGTTGAGGACGCGCCTGATGGACCGCGGAATCCGCGCATCGATCGGCGGAGCTTCGAGGAGCAGCTACGACGACCTGACGTCGGCGTGGCACGCAGCCGATCTCGAGATGTACGCCGACAAACGGGAACAGCGCGGCTACGCAGAAGAAGATCCGTTACCCGCCAAGAACTGACCTGGGCCTGGGACGTTGCAGCGGGTCTGACGCCCAGCCGATCCCCGTAGCCTCCGACCCATGCGAATGGGTCACCACCACATGTTCCGCAACGACGAATCCGCCGTTGCAGACAAACATCTCGACCGCCATGTCCTTCGTCGCGCCTGGGGATTCACCGGCACCTATCGCTGGATGATTGTCGGCTTCTTGTCGGTCGTCATCGTCATGGCGCTGCTCGCACTGGTGCCGCCGATCCTGTTCGGCAAGATCCTCGACGATGGCATCGCCAAGTCGGACAGAGGACTCGTCACCACGCTGTCCATACTCGTGGTCGTCGCCGCGGTGCTCGACGCAGGCCTCAGTCTCGTCGAGCGGTATCTGTCGTCCCGCGTTGGCGAAGGTCTCATCCACGACCTGCGAGTCGAGCTCTATGACCACGTGCAACGCATGCCGCTGGCCTTCTTCACCCACACCCAAACCGGCACCCTCATCAGCCGCTTGAACAACGACGTCATCGGCGCCCAACGAGCAGTCACCGGAACGCTCGGCCAGGTCGTCTCGAACGTCGTCGTCGCGGTCTCGACGATCATCACCATGGTCATCATCGACTGGCGACTGACAGGGCTCGTGCTGGTGCTGCTCCCGTTGTTCGTCGTGCCTGCGAAACGTGTCGGACGCGTCCAGCAGCGACTCACGCGTATGCAGATGGACGAAAACGCGGCGATGAACAACGTCATGACCGAGAGATTCGGTGTGTCGGGAGCCCAACTCGTGAAGCTGTTCGGGCGCCCAGACGAGGAAGCCGCAGCGTTCGAGACACGGGCTGCGACGGTCAGGGACCTCGGCATCCGCAGCGCCATCTACGCACGCACCTTCCTGCTGGCGCTCGGAATCGTCGGGGCCATCGGCACAGCCGTCGTGTACTGGGTTGGTGGTCTGATGGCGATCTCCGGCGACATCCAGACAGGCACCCTCGTCACGTTCGCGCTGCTCGTCGGGCGCATCTATCAGCCGCTCACGGCGCTCACCTCGGCGCGCGTCGACGTCATGACAGCTCTCGTGTCGTTCG
>Ga0315338_1004399_pt1 | contig 11174 bp, 8 predicted proteins | sample ASW8metaG_FD_204518 | JGI IMG/M metagenome (GOLD analysis project Ga0315338, IMG submission 204518) | Ammonia-oxidizing marine archaeal communities from Monterey Bay, California, United States - ASW #8 | ecosystem: Environmental > Aquatic > Marine > Coastal | place: USA: California | collected...
TCGTCCTTGGGTGCGAAGAAGATGTCGTCGTAGGGGCCGTTGACGCGACGTGACACCGTGTAGGTGTTGGGGAACCGGAACGTGCCGAGCCCGGGGGCGTTCGGGCCACTAGTCAAGTTGCCGCTGGCCCACGTGTAGGGGACGTTGAATTCAGTCACCAACGCACCGGCCAGAGCGCTGCCGTCGTCCGCGGAGCCTTCGCGCCACTGAACGCCGTATTCGGTGTTGGGCCCGCCGATGTCGGCGGCGTTGTCCTGCCAGGCGCGGAGCGCTGCTTCGACATTGGCGCCGGTTGCGAACGCGGGGTCGCCGTTGATCTTTGTGGAGGCCAAGTTGGATGGGCAGCCCGTCCAGTAGTGGGCATGCTCGGTGTCGTAGACACGGTGCGTTCTGAACACTTGCGAGGCGTTGCTCTTGGAGGCGTTGACGCGAGCGGTATCGCGAGCCGCTGAAACTGCGGGCAGTAGCACTGTGGTAAGCAACGCGACGCCGCACAAGACGAGCACCTCGATGATGACGATGCCTCGTACTTGGTGGCCTCGCCGATGAATACGTGCATACTCCCGCATCTTCCGTCCCCTTTCATGGGCTGCCAAGCCTCTGCGTTCACCCTACCACGGCACCATGTCACGGTGTCGCCGGTGACTGCTACAGTTGCCATCGCCCGGGCCATCCATTCCCCCGAGGCGAGGAGGTGCCCATGGCGCGAATTCAGTCACTGGCCTGTCTGCTGGGCACCGCCGCACTGGCCTTGACGGCCTTGGGCGACGTGGCCGTCATGCGAACGGGCGTCGTACACGAAGGCACCCTGAATCACTTCGACACCGACGAACTCGAATTGACGATTCAAAGCGGACGCATCATTCTCGATCGCGAGGACATCGCCAGCGTGCACTTCGGGCTCACGGCCGCCCAGTACAAACGGCGCTTCAACCCCGGCATCAACCCGCCGCCCACAAATCCGCCGCCGACAGACCCACACACGCACCCGCCCGCTGCGCCCATCAACGCACCCGAGGGCACCCGCGTGGGGCAACCCTACGACGGCGGCCACTTCACCCTGACGCTCGTCTCCGCCCGCATCGACAAGCCGCGACTGCGGGATCTCTTCGACATGTCCCAAGTCGGTGCGGACCCGGAACTGATTCTGACCTTCCGGGTGACCAACACGCACGCGAGGCGCATTCTTCGCTATGAGGAACCCAATCCATTCCTCGGCGGACATTTCTCCATGACCGATGACGCCACCAACACCATTCGCACGATCGATTACGGCCTTGGCACAACCGTGGTGGGGGCGCTCGACGGCGACGTGGACATCATGCCCGGGCAGCAGGCCCAACACGTTGAAGTATTCTCCGTGCCGCCACCACTGACGAGGTCACTGGTGCTGCGATTGAAGAACTCGGCCTTCGGCGGCAGCGGCGTGGCCAGATTCGTCATCATTCCAAGTGAGATCACTGGATTCCAAGCGACCTCGACACCCTGACGGAGGTGGATGGGGTTCGATCCGGAAGCGGCTGCTAAACTGCGCGGTGCGCATCGAGTTGCCGTGCGGAGCCCCCCTTACCCAATGCCCATCTCAGCACCGCCACCGCCATCGAAGCATCGCCGTGCTTCGCCCATTGACGTGACGACCGAAGTCGCCACCGCACCCGTTGCGGAGCAATCGCCCGCCGTGCACGACTCCATCGACTCGCCGCTGCATCGCGGCGCCCGCATGATCGTGCTCTTGAGCGTGGTGCTGCCTCCGGTGGCCCTGATCGCGGTCATGTGGCTGGCCTGGGGCAACGGCTTTTCGCCACTCGACCTCGCGCTGTTCGGCGGCATGTATCTGCTCTGCGGCTTCGGGATCACCGTCGGCTTGCACCGCTACTTCACGCACAAAGGTTTCGACTGCCCACGCTGGGTCAAGTGGGGGCTTGGCATCACCGGGTCCATGTCTTGCCAAGGTGATCTGTTCTGGTGGTGCGCCGTCCACCGGCAACATCACCAGCACAGCGACCAGGACGACGACCCACACTCGCCCAACATAGGCCGCGGCGGTCGCATCAGACGATTTTTGCGATCTCACTTTGGCTGGTTGTTTCGCATCGAGCAACCCGACCTCGACCGCTACGTGCCCGACCTGCTTGCCGATGGCGACCTGCAGATCATCAATCGCCTCTTCCCGCTGTGGGTCGCACTTGGATTGGCCATCCCGACGGTGCTCGGTGGTGTCATCACGGGAACGTGGCTGGGTGCACTGACCGGCTTGCTGTGGGGTGGGCTGGTCCGCATCGGCCTTGAACACCACGTCACGTGGAGCGTCAACAGCGTGTGCCACATCTGGGGCACGCGACCCTACGACAGCCACGACCACAGCCGCAACAACCCGATCGTCGGCGTGCTGGCACTGGGCGAAGGATGGCACAACAACCACCACGCCTTTCCGACGTCCGCGCGTCACGGCCTCTCGTGGTGGCAGTTCGACGCGACGTGGATCGCCATCCGACTGATGTCCTGCCTCGGCATGGCCCGAGCGATCAAGACGCCGACGGCGGAGCGAATGAAGAAGAGCCGACGGTCGAAAGTCGATAGTCGATCGTTGGTGGACGACGCTACGGGCAGTTGAGGTCCGGCGTGGTGCAGCTCTGGCTCCACACACGCAACAGGTGGCCAGCATCGCCCGATGCATACCGTTCCACCGCGCGTTTGCCCCGCGGAGTGTGGTTCTGAAGTATGCCTCCGGGGAGCGCTACTCGGCGGGGTGCTCATCCACCCGGGTCCACGCGTGCAACCGGTCACTCGGAAAGCCAAAAACGCGCCTGCGCATGAATTCCTGGTTGTACAGCGGACCTCGAGTGAGATCCAACATCCACTCCGTGCGACCTTCGACGCTGGAGAAACCCAAATCTGCACCGAAGACGCTCGACAGCCTCGCGACAGGGCCGTCTGGGCCATCGATGTCCTTGCCTCGCTCGAGGTGAATGGTCCACGTGCCCGTCACCAGCGGCGACTGGGACTCGGCACCCATTCGGTAGGCCCGCATGGACCCCGTCGCTTCGTATGTCAGCGAGTCGGCAGCCGCCAGCGATGCGGGCAATACCGGCAGCGGGGGATCGAAGAACACCGTCACTTGCTCCAGGAGATCCTGCTGCTGCGATTTCACGATGGATCCGTCCCTCGTGCGACGCAATTCCATGATCGCCCACGGTGTGTGTTCCCTCCAACCCAACTCGGTCGCCTGCACGGCGATGACGCCGTGCGTGGTCCCGTCGCCTCCGGACTCGAGAGTGATGGGCCACCCGTCGGTTTCAAGGCCGAGCATGGTCGCCGGCTGGCCGGGGATCGGGGGCAGCGTGCCCTGCTCGGCAGCGAGGTCTGGAATGGCCTTGCATGATGCGAGCAGACAGGTGGCGACGGCCGCCGTCCAAGCAGCCTTCATGCTTCGGGTTCCGCATACAGATCGACGTAGAAGTCGAGCAGACGACGCTCGTCCTGTTCGCGGACCTTGGCCAGATAGAAGCCGAATTTCTCGAACAACTGAATCGCGCCGCTGCGTTCACCCCGCACGTCGAGCACGACTTTGAGGTATTCGCGGTCGCGGCAGAACCGAACCGCGTGCTGCATGAGCGCCGTGCCGATGCCGCGACGTCGCCATTGGGGATGCACGCGGAGCCGCCGAACCTCGGCCACGGCCTCGTCGACGCGCTGGACGCCGACCATGCCCGCAATCGTGTCGTCGTCAGCCACGGCAACCCAGAAGCCGTTGTGTTCCAGATCCGCCAAGTAACCTTCGGTGATGTGATCGATGTCCGCACCGGTGTCGTTGATGCGAACCTCGCCCTCATGCATGCCGGCATCGAACAACGCTCGAATCGACGGGAGGTCGGTCTCGGTGGCGGTTCGAATCGCTGTTGTAGTTGGCGTGGTCATGGCAGGTGCGTCTTGAGGCGCACCAGTATAGGGAGCCCGAGCCGGTCAGCGCCAACGGCGGCGTACGTGCTGTCGGCACCAACTGGCAAAGCGAATGTCCAGCGCGTCGATGTCCGGTTCGATCCACGTGACGAGGATTTGTTCGTTGCGTGACAGGCCACGCGGCGCCGATTGCAGCCGAGTGGACATGGTGCCGGCCGACGCGTCGGCGAGCAGGCGACCGACGCCCGCACGCGTTGCCGGATCGGCCTCGAGCAGGAAGGTCGCGAGCGCCCAAGCCTGTGCGTAGTAGTCGAGCAACGACTCACGCCCACGTTCAAGTGCAGCGTACGGATCGTCCTTCATGAAGGCACGTAACGACTGAAGACGGTCTCGAAGCACGAGCATCCGCAACCGTCGCCACCGTTCGGGGTTCCAACTCGGGTCGGGCTCCACGCCCGAAGCGCTGATGCGGAGCCCCTCCATTCGCGTCGCCAACCCCTCTTCGAGCCAGACGGGAAGCTGCTCCACAAAGACTCGCTGCGTCACTTGATGCCACGCTTCATGCGCAGCCAACGCAAGCGTGTCACGGCACCGGCCATCCGGATCGATGTCGTAGAGCACCGCCACCGATCGAATGGTGAAGCCGCCCCGGCCGAGGTTGTGCAGTTGCTCCGCCATTCCCGGCACCACGATGCGCACGGCGTTTCGCCACTGCCGCTTGTCGGCAAGCAAGTAAGTGATGAACGGCTTCTGCGGCAGTTGCAAGCCCGGCGTCAGCGTCTGGACGTCCGCCAAACTCGACTCAAGCAGGTCGGGCAGCGCGTTGATGATGCGCGGATCGGTCACCGTGGTCCGGATCTCAAAGTGATCGGTGGTGATCCGGCGCCCCACATGGTCCAGGAACTTCCACGTACCGGTTTCCGTCCAGCCCGGATCGACGACCGCGGGCGCCGGACGAACCGCCGGGGCCGAAGCGGTACACGCCGGGAGCAAGGCGAGGCCGATCAGCAGTGCGTATCTACCCATGCCCACTCTCCGACAACTGCATCAATTCCTGTTGTGCACGTGCAAGTTGTTGACGTGTTTCCTCCACCAACGCGGCGGGGGCCTTATCAACATAACCCGGATTGGCCAGGCGTTTGTCGAGTGATGCAATCGTGGCCTTGAGTTCGTCGATGCGCTTGGCTGTAGCGGCCGAATCGTCCCCCGATCCCGCTGCGTCGCCCAAGTCGCTCAAGCAGGCGTTGCCACCGTCGCACATGATTGCAAGCCCATCCGGAGTGCCCTCGAGCAGCCTGATGCCACCGAGACGCCCCATGGTGCATAGGACATCGGCACTTCCGCCGATGGCCTGCTCAAGGGCGGCGTCGACCAGTAACGTGGGGCGAAGTGATCCCGGGAGACGGTGCTCATCGCGAACGCGTCGCACGGCGTTGAGTAACGCCTGCTGCGTAGCCACGTGCGATTCGAGCGTGGTGTCGATGAGGGTCTCGCTCGGCTCGGGCCAAGCGGCTTGGGCGAGCATCGAGGCCGTGCCCAGCGAGAGCCCCTGTACGCCCGGCGTTCCCGTTGCACGGACGGCCACCCAAGCGGTCTCCGTGACGAACGGGCAAATGGGATGCAACAGTCGCAACACCGCATCGAGACAGGTCAGCAGGACCTGCTGCTGGACCGGTGCGTCACCGATGGTCTGCTTGACGGCTTCCAGATACCAATCGCAGAGGTTTCGCCACGTCAGGGTGTACACAAGATCCGCACACTGACTGAACTGGAAACACTCGAGCGAAGCGTTCAAAGCCCTCGTCGTGCCGGCGATGCGCGACAGCATCCATCGATCGACGTCGGCCATCTGCGAGACGTGGATGTCGGGCCCGGCGGGACGTGCAATGCGGCCAAGCCCGAACCGCACGGCGTTCCACAACTTCGACGTGAAATTGCGGCCTGCATCGAAGCGGCTCGACGTGTTCTTCGCCATGGGCGTGTCGGGTGTCACCTCGGCTTGTCCACTGAGCACGCCGTACGCCGTGACCATGGTGCTTGTTGGATTCGAAGGCGACTGTTGGATCGGTGCCGCGACACGATGACCTTGCGGTGTGGTCGTCAATGCGGGGGCAAAAGTTTCGCCCGAGTGCGGGTCGATGCAATCCACAGGCAACCGCACATCCTGTGTGGCCGTGGCAATCTGCGTCATGACCAGCCGCAGGGCATCCGTACCGTGCGTCTCGATGATGTCTCGCGGATCGACACCGTTGCCGAGCGACTTGCTCATCTTCTGGCCGAAACCATCCTGCACCATCGGGTGAATGGTCACGTCACGGAAGGGCAATGCGCCGTCGCGGAAGTAGCGATTGAACATGACCATGCGGCTGACCCACAGCGTGATGATCTCGCGGGCGGTGCACAGCACGCTCGAGGGGTTGAAGGTCTCAAGCAGCCCGTCCATGTGGTCAAAGGCATCGGGGATCGGCCAGCCCATCGTGCTCAACGGCCACAACGCGGATGAGAACCACGTGTCCAGCACGTCCGGGTCTTGCACGAAGCCGGCCTGCTCCAACGACGCTTCCAGATCTGGCGCATCTCCACCGACGCAGGCGAGTATCCGAACGGTTGTTTCGTCGGCCCGCTGCACGCGAATGATCAATCGGTCCGACGCGGCATCGGTCATCGGCAAGTCGCACCCGGCGGGCGGTTCGACCAGTGACTCGTCCAGCGTCGACGCGATGTTGTTCGTGACTTCCAGCGTCCACACCGGGATGCGGTGACCCCACCACAACTGTCGGCTAATACACCAATCGCGGAGATTCACGTGCCACGACTCAAAGGTTTTTGCGTAGCGTTCGGGCGTGAAGGCCAGATCGCCGTCGCCTTCTTTGGGGCCATCAGGCCGCGCCGGAGCATCGTGTTCCATCTGATCCGGGCGCAGTGCACGAAGGGCTTCACCGCGGAGGCGATCGTCGGTCACTCGCACGTACCACTGGTCGCTGAGCCACGGCTCGATGGGCACGTGTGAGCGATACGAGTGGCCGACACTGTGGGCATAGTCGCGGACCGACTCAAGCAGGCCGTGCGTGGTGAACCAATCGACAACGGCCGTGCGGGCGGCGTCGCGATCGAGTCCCACGAACACGCGTGCGTCGTCCGATACGTCGTCCCAGCCGTGTTGATCTGATATCGCCGCGTCGGGCCCCAACACATTGATGATCGGCAAATCGTGGCGCAGCCCGATGTCCCAGTCGTTCGGGTCGTGCGCGGGGGTGACCTTCAGGAAACCCGTGGCGAATTCGGCCTTCGGGTCGCTGCCCACGCCAGGCATGACCACCCAGTCGTCTTCGATGATGGGAATGCGACGACCGACGATGGGCAGCACCACGTGTTTGCCGCGGAGCGACTCCGCGCGAGGGTCATCGGGGTGCATCGCGACAGCTGTGTCGCCGAGCATCGTCTCGGGTCGAGTCGTGGCGACCGTGACGTGCCCGCTCCCGTCTTCCAACGGATAGCGCAAGTACCACATGTGACCCGGCACCTCTCGCATTTCGACCTCGTCGTCGGCGAGCGCCGTGCACGACACCGGGTCCCAGTTGACCAACCGTTTGCCGCGATAGATCAGACCGTCCGCGAAGAGGCGAATGAACGCTTCGCGGACCGCGGCCGTGCAGACTTCGTCCATCGTAAATCGGGTGCGGTCCCAGTCGCACGAACACCCCATGTCGCGAAGTTGGCCGAGGATGACGTCTTCATACTCGTCTTTCCAAGCCCTTGCCCGCTCTACAAACGCGTCTCGGCCGAGGTCTCGGCGTGACAGACCCTCCAACTGCAGCCGTTTCTCGACGACGGTCTGCGTGGCGATGCCAGCGTGATCGGTGCCGGGCATCCACAGCGTGCGTCGCCCACGCATGCGATTCCATCGCACGAGCACGTCCTGCAGCGTGTTATTGAGTGCATGACCAAGATGCAGCGCCGCAGTGACGTTCGGCGGCGGGATGAGGATACAGAAGACGGGGCCCTCGCCGGGCAGGGCATGGCCGATGCGATCACGGGTCCACCGATCCAGAACCGCCGGCTCATGCTCGGCGGGGGAGTACGATCGTGGCAACTCGGCCGCGGTGGACGCGGTGGACGCAGTGGACATCGACGCATGATACGAGCCCGGGTCACGCTTTCACTTGCATTGGCGATTGGTGGGTGCGATTCGACCACACCACAGCCCGAGCCACCGGTCTCGACATCGACAGCCACGCTGCTGACGGCGCAACGCTATCTCGACGCAGGGCAATTCGATCAGTCGGAAGCCATTCTGGTCGCCGCGATGAAGTCGTGGCCACACGATCCGAGTGTGCACGAACTGCTGGCCCGGGTGGATTTCGGCCGTGGATTGCAATTTCACCGAGGTGGGCTGATCGATCGTGGAGACGCTGCGTTGAGCGATGCCTTGGTCCATTGGCGCACCGCGTGCGATCTCGTCCCGAACGCAGCCCCGATGCGGGTGAGTGCGGGCGATGTCGCAGCCATGATCGGTCGGCAGGACGAAGCGCGGGTCTTCTACGCGGCGGCCCTCGAAATCGACCCGTCCTCAGGGCGGGCGGCGCTGTGTCTGGCTCAATTGGAAATGGAGGAACACCCTCAACTCGCTCGCGAACTGCTGCAGCAGGCGTTGACGCATGCCGGGGAGGTGCCGGAGGTGCACGCGAGCCTTGCCCTGCTCCACGCCCGCGCGGACGCACCGGAGGCGGCTCGCGAAGCCATCGCACGAGCCGTGGAATTGGGTCCCGAACTCCAGGCGGTTCGGGTCATGCAAGCGCGGATTGAGCGTTTGCTCGGCAACCCAACTCGTGGCGTGGAAATCCTTTCGGCTTTGGGCCCAAAGGCTGCCGGCGATCGGGGCGTGGCGTGGGAGGCAGCCGCGTGTTGGACGGCCATCGATCGTCCCGACCGAGTAGCCGAAGCGTGGGTGACGTGCTTTCTGGCCAACGCCCATCGAACCGATGCCGGCGAATTAGCGGCTAACGCCGCTCGGGCCTTCACAGCCGCTGGAGACGCCGTTCATGCTGAAACGTGGTGGCGACAGGCACGCCTCTTGGGCGTGCACGAGCGAGTAGATCAGTCCCCGGAGCCGGCCTCGGAGCCATGACGCCGAGCCGCTTCCCGCCACGGGTCCAGATCATCATGAGATTGACGTAGACCACGTCTCTGTAGTGGCTTATGCCGGCGATTGGCACCACGACGAGCGAGCAAGACACCCATCAGCAGCAGCACCAAGAGCAGTGCAATCGCAGCGATAAGGGCAACTAAACCGAGCCAATTCGTCGCAGGCATGCCCCCAGCCTATCGAACTCGCAGGCCAATGCCACGTAGACATCGCCTGAGCCAGTTTCCATATTCACTGAATCATGGACGCCTGACGGCCGATCTTCCTCTGTAAGGGATCGTTGTCGCTCGGTGGTATGGTCACCGGCGACGATTGTGGCCAGCACCCTTCACTGCAAGCCCAGAAAGGCATATCTCCCACATCATGCTCAAGCCTGCACACCGTCTACTGCACATCGGCATCATCTCGCTCACGCTGGGGAGCTTCACCGCCGCAAGCCTTCAGGCTGGACCTGCGGTGACCGAGGAAGCGGGGGTGTGGGCCAACGACCTCTGGACTGCCGCCCTCGACGGGCACAAAGCAACGGTCGAGCACTTGCTCACGGATGCGCCTCAGGCTGGAATCAGCCCGGGTGCCATACACGACTACAACACGAGTCTGGCACGCTGGACGCACAATCAGGCGGCTGACATTGACGCCATGGAAACCCGCCGTAAGGAAGTCTGGGCGGAAATGGCCACGCTGTTGACGTCGGACGATGGCAGTCCCATTGAGCCCACACGGATCATTGAGTCCATGCGACTGCTCGCAGAAGTGCAGGAACTCTCCGGCGATGTCGGCGCACCGCTTGAGCGGCCCGACGTGGTGGCGTTGCTCTCAACGCTTCGAGCGCGGATCGACCAGTGGAAGGCGCAGGGGCAACTCATGCCTGCTCAAGAAGGCGTCTACCACCTCAAGGCTGTGCATGAAGACGCCGGTCGTCCAGACCGCTTTGCAGCGTTGGACGCGGAACTCAAGGGACTCTCCGAGCAGGTGTTGCTTGTTCGACGATACGCCTTCGCGCAGTTTCACAAAATGTTCATCGCCCATGCCAAGTCGCGTGGCGAATCCCCGCGGGAAGAATACAGCCCGCGGCTGGTAGATCGGTGGCTTGAAGAAGTCGACGGCATCGATCTGGACATGGCCGTGCGGGCATTGGAACTTGCCGAAGACGAGCACGTCGAACGCATCGACATGCAGACCATGCTCATCGGCGGCCTTGACGCCGTAGGCGACCTGACTGAGGCGCCCGGTCTCGCATTCACGTTTCCGGGACTCGCCGACGAAGCTCGCGTCGCTGCGTTGCGAGCCGCCTTGGCGTCGGCCGAAGCGAGGTTGAACGTGCCGGGCATCGACATCGATGCCGAAAGCGTCCTGCTCGCCGTGCTCGAAGCCAACGCCGTCACCGTCGACTTCCCTCGCGCGGTTGTGCTGCGGGAATTCGTCGACGGATCGACCGATGAACTGGACCGATTCAGCGACGTGATCTGGCCCTTCGACGACGAGCAGTTCCAGCGACAGATGGAAGGCGAATTCGTAGGCGTCGGCATCCAGATTCAGGAAAACGAAATGGGCGAGGTGAAAGTCGTCTCGCCGCTGGAAGGCAAGCCCGCCTTTTTTGCAGGTGTTGAGCCCGACGACATCATCGTCGAGGTTGACGGACAATCCACGGCCGGATGGACGGTGCACGACGCGGTGCGGCACATCACCGGCCCGCGACACACCACAGTCGTGCTCGGGTTGCAGCGGGACGGTGAAAATGAACCGGTGTACGTGCCCATCGTGCGTGACATCATCCGCATGCCAACGGTCAAGGGCTGGGCGAAGGATTCGACCGTCGAAGGCGGTGAGGAGCGATGGGATTGGTTCATCGATCCGCAACAACGCATCGGCTACATCAAATTGACCGGATTCGACAAAAAGACCTGGCTCGATATGCGGCGGGCGCTCGCCCGCATGCGTGCATCCGGGCCGCTCAACGGGCTCGTGCTGGACGTTCGCCACAACCCCGGCGGGCTGCTCGATCAGGCTGCTCGAATATGCAACCTGTGGGTTCCCCAGGGCGTGATCGTCACGGGTGAAGATCGAAACGGTGAACGAACGTTCCGATTGGACGCAATGCCTACCGCGTGCTTCTTGGCTGGGACAC
>Ga0315338_1004400_pt1 | contig 11169 bp, 7 predicted proteins | sample ASW8metaG_FD_204518 | JGI IMG/M metagenome (GOLD analysis project Ga0315338, IMG submission 204518) | Ammonia-oxidizing marine archaeal communities from Monterey Bay, California, United States - ASW #8 | ecosystem: Environmental > Aquatic > Marine > Coastal | place: USA: California | collected...
AAGCAGCTCGGAGGAGACCTCCGGAAAGCGTCCGGCTGCCAATCGCCCGAGAGCGGCGCCATCGAATTTCTCGAGAAGAACTCCAGCAGCGTTCGGGAGAGGCTTGTCCAAAGGCATGCCGTATAACAGGTTAGTAACCTGCACCAGCGCAGATCACGCCTCCCATTCTCCACCATTTTCACGCCTCGATCAATCGAATCCCAGCGGGCGGGCTGTTGAGTTCAGTCTCAGACGGGCTTACCGAAGCACGCGTGTGATACCTCCTACGAGCGGCTTGTATATTCATTATGCGAGCAGCTCGTAAATTGGAGTAGTGGTATTTGTGAGAACGTGAACGTGGGTTCACGCTGAGCGGGTCGTGGTAGATGGCTTAGCTTCGATTGATGACACTTGATGGCGGGGCTGGGGAGCGGGTCGGCTCTGGAGGAGACCGGCCGAGCAAGGCCGGCGGTCGGGGGCGCCGGTCGCCCCGTCTACTCGACCTCCTTCGTGGTCAGCTCCGGATGCGGCATCGCTCGCCGTCGACCGAGCGATCGTACGTTGGGTGGGTGAAGCGATTCATCTTCTTCCACGAGTTGAGGCATCCGCGGGAGATGGGAAAGCCCGAGATCGAGGCGTTCCTCAATCATCTGGCGGTCGAGCTAGGCGTGGCGGCGAGCACGCAGAACCAGGCGCTGAATGCCCTCGTGTTCCTCTATCGACATGTGCTCGGAACGGACGTGGGCGAGCTGGATGGTCTGATTCGGGCGAAACGGCCGGCGCGGCTGCCGATCGTGCTGACGGTGGAGGAGGTCGAGCGGGTTCTTGCGCGGCTGTCGGGGGATTCGCTTGCGGTGTCGCTTCTGCTCTGGGGCGGAGGGCTTCGGTTGATGGAGGCGCTTCGGCTTCGGGTCCAGGACATCGACTTCGATCGGCGCGAGGTGCGGACACTCGATGGGAAGGGGCGGCGGGATCGACTGACCGTGCTGCCTGACCGGGTATCCGGCATGCTGCGTTCGAAGATCGAAGCGTCGCTCGCGCTCCACCTAGAGGACGTCGCGCAGGGGCATGGCGAGGTCGAGCTGCCGGATGCGCTGGCGCGGAAGTATCCGCGCGCGGGGTGGGAGCCTCGCTGGCAGTATGTCTTTCCGGCGGACCGGCTCTCGGCCTGTCCGCGGACCGGTCGGGTCGGACGACATCATCTCTTTCAATCGACGGTCCAGCGCCATGTTCGGAGCGCAGCACGCGAAGCGGGGATCACCAAACGCGTCACGCCGCATACCTTCCGGCATAGCTTCGCTACGGCCATGCTCGAGAACGGCTACGACATCCGAACCGTGCAGGAACTCCTTGGCCATCGAAGTCTGAACACGACGATGATCTATACGCATGTCTTGAATCGTGGAGGGCGCGGCGTCATGAGCCCGGCGGATGTTTCGCGACATGGACCGTCGGGCGTCCTCGGAGGCTCAGTTCCGTGAACTGCCTTGACCTATCCGCCGACGGACCTCGACCTCTCCGGCCTTGAACACGACGGCGGATGGCGAGATCTCCTGGATGACCATCCCGCCGACAGCGTCGCCCTCACGAAGTGTCACGACGTCGCCGGTCTCCTCGAGTCGGATCTTCGCCGATCGTCGATCGGGCTTGGGGTGCCACGACGTGCGGACGACGGCGAGGTCGGGAAGTTCGAGACGCTCTGCCACGACGGGAGTCGGGGGCGGCGGACTGGAACTCGGTCGCTCGTCGCCGGCGCGAGCGGACTCCGCCGAAGAGGGAGCGGGTTCCGGCTCGACGGTCGTTCGATCGGCGGCCTGCGTTTCACGAACGGACCCGGCGGGCGCGTTCGCGGAAACCGCACTCGGAACCTCTGCGGCTCGAACGGTTTCGCGCGCGCGAGGGCCCTCGGATGTGCGCCGCGCCCCGTTCGCGCTCGCCGCACGCGTTGGAACGACGGCCGCGAGCGCCATCTCGTTCGCATCGTCCGCGTCCTGTTCGGCGCCGACGGCGGTCTCGGCCTCAGCCTCCGTCGCCCGCTTCGCCAGCCTGGCCTGCTCGATCCGCTCGGCGTTCGCCTCTTGCTCGGCTCGTCTCGCTTGCTCGACTTGCTCGGCTCTCTGAGCCTGCTCGGCGAGCGCGACTTCTCTGTCTTGTTCGGCTTGTCTGGCGAACTCGGCCTGCCTGGCTTGCTCGGCTTGCGTGGCGAGCTCGGCTCGTCTGACTTGTTCGGCATTCCGGGCGAGCTCGGTCTGTTCGCTCGGTTCGGCGACGGCGACCGCAGCGACATCTTCGACTGCTCCGCCGGCCGCGATGGACGGCGAAACGATCGGCGTCGGCGGGACAGCGGCAGCCGCGACCGTCGGGCGCGGCGATGTAGGCGATGGCGTCGGAGACGGCGGTGGGGCTTCCGCGACCGTTCGCTCTTCGACGGCCGGTGTCTGCGACGAATCGAACCAGGAGTCGCCGATCAGGGCGTAGAGGCCCAGGCCGAGCACGAAGGCGAACGCGCCTGCGAGGCCGGCGACTAGCATCTTCCGCTTGTCGAAGGGAACCGAATCGGCCTCTCGGGTCGCCTCGGCGACGTACTCCTCGGCGAGGATTCGATCGCGAAGCGCGTCGGCTGCGCGCGGGTCGGTCGCGGGCAAGCTCTCGTCGGCGTTCGGGTCGCGCCGATCGGAGTCGGCGGCTCGACTTGCGGGTTTGTCTTCTTCGAGGCGGCGCAATGCCTTCAGAATCGTACTCATGAGCGCTCTCCCGACTGGCGCGCGATTTCGGTGCGATTTGGGATGGCCGGCGAGCCGGGCGCCGGCGCGGGGGCCGGGACGGGGGCAGCGGTGCTCGATCGACTGGACGAGGACGTCGTCGCGCCACTCGAATGGGGGGTCGGGCTTGAGAGCCGCGGAACGGGATAGCGATCGAGTTCGGCGTAGAGGGCGATCTGAGTGAGCGGGCCGGCGATGCCGTCGGCGATGAGACCGCGGTCGCGCTGGAAACGTGTGAGTGCGACGAGTGTGTCGCTGTCGAAGGTTCCGGTCGGGCGACCTTCGTAGAATCGGAGTTCCGCGAGAGCGCGCTGTAACCAGACGACGCTTTCGCCCTCGCCACCTCGGGCGAGCACGTCGGGGACGTCTTCGAATCGCTCCCAGACGATCACGCCGGTATCGAGCCAATGGGTTTCGAGTTCGGCGATCGGGACGGTGACGATCCGCCCTGAGAGAAGTCCGGCGACGCTCGCGCGCTCGGCGTCGAATCCGACGATCGCGAGCCAGCGTGCGGCGGGATCGAGCGCGCCTGGATCGCGCTCGGCGCCCGCGGATACGTCGCGTGGGGCGACGGGCGTGAGCGGAAGCAGGACGGGGTGGTCGAGGCGGCGCAGCAGCGCGATCGACCCGCCATCGAAGAACGTCGCGTTCAGGCCGCGCTTTTCGAGGTTCGTCCGGAGGGCCCCGACGTCGACCGGCGCGGGGGCGAGGTCGGGGATCGCGCGACCGAAACCTTCGAGCATGGCTCGCTGGCTCTCCGAGAGAGAGAGCGTCGCGTCGCGTTTTGCGAGAAGGCGCGCCATGAGTCCCGGCGAGAGCGCGGTCACCTCGGACCGCTCGGGTCGCGCGTTCTCGAGCGAAGCGACGGCGGAAGCGACGACTTCGGTGTCGACTGGATCGAGTGCGTTAGGTGCGTTGGGTGCGTTACGCGCTTTGGGTCGCGCTTCGTCCGAAGTCGCGCCCGGGACGAATCCGATTCCACGGGCGAGCGGCGCCGCTTCGGCCGGACCGCGACCCGGCGCAGCGGCGTTCGCGCCAACCGCGGGCGGAGGCGCTCCGGCCGCGTCCCTCGACACCGCGTTCGCCCCGTCGGGCCGAAGGGCTTCGACGAGTCCGTTCCGGCCGACCTGTAGACCGGCAAAAAGGGCGAGCCCGACCATGGCGACGCTCGCTGCGAGGAACATCCATGGCCGCCGGGACGAAGAGCTGGCGGGATCGTAGTCACCCGCGCGCCGTGCATCCGGAATCTCGCGCGCCGCCGCACGCACGAGCGCGGGTCGGATCTGCGCCGCGCGCGCGGCATAACCCGCCAGCAGCGCCCGGTCGCAGAGCTGATTGACGAGCCTCGGAATTCCGCCCGTGCGTCGATGGACCTCACGCAAGGCGGATTCGGAGAAGAGATCCTTCGGTTCGCCGGCGGCGACCGAGAGGCGATGCCGCACGTAGGCCCGCGTTTCGGTGGGCGAGAGGGGTTCGAGCTTCCATCGCACGCTGATGCGCTGGCGAAGCTGACGCAGCCCGCGCTCGTCGAGTTTGCGATCGAGCTCGGGCTGACCGAGCAGCAGGATCTGGATCAGCTTCTCGCGACTCGTCTCGAGATTCGAGAGCAGCCGCACCTGCTCGAGGGTGTTCTCTGTGAGCGTCTGCGCCTCGTCGATGATGAGGAGCACGCGCCGACCCTGCTTCTTCTGTTCGACGAGGAAGGCATCGAGCTGGGTCATCAGGCTGCGTCGCGTCAGCCCCTCCGCCGGAAGGTCGAATTCCGCACAGATCGACTGCAGGAGTTCGAGCGCCGTCCGACTCGGGTTGAAGAGAAAGGCGAGCTCGAGGTCGCCGTCGAGCCTCTCGAGCAGGGTCCGGCAGAGCGTCGTCTTTCCCGTCCCGACCTCCCCCGTCACGGAGATGAAGCCCTCCCCCTCTTCGATTCCGTAGAGCAGATGAGCGAGGGCCTCGCGGTGGGAACCGGCGAGGTAGAGGAATCGGGGGTCGGGGCTCAGTGCGAAAGGCTTTTCACGCAGGCCGTAAAACGCGGTATACATCGGGTACTGGTCCGGGGCCGTAGTCTAACTGATTGAATCTAAAAGTGAATCGGAACCGCTCAGCGGCTCGCTTTCGAATCCGGAAACGCGCGACGCCAGGCGCTCGAAGGAAATGAAGGGCAACGGATGAACGCGACGCTGGACGAACACGAAACACCCGACCTTGGGACATTCGCCGAGTTCGGAGAGTTCGATTCCGCGATCGAATCGGCCGAGGCGATCGGCATCGACTCGGGCGCGACGCTCCTGAAGCTCTGCGTGCGCGATTCGAAGGGCGGGCTCTATTTCGCGACCTGGCCCTCGCCCTCCCGCGAACGCGTCCTCGAACTGCTCGCTCGGCTCTCGCCGAAACGGATCGGCGTGACCGGCTGCGGCGGCGCCGCGATCGTCGAGAGCAGCGGCGGCCCTGCCCTGCAGCCGATCGAATTCGATGCCTGGGGCCGCGGCGCGAACGAGATCCTCGAACGATCGGGACTCGCCTCCGACGAGCCCTACCTCTTGATCTCGATCGGGACGGGCACCTCGGCCCTCCGCGTCGACGGCGACCATGTCGAACGCGTCGGCGGTACGGCGCTCGGGGGCGGCACGGCCCTCGGACTCGGACTCGCACTCACCGGCTGCCGGAGCCACGACGAGCTCGTCGCCCTCGCCTCGCGCGGCCAGCGCGGCAGCGTCGACCTGTTGATCTCCGACATCTACGACAAAGTCGACGTCCCGATCGCGGCCGAGGCGACCGCTGCGAATTTCGGCAAGCTGGCGCGCTCGCTGAATCGTTTCGATGCCGACGGCGTGGAGGCGGGAGACTCGCGGGCGATGCTGCCCATCACGCCCGCGCGCAGCGAGGACCTCGCCGCGGCGATCATGGGACTCGTCGCCGAGAACATCGCGCTCATCTCGAACGCCCGCGCGACGGTCGCCGGCGTGAAGCGCATCGTCTACGGCGGATCCACCCTCTACGACAACCCGACCATCGTCCAGACCGTGCGCGTGCTGACGAGCGTGATGGGATTCGAGGCGATCGTCCTGCCGCATAGCGGTCATGCGGGCGCGCTCGGCGCGATGCTCCTGTGTTCGGAAGAAGGCGACGAGGGGGCGCGGGGCTAGTCCGGGAATCGCCTTCCCGCTTGCCGCTTCATCCACTCGTGATCGGCGCGGCGCTCGGACCCAACCCGAGTCACGGACCTCGAGAAACGAAAACGCGCACCCTGCTTCCGCAAGGCGCGCGTTTCGCTCTGTCTTGCAGTCGCTCGGAGCCGAAGCTCGAACGACCATGTCTCTACTGATTCGGATCGCGCAGAGCCGGCTCTGTCGCTTCCACTTCGCCTTCGCCGTCCTCGGGTCGGGCAAGGTTGCGGACGGCGCGCTGGGTGCGTGCGATCGCGGCTCGCTGGACACGAAGTTCTTCGGTCTGCGCGGCGACCTGTCGCTCGAGTCGGTCACGGGCATCGACGAGTTCGTCGATGCGACCCTCGAGCGATTCCACGCGGCGATTCATCTCGCGCATCATCTGCTGGAATTCCTCGGGCACGCCCGCGGCCGACGGCATACCACCGAGGCTCTCGTCCACCTGTTCTCGCGAAATGACTTCCATGTCTTCCATGCTGTTCTCCTCGGCTTCGCCGAATACGATCGATTCCGATTCTTTTTCTTCATCGCTCTGGGGCACGTTCGTCGCGCCCCCGCTGTCTGCTCCACCCAGGGTCATCTGCGAGTCATCGCTCGTCAGACCAAACGGGTTGTCGTCCTCGCCCATCTGGGCGCTATCTGCATCGCCGTCGCTGACATCGCCGAAGAACTCCGACGAGTCCTCGTCGGCTCCTCCGCGACGCTTTCGCGCAACGACCACGCCGCCTAGCACGAGCAGGACCACGCCGACTGCGGCGAGTCCCCAGGTCATCCATCCGCCACCCGCGTCGGCCGCAGGCTTGGACTTCACGACCATCGCGCGCGGCTTTCGGTCGGGCGCCGGCTCGGGCATTGACTCCGCAGCGGGTGCATCGGCCATGGCGGCTCTGGATGCCTCGGGCATCGAATCGAGTTCTGACCCCTTCATCGGAATCGACGTCGACGGCTCCGCCGCATCCGCCGTCTCGACCATCGGCTTCGGAGCCGGGGCCGGGGCGACCGGTTTTACGGGTTCGGGCTTGGGTGCCGGAGGCGGCGCCACCTTGGCGACCTCGACCGGCTTCGGTGCGGGCTTGGGTGCAGGCTTCGCTGCAGGTGCCGGCGCGGGGGCCGGCTCGACTGCCGGCCTGGCTGCCAGTTTGGGCGCGGGCTTCGGCGCGACAGCCACCTTCGGCTCCGCGGCGGGTGCCGGCTGCTTCGAATTCTGCGCGACGATGTCCTCGAAGGTCGGTTCGGGTTTCGGCGCGGGCTTGGGCGTTGCCTTGGCCTTCGGCTTGGGCTTTGCCTTCGCGACCGGCACGACGGGCTTCGCGTCGGAGAGCACGTCGACCACGATGCGCGGCGGGTTCGCGAGGATCATCTCCTTCAATCGGAGACCGCTCTTCGCGAGTCGCACTCGAGCGATCGATCGATGACCGGACGGCTCGATGGAGACCTGCTCGATCAAGGATTTCGGGGATTGGATGCGGCGCGGAATCGAGGAAGCTTCGAGTGAGATCACCAGCTCCGCGACATCCGATGTCGGGTTCGCTCGTTCGATTCGGTAGCCGGCGGCACGATCGAGTTCGAAGACGACGCGGGTGAACTCGGCATGTCTGCCGACCCGGACCTCCATGATCTCTGCCGCCATCGCACTCGAAGCGAAGAAGAGCAGCCCGAGCACCAGGCAAAGGGATCGGCCCCCGTGACTGCTTCTCGGACTCCGGAGCCTGGGCGCGAGCCCGGTCCCGAATGTTTGGGTCGACTGGTTCGACATTGCGCGCGGCACCTCCCTATGCCCCCTGCGAAGGCCATCGGCTCCAGCAATTTCCGTACGGCGGAGCGCGATTGCCCGCGAAATTGCGTAGGAGCTACGTCCCCTCTTCGGAAGCTTCCGCTCGGGCATTGAGCGAGATGTGCGAGGAAGTTGCCGATCTATGAACCGAGACGTAGGCCAAAGCACCCATTGAACACTCTATGGTGTCCACGATCGTTCTCAGTCCCCACCCGCAAAAATCCCCGCAAGTACCCGAATTGCCTGAGCGATGCGCGGACCGTACCACGAGACCAGAGTGCCGTCGATCAAATGGATGCGGCCGTCGCTCGCGGCGGGGCAATCGAGGGTCGAGAGGCGCTGGCGGTCGGCCTCGTCGAAGGCATAGGGCTCGTCCGGCAAGAGGATCACATCGGGCCGCGCGCGCGCGATGTCCTCGAGGTCGATGATCGGATAGCGCCTCGTCGAAGCGTCTACGCCCGCCGCCCGATCCGCGAAGACATTCTCTCCCCCGCAGAGTTCGATCATGTCATGGATGTACGTGTCGCGCGCGATCGTCATCCACGGATCCCGCCAGATCGGACAGAAGACGCGCGGCCGATCCGTGCGGTCCGCGACCGCGATCGCCGCCGCCTCGACCGCGCGTTCGGCGGGCATGACCCAGCGTTCGATCGCGGCGTCATCCGCCCCGAGACCGGCCAGCTCACGCAACAACCCAGCCCCCTCGCGCACCGTTCGCGGATAGGTCACCCAGACATCGATCCCCGCCTCCGCGAGTCGCCGCACGACGCGCGCGGTGTTCTCTTCGTGATTCGCGATCACGAGGTCGGGCGCGACCTCGAGGATCGCGTCGAGATCGGCGTCCTTGGTCCCACCGAGCCGCGGCAAGGCTTCGAACGCCCCCTTCGGATGCACACAGTATTCGGTCACCCCGACGAGGCGATCGCCGAGACCCAGCACGACGAGCGCTTCCGAGAGACTCGGGACCAGGCTAATGATGCGCTGGCAGCCGCGATCGGGGAGGTCCCTTGCGTGCGCATGCACACGGGGATGCGCGAGCAGAGCCTCGCCGCTCGCTTCGGCACCCGTACCCTCAGACATCGGCGAAGAGGATCTCGAGCACAGGCTCGCGCAGTCGCACCCGCTCGATCGCGCGCCCGACCAGCGACTCGGGCAAGCTGATCGATCGCCGTCCGTCGCGCACGCGGAGATGTAGATCCGAGCCGCTCGCGACGACCTCGATCTCTTCCTTCGTGATACCGGGCAGATCGATCTCCATTCGCGTGCGCCCCCCGCCGCGCCGAATGCGGATCGGGCGGCCCGTGGCGAAACGGGCGGCGGGATCCTCGCCGTCGAAGAGATCGAGGGCAAGGTCCGTGAGCGCCTCGGTTCCGATGACCTCCCGCGAACGCAGAGACACACGACGAATCGGAACGGGAAAACTCCGCTCGATCGCCGCGAGCTCTTCGCGCTCGAGTTCGAGCCAGCGACTGAAGTAGCCACTTCCGACCGACTCGGGCATCACCCGATTCACCAGCACGGCATCCGTCGCGATCCCGTAGAGCGAGAGATAGGCGAAGGAGCGCCGCGTCTCGTCGACCACGACGCGCGTCGGGTTCACGACGAGCCGCGCGCTGGTCCGGTCGCCGTCGAGCAGGATCTGCCGCACGTCGTCGATCTCTTCGTAGAGCCGCTCGAACGCGTCGAAGAACTCCTCGCGCGGAAGCAGCCGCCCGGCGTCGAAGCCCCGCACCAGCGGACGCAGCAGCCGCGCCCCCTTCCGCTCGAACTCGAAGAAATGCTCCATGAAGATGCGCAGCGCGTCGGGGAAGCGCAGCATCCGCATCGTCGAGCCCGTCGGTGCACAATCGACGACGCAGACGTCGAAGTCGCCCGTCTGCTCGACCTCGCGAACAGCGCGCAGCGCCACGAGCTCTTCGATCCCCGGAAACGCGAGCAGCTCTTCCGCGACGAGTTCGTCCGCCTCTTCGCGCAGCAATTCACGCAGCCAGGCCTGGATGCTCGCCCACGCCCCATCGAGTTCGACCTGCGCGCGGATCTCGCGCGCATAGACGTCCTTCGCGATTCGGCGCGGTGTCGGTCCGACCGGCTGGCCGAGGGCATCCGCCAGACTATGAGCGGGGTCGCTCGACAGGACGCAGACGCGGTGGCCATGCTTCGCCGCGCCGAGCGCCGAGGCGAGCGCGATCGTCGTCTTCCCGACGCCACCCTTCCCTGTATATAGAAGGACCCTCATGCCGGGCCCGCCGAACCCGACGGAGGCGACGGAGGAGCGGAAGTCGGTGGCGCCGCGGCCACCGGGTTTTCGATCGGCTCGGCGAACGAGACGACGAGCTGGTCGGCGCGGTAGGCCACGCCGTCGACCTCGAGATTCGAGAAGCCGACGGGCAGCGCGATCTTTCGACGCCGACCCGCCACCCCGACGACGAGTTCGTCCTCGACGCGCGAGACGTCGAGCGTCGTCGGATCGAGTCCGGGAAGCGGAAGTCGAACGCGCGCCCCTTCGGCATCTCGCTCGAATCGCATCCGCAGCGCCTCGCCGAGGCACGACGCCGGATCGAGTTCTCCGAAGACAGTCTCGCCATGCCTCGCGAGCGCTTCGACGCCGCGTACTTCGTCCGCCTGGAGCGGCGCCGTCAGACATCGCATCGGCGCGAACGCGGCCTCGACCTCGAGCAGGCGTTCTCGCTGCACCGGTCCCCAGTCTCGGAAGAACGCTTCCTCGAGCGCCTCCTCCGGCAGGATCCGATTCATCACGACCGCGTCGCAGGCCATCTGGAAGAGACACAAGTCCGAGAAGGCGCGACGCGCCTCGTCGATCACCATCGACTCGGGCGTCACGACGATCCGGAAGCTCGTCTGCGCCGAGAGGAGTCGCGCACGCAGGCGATGCAGCGTCTTGTAGAAGAGTCGGTCGGCCTCGGCGAACACGTCCGCCGAAGGCAGCGGCGCGGCGACCAGGCCCCGGGCGATGGGTTCGATCACGTGTGCGGCCGCGCGCTGTAGACGCAAGAGCCATCGCAGGCCGCCGTGCGCGATCTCGGGCAGAGTGACGAGGCGAAGCGTGCTTCCCGTCGGCGCGCAGTCGACGACGATGAGATCGTAGTCACCACTCGCCGCCCAATCCTCGACGGCGACGAGCGTCGCGAGTTCATCGGCGCCGGGCAGCAGTGCGAGTTCGTCCGCGACGACCTCTTCGATTCCCTGATAGCGAAGCAGGTCGACGAGATAGCTCCGGATTCGACCCCAATGCGACTCGATCACGTGTCGCGCATCGATCTCCGCGGCGTCGAAACACGGCGCGAGTCGGCGAGGCTCCGCGCCGAGCGGTTCGTCGATCACGTCGGCCAGGCTATGCGCCGCATCCGCGGAGACCACGAGCGTTCGTTCGCCCCGACGCGCGGCCAGCGCGGCCGTCGCCGCGGCCGTCGTCGTCTTCCCGACACCCCCCTTACCGGTATAGAGAATGAGACGCATCCGGCGAACGTAT
>Ga0315338_1004401_pt1 | contig 11164 bp, 5 predicted proteins | sample ASW8metaG_FD_204518 | JGI IMG/M metagenome (GOLD analysis project Ga0315338, IMG submission 204518) | Ammonia-oxidizing marine archaeal communities from Monterey Bay, California, United States - ASW #8 | ecosystem: Environmental > Aquatic > Marine > Coastal | place: USA: California | collected...
AGGAAAAACAAATGGGAAAAAGCAGAAAAAGTTGTTAGAACCATTTGTCCTGGCTGCCCTGTTGGGTGTGTAGTAGATATGCAAATTGACAAACATAACAAGATGATTCGTACTCAACCAGATACGGAAGCATCTCCAAACTATGGACAACTATGCTTTAAAGGGAAATTTGGGCTCGAATTCGTCAATAGTACTTCAAAACTGCAAAAACCATTGATCAAAGAAAATAATCAATTGCGTGAAGCAACTTGGGATGAAACTTTTCAAAAAGCTTCTGAGCAATTAGCGAAATTTAGAGGGCCAAGTTATGCAATGGTTGTTTCACCCAGAGCTACAAATGAAGACGGTTACATTGCACAAAAATTCTCTCGTGTGGTAATGAATTCCAACAACATAGATATTTCGTCAAACACCCGCCCTGTATTAACCAAATCGCTAAAAAACACTCTTGGATACGCAGCAGCTACAGCATCTTTTGATCAACTTAAAGACTCAAACGCATTTTTGATAATATCTAGTAACATCCAAGAGAATCAAAATGTTGCCGCACTGCCAATAAAACAATCGACTGCTAATGGCAAACCTTTAATTGTGTTAGATCAACGCGAAACAGAAATCACAAAACACGCCACCATTTGGTTAAAACCTAGAATTGGTACAGAATCAACTGTAATTAGCGCAATGCTCAGATGCATTATCGATGAATCTTTAGAAAATCATGAATCTATCGATCAATTAACAAATAATTTTCCCGATCTGAGAAACAGCGTTTGGAATCTAGAACCATTACGTATTGAAGAATTAACTGGAGTGCCCTGGGAAGAAATTCAAAAAGCTGCCAGGCTTCTAGCAAAACATTCTCCAATAAGTGTACTCCTAGGTTTAGAGAATGTGCCTGAAGAACGTCACGATGCATGTGTGAAATCTTCAGTAAACATTGCAATTCTAACTGGAAGTATCGGAGCAAATGCTGGCGGAATTTTCCCTCTATTTGATGGCGCAAATGAACAAGGATTAAAAGACTGCGGATGTTCTCCAGATTTTCTTCCTGGATATGTTCAATTTGCAGAAGATTCAAGTAAATTACAAAAAATCCAAGACACATACGAATTGCCACTTCCAACTGATTCTGGCAAAGGTATTCGAGAGATTACAGACGCAATAAATTCTGGTGAAATCAAAGCTCTGCATTTGATAGGAGACAGTATTAATTTCACCAACGGCGAAATCGGTGACTTTTTAGATTCTCTAACAAATCTTGAATTACTGATCGTTCAAGACACATTTATATCAGCAATTACAGAAATTGCGGATATTGTCATACCGTCCAAAACCTTTGCGGAAAAAACAGGCACCTATACTAACATGGAACGACGCGTACAATTACTAAATCCAGCCATAACGGGAAGTGACGCAGATGATGACTGTAGAATATTACTCCAACTAGCCCGTCGTATGGGGTATTCTGGATTTGAATATAATTCACCCGAAGAGATCTTTGATGAAATTAATAATCTTATAGACTTTTATGGTGGGATTTCTTACTCAAGGCTAACCAGTGATGGACACGTATTTTGGCCTTGCTATGCTGCCGACATGAAAGATACCCAAATTTTATATCATGGAAAATCCAAGGGATTAAATTTCTTCCCAGCAGAGTCCTTAAATGAAATTACTCACCAAGACTTGGATTTCCCTCTTATACTTTCTCCTGGAAGAGTCCTGTCCCAGCCAGACAATCCTAATCTATCTATTATTCAAACCAAGGGTAAAAATTCAATTACCTCAGAATCTATTCTGCAAATCCACCCAAATGACGCAAACGAATTATCAATTACTGATGGTTCTAGTGTAAACGTCATTTCTTCAAAATTTAGCTTTAACGGAACAATAAAAATAGATGAATCACAGCTTCCAGGAATGATTTCTCATACAACTTTATTCGCCGAAATTATAGAAGAATTGCAAAATAGTAAGGCACCAGACCCTATTTTAATGATGCCTCAGCTTCGCACAAGTCGCATAAGGTTGGAATCAATTCCTTCAAACTAAAATATATACATTTTTGTGAATAAAACCTTGCTATTCCACTAGTAGAACATCTCCTATAAAATGTCTGCGAAATGTATTTTCTGAGTGGAAAAAATGAATACTCCTGCAAGAGAACAATATCTAAGAATTAAAGCAGCCCACAAGAACGAAATATTACTTTTTAGAATGGGCGATTTTTTCGAAACATTTGACGATGATGCAATCGTGATTTCTAGAGAATTACAAATTGCACTTACATCTAGAGAATTCGGAAAGGGAAACCGTGTGCCTCTTGCTGGTATACCTTGTCACTCTCTAGATCCTCATTTATCTAAATTAATCAAAAGAGGTTTCAAGGTTGCAATATGTGAACAGGTATCTAAAAATGGTGAGTCCAGCGGTGAAATAATTGACCGCAAAGTTGTACGTGTAGTTACACCAGGCACGGTAGTTGAAGATTCTATTATTGACCAAAAATCAAATAACTACCTTGCTTCAATCACCTTGGAAAAAGATACCTGTGGGATAGCTTACACTGACATAACAACCGGTGAATTTTTGACCACGCAAATTGACAGAGCACACATGGAATCAGAAATCAATAGAATTTCTCCATCAGAAATACTCGTGACATCTACTGATGAAACAAATTTGAAGCATTTAGATTCTGAATTAAGTACTATCGAAGAGTATGATTTTGACAGGAAAAAATGTTATGAATCATTATTAACTCATTTCCAAGTTTCCAGTATGGAATCTTTCGGATGCAATGATCTTCCTTTATCGCTAAAAGCTTCAGGAGCCGTAATTCACTACCTCAGCCGCCAAGCTCCAGAATTACTCTCTCAAATCAAGACTTTAAGGACATACAACATACATAACTATATGTCTTTGGATAAACAAACAATGAGAAATTTAGAATTGTTCGAAGGAGGTAGATGGCAATCCACCGATACATCACTGCTTTCTGTTCTAGACCATTCGAAAACAAGTATGGGGAGTAGGTTACTACGACGATGGATCGGTCAACCATTACTCAACATTAAATCATTAACTAATAGACAAAATTCTGTTGAATGGTTCCATACTAACTCTCTCAGGCGAGAAAACATAACTCTGTTACTTAAATCAGTATCCGACATTGAAAGAGTTGCCAACAAACTCCTTAGTCTTAATGCAACCCCCCGAGATCTATCTTCACTATCACAAAGTCTAGGAATAATTCCGAAGCTTAGAGAGATGTTTTTTAATTCTGATGATAAAAAACTTATATTCGAAATCTGCGAAAAACTCAAAACTCATGATTTCACCATCCAACAAATTAATAGTGCAATCGTTGAAGACCCTCAAATAATCGTTGGCGAAGGAGGTGTAATTAAAAATGGATTCTCAACTGAATTAGATAACCTTCGACAATCATCTGACAAATCTCAAAATTACATCGTATCTCTCCAAGAATCTGAAAGATCTAAAACTGGCATCAAAACTCTTAAGGTAGGCTACAACAAAGTCTTTGGATATTACATAGAGGTTACCAAGGCACAAACTAATCTAGTTCCAGAAAATTACATTCGAAGGCAAACACTTACAAACGCCGAACGATATATCACTACTGAAATTAAAGAGTACGAATCGAAGATTTTATCTGCAAAAGATAAAATTAAAGAATTAGAATTATCATTATATAAAGACTTATGTGAAAAAATTTCTAAAGATGTACCAAAGATCCTACAAACCGCCCAAATATTAGCTAAAGTTGATGTGTACGCATCATTCGCTGAAGCTGCAACTCGATTCAACTATATTAGACCTACCTTAAACAACAACTCACTAATTGATATTCAATCAGGCCGACACCCTGTTGTGGAGAAAATGGTGGGATCGTCAAAATTTGTGCCTAATGACATTGAACTATCAAACGAAGACACTCAGTTAATGATCCTTACTGGACCTAACATGGCGGGGAAATCTACCTACATCCGCCAAGTTGGGATCATAGTACTTATGGCACAGATAGGAAGTTTTGTCCCTGCCAGTTCTGCAACAATCGGATTGGTAGATAGGATTTTCACTCGAATAGGAATGCAAGATGATATTTCAGTTGGCCATTCAACTTTTATGATAGAAATGGTTGAAACTGCCTCAATAATATATAATGCCACACCAAAATCTCTAATCATACTTGACGAAATTGGAAGAGGCACAAGTACATATGACGGCCTTGCAATTGCAAAGTCTATCGCAGAATTTATCCATAACCAAGATTCCCTAGGGTGTAAAACTCTCTTTGCGACTCACTATCACGAATTAACTGAACTCGAGGATTATTTGCCACGAGTTAAAAATTATAATGTCGCAGTCAGTGAAAGAAATGGTACTGTCACATTCTTAAGAAAAATTGAACCTGGAGGAGCAGACCAAAGCTTCGGAATTCATGTAGCAAAATTGGCAGGTCTACCAGAAAAAATTATTAACAGATCTCATGAAATTTTACTTGATTTGGAAACCTCAGAAATCACAAAAACTGAGAAAAATCCAAATTCATCTATTCAAATTCCTTTATTCAACTACCCTCAACCTCAATTAGACCCTCAACCTCAACTACAAAAATTGCTCGAACTCAATATCGAATCCATGACACCAATTGAAGCGATTACTAAACTTTTCGAGCTTCAACAAGAGACCCTACAACATCACGAAATCAAAGATTCCTTGAATGAGAGGCGAATATGAATTCAAAAATCCTCAAAAAAATTCCAAACAATTTACCTGAATCCCCGTCCGATTTGCGTTCATTAATGCGAAATGAGCGACTTATATCACAAACATCTGGAATGGCCCCAGGGCACGTCCAAGCCAATCTCGCCATCCTTACTGCTGACCTTGCATTTGACTTCTTATTATTTTGCAATCGGAATCCAAAACCTTGCCCAATTATAGAAGTAATTGAAGCAGGGAAAACTGAGCCCTCGCTAACCAGCCCCGGATCTGATATACGGACCGACATCGGATTATACCGCATATACAAATTTGGCAATCAAATTGACGAAGTTACAAATATTTCTGAATATTGGAGAAATGACTTGGTGTCTTTTTTGTTGGGTTGTAGCTTCACATTTGAGAATGCATTGATTGAATCAGGAATCGAACTGCGGCACATCTCTCAAAAACGTAACGTCCCAATGTACATAACCAATATACCAACTATACCAGCAGGGATATTTTCTGGCCCAATGGTTGTATCAATGAGGCCGATTAAACGCGATCACCTTGTAAAAACAATTCAAATTACTTCTAGATTCCCATCTGTTCATGGTGCTCCTATACATTTTGGAAATCCTTCTGATATTGGTATTAAAGACTTGAGTACTCCAGACTTTGGAGACAGTGTCGAAGTTAAAGATGATGAAATACCAACTTTTTGGGCATGTGGCGTCACCCCTCAGTCTGTTGCAATGTCATCAAAACCACCATTAATGATTACACATTCTCCTGGATACATGTTCATAACTGACCATATTGACGAAGATTTTGCTGTAATTTAGTTATGATATTCATTCAATCCATTAAAGGATTCCAATTTGACTAGAATAGAAGAAATAATCCTCAGTAGCGATACAAGAGGTATGTCTACACTCGGAAAATATCTACCCGACAATTATTGTGAACAGGCTGCTAATTTGATATTGCAAAATCCTGGGCCAACAATCATTACAACGGGATTTTATATACTAAATGGGAAAATGCCAGAAACCGATGGGCCCCCGGGAGCAATAGCGATAGGGAATGCTTTAAATTCTATAGGGTATAAAACAATCTACCTAACAGACAAATATTCATCAGGATTAATAAAATATCTGGTTGAAGACGATACTGAAATCCAAATCTTCCCATTTTTAAACCATAAAGAAAGCATCGAATATTCCAAGAGACTATTACGTCATCTCAATCCTTCACTATTAATCGCTATTGAGCGCTGTGGACTAACCAAACACAATGATTATAGAAATATGCGTGGAGTTAATATGACGAATTACAATGCACGTATAGACCACATATTTGATTTGCATGAGAATTCAATCGGAATAGGTGATGGAGGGAATGAAATTGGTATGGGCAATTTATCAAAGTTGATTCCAAATCTTCCACTGCCATCTCCTATAAATGAGCCTTGCATAACTAAAACAACCAATTTAGTAGTAAGTACCGTATCAAACTGGGGAGGATATGGGCTAATTGCTGCATTGTCTATTCTATACGGTAAAAACTTATTACCCAATATTGAATCGGAGCAAAATTTGTTAAAAAAATGTGTAGAATATGGAGCTGTAGATGGAGTAAGTACACTTAATGAGTATACTGTGGATGGTTTGACGATCAAAGAACATAACAGAATTCTACTAGAACTAAGAGAATATGTAGAAACCAAAATTTTAGTCGGAGAAAAATAATGTATCCAATTGACCTTTCTGAAAAATCTGGGATAGTCTTCGGGGTAGCGAATAACCGAAGTATCGCTTGGGGAATTGCTGAAATACTTCACCAAGCTGGGATGAAACTTGCAATAGCCTACCAAAATGAACGCGTTAAAGAACGAGTTGCTGATTTAGTCAAAGATTGGAGTGGAGATACCCCTTTGATAGAATGCGACGTAAGTGATGACCAAAACGTGAAAACCGCATTCGCAAATGCCGAAAAATCCCTAGGGAAATTAGACACTATTGTTCACAGTATCGCATTCGCAAACCGCGAAGACCTTGGCGGACGATTTGTTGACACACCTCGTGAAGGATTCACAACTGCTCTAGATATTTCTGCATATTCCCTGGTATCCATAGCTAAACACGGATCTAATATCATGAATTCCGGTGGAAACATAATAACTCTTACCTTTCAAGCCTCTACTCAAGTGTTCCCCGGTTACAATGTTATGGGAACAGCCAAAGCGGCATTAGAAAACATTGTCAGACAACTAGCTTCGGATCTTGGACCAGATAATATAAGGGTTAATGCAGTATCAGCTGGTCCACTAGACACTCTATCGTCACGAGTAATCAGCCACTACAGAGTTATGAAAAGTGCTCACGCTGAACGAGCTCCAATGCGAAGGAATATTACACCTGAAGAAGTTTCAAAAGCTGCTTTGTTCTTATCTAGCGATCTTGCTAGCGGAATCACAGGTGAAATATTACATGTGGACACAGGATACAACATAATGGGGATATAATTCCCGATACTTTCAAGATGGGTCTTTAACTAACTCATCCAACTTCAAATCAAATGCTTTGCCAACTTCAATTGTAGAGTTTTATTTCCCATTCTCTAGGCCACTAATATCAGCCCTATCCAACACAGCTCGATTTGAGAACTCCGATTAACTCCAAGACCGTTTTTTTCTTTCAGACTGAACGACCCTGGTGGTATTATTGTAATGAATCAAGCAAATTCCAACTCCCAAACAACTAATATTAATAAGGAAAATCCCCTTAATTAAACACCCCTCGTACTTTATAAACGAAACTTGAGCAACAAATCTATCCTTTGGAGGAAGCAGTGAATTTTATCACCCAATTAGCTATGCGTAGTAGACCTGTCACTATTCTAGCAATTATCATGATAACCCTAATATCTATAAATTCTTACATGAACATGCAAAGGGAATTATTCCCTGAAATCGAATTCCCTAACATTTTCGTCGTTAGTGTTTACCCCAACTCGAATCCAGAAGCGATTGCACGGGAAATCACTGCTCCTATAGAAAATTCCATTTCGGGCATTTCAGGAATTAAAGAGATACGCTCAACATCTTCGAATACTTCATCAAACATCACTATAACGTTTGATTTTAAAAAAGATCTCTCAGAAGCTGAAACAGAAGTGAACAGTGCAATTAGTGACCTAAAAATGCCAACCGGGGTCCAAGGTCCATTTGTTCAACGCATTAATTCGGATCAATTCCCCACCATGCAATTATCCGTCACAGCAAACAATGACTTCTTGAATTCAAGAGAGATTACAGAAAGTAACGAACCTGGAGAAATTTCAATTTTGAGCGCCCTCCAAATGTATGTAGAACAAAATATTACACCTGAAATTAACAAGATTTCTGGTGTTAATTCAATCGATTTAGTAGGAGGAACAGATCAAGAAATCCAAATAGTTTTGAATAGGGATTCCATGAACAAACTCGGAATTACTTCACAACAACTCCAATATGCTATTACACAAAACAATATGGATCTGCCCTCTGGAAGTATCGATGATGGTATCACGAACAAGTCTGTAAAAGTCCGAAGCAAGATGGTTTCATTAGATTCTATTAGACGTCTGATAGTGGGTCTTACCCCTTATGATGTGAATTCTGCAGGCCCCAAAAATTTTCAGAATCCATCTTCACCTACTTCCTCTAAAATGCCATCGTTATCTGATCCTATGGCTGAAATTCCGAATGACGTTCCTCGGTGTTACACAGAAATTCTAAATTTCTACGAATCCAACTCTTTGGAAGTAATTAGCCCACTGCCAATATGTGTTTCAGACGTGGGCAAAGTTTTGATTACATCAAAACCATCAAATAGTATTTCTCGAACAAATGGAGAAACAAGTCTTACTATATCGATAATTAAAGATCCGACAGCCAATACAGTTGACGTAACAGAAAGTATCCAAGAAAAGATTTCAGAAATTGACCTACCTAAAGGGATATCAATCGTCGAAATAACTAATGATGGGCCTGAAATAAAAGAATCCCTTAATACACTAATTACCGAAGGGTTTTATGGGTTCTTGTTTGCAATCATGATAGTCTTTCTTTTCTTGGTCAATTTCAGACCTAAGTTGTTAAAAGGTTTGAGCATGGGAATACGCCCTACCCTAGTAATTATTGCTTCTATTCCATTGAGTATATTAACCGCAATAATGTTGATGTATTATCTGACAGACGTAGCCCTAAATCTAATGTCACTTGCAGGACTAGCAATATCCGTTGGTAGAGTTGTAGACGACAGTATAGTTGTCATTGAAAATATCTATCGTCATATCCAAATGGGCGAAGATAGAGTTAAAGCAGCAATGTCAGCTACTCGTGAGGTACTCCCCCCAATAGTAGCTTCAACTTTAGCAACAGTAGTTGTATTTGTTCCGTTAGCTTTTATCGAAGGTTTAGTAGGAGAATTTTTTAGTCCTTTTGCTCTCGCTGTGAGTCTAGCTTTAATCGCTTCTGGATTTGTATCCATTACTGCAATTCCAGTCTTGGGATCATTCATTATTCGCCCTGGAGATTTATCGAATACAGAACCCCCAAAACCTACAATCCTTCAAAAAGTTTATGAGTCAATGTTGAAATGGTCTTTATCTCACAAATTAATTTCTTTATCGTTGGCAATATTAATTACACTATCAAGTTTAGGATTATTATTTCAAATTCCCGTCACATTCTTTTCAAGCGGGAATCCTGAAGCACTAACAATAAACGTCACAATGCCTCAAGGATCTTCCATCCAACGTACGAATAATACCATGTTGGAAATCGAGAAAGTCTTAGAAAAATATCATGAATCGGGAATACTGGAAAATTATTTAACTTCTATTGGTTCTGGTGACTTCTGGCTAGGCGCAACTGACTCCACAAACACTGGTGTGATTTACGCGAATCTTAATAGTGATCAACCTGAAAATCTTGCGGAGACAATTCGATCTAGGCTGTCTGATATTGACAATGCGGTCATAAAAGTCACAGAAATTGTCGGAGGACCACCTCAAGGAGGCGTAGAATTAAATATCTCCGGTTCCAATTTCGACAAAGTGAAAACAGTTTCTAAAAATTTAGAATCAAAACTATCCAAAATCGAAGGTATTTCCAACATCAGCAATAATGCATCAGAAGGCAAAGATGAAATCGTATGGACCGTAGATCAGGAAAAAGCCTCCTCAATAGGACTAACAACAATGAGCGTTGCTTTTCAAATGCGGTCGCTAATGTCCGGAATTCAGGTCAGTGAAATCGAGATAGACGGTAAAAATTACACCATCATGATAAGAAGTAATCCCGATGACATATCTGATCTTCAGAAACTAGGAAATTACAAAATTTCTGGACCTACTGGTGAAACAACTTTAAATTCCATTGCGAAAAGCACCATTGAACCCAGTGCGATAACAATTACAAGGGTTGACGGAAAAAGAACTGCATTAATCATCGGTGACATCACAAGTGATGATACTCAATCTGTTGGAAGGGATGTTCAAGCAGTCATTGATTCATTGAGTCTCCCTTCAGGCGTTGAAGTTTCTTCAGGAGGAATCTTTTCACAAATTGCTGAGGGATTCCAAGATATTTTCTTGGCTATGGGAGTAGGTATAGTTCTAGTTTATCTTGTGATGGTTGCAACTATGGGTTCGCTAAGAAGTCCAATGATTATAATGATTTCCTTACCATTATCAATTGTCGGAGCTTTAGCCTTGCTATTTCTTACCGGAAAACCTTTAGGTCTGCCTGCAATGATGGGGTTTTTACTTCTAATTGGTGTAGTTGTAACAAACGCTGTAGTACTAATAGTATTTGTTGAACAACTACGTGCAAAAGGGTTTAGTATCTACGATGCAATCATCGAAGGAGGCAAGGTTAGAGTCCGGCCAATTTTAATGACAGCTTTCGCAACAATTTTCGCTTTGATTCCATTGGCTTTAGCATCAGAAACAAACGGCTTGGTAGGTTCTGAACTTGCTACAGTTGTAATAGGAGGCTTGGTTAGTTCAACATTCCTAACGTTATTAATTGTTCCTATTGTCTATCTAATATTCTTCCAATCAATCCCAGACCTTTTCAAAAAGAAGTGTTGATTTCAAAACTTATATGGGGTTTGATCTGCAGAGATTTTACCCCATAGGTTTCGGAAAAATATCGCAACTAGACACACTAATATTATTCCAATAGTTGCATGAATCGTCACTGCAAAAACTGGACCTTGTAAACTTGCCAACGCCCCAATTATCAAAGCACCTATCGGCTGAGTACCAATCCCCAAGGTAATCACACCCAATGCACGTCCTCGGACATTATCTCGTGCCGTAATTAATACAATTGTTGATTGCATTGTTGCAAATCCAGAAACTCCTATTCCTGCAAGAAGAA
>Ga0315338_1004402_pt1 | contig 11158 bp, 7 predicted proteins | sample ASW8metaG_FD_204518 | JGI IMG/M metagenome (GOLD analysis project Ga0315338, IMG submission 204518) | Ammonia-oxidizing marine archaeal communities from Monterey Bay, California, United States - ASW #8 | ecosystem: Environmental > Aquatic > Marine > Coastal | place: USA: California | collected...
CGGCTTCGGGTCGAAGGAATCGATGTGGGACAGGCCCCCGGACATGTAGCAGAAGATGACGTTCTTGACCTTCGGCGCGAAGTGCGGCGTCTTTGCCGCGAGCGGACCGTCGCCAGCCGACTGGGCAAGGCCCGCGTAGGCCGGGTCTGACATCAGCGCCGACAATGCCAGAAATCCAAACCCGGTGGAAGTGTGCCGCAGCATCTCCCGGCGGGTGGGAAAGGACTGAGGTCCGAGATGGCGGCGTGAGTCGTCACACATGAGGGAAGTCCCGATCGCTATTGGACGAAGACGTACTCCTTCAGGTTGAACAGGCTGTGGGCCACGTCTTGCCAGACCTGCGGGTCGTACAGGAGCAACGACTCGGTTACGCCCCGTTCCTGCGCTACACCCGCCAAATAGATGGTGACGCGCGTGCGCTCGGCGGCAGTGGGCCGACGGGCGAGTGTCTTCAGAAACATGTGGTCGATGCGTCCATCGACCGTCCCGGCCTCGCCTTCAGCCAGACGGCGGCCCCAGAGGGCCGCTTGCCCGATGACAAACGGGCTGTTCAGCAGGGTCAGTGACTGGGCCGGGACGTTGGTGGCGTCGCGGAGGCCGCGTGTGGTCGCCGGCTTGGGGAGGTCGAAGACATCAAGGAACGGGTTGTGGGCGTTGCGGCGGATCTCCTGATAGATGCTTCGGCGTCCATCACCATCGACCGGACCGTTGTCCGGGTCGCCTTCAGTCAAGCCGTGACGTGCCGCATAGTGCACCGGTACGGATTCGCCATACATCGTCGTGTCGAGCCGACCCGACACCGACAAGATCGAATCGCGAATCGCTTCGGCGTCGAGACGGCGGAGATTGGCGTGCTGCAACCATCGATTGTCCGGGTCCCGCTCGAGTGACACGCGCGAGGTCTCACTCTTCATCTGGTAGGTTTCGCTCAGGGCCAACCGCCGGATCAGGCGCTTGACCGCGTAGCCGTCCTCGATGAAGTCGGCCGCCAGGTAGTCCAGCAACTCCGGATGCGACGGCGGGTCACCCAGCCGTCCGAAGTTATCGACCGTCCGCACCAGACCCTGACCAAATAGGTGGCGCCAGACGCGGTTGACCGCCACCCGCGCGGTCAACGGGTTGTCGGCGGCGGTAATTCTGTCGGCCAGTCGCAACCGGACCTGCCCGGGGTCGGGATAGGGCTGGTTGTCGAGCGCGGTCAGGAAACCGCGAGGCACCACCGCTCCGAGGTTCTTGTGATTGCCGCGAAGGAGCAGCGGTTGGTCTGGGGCCGCTTCTTCGACCACGCCAGGAGCGCGCCGCGCTACCGGAACGTCACGCTCGAGCAACCGGTATCGTGCCACCGGTGCGCGCAACTCGACGAGCTGTTCAAGTGAGCGTGGTAGCAGATCCGCGCGCACAAACTCATCGAAGAACGCCGCCTGCCGCTCCGACAGCGGGCCGTCTTTCCACGCCGCCGCCACCTCGCTGAGTTGGCGGCCGATCAGCGTAGCCAATTCTTGCCTCGACGTGGGTTCCTCGCTGTCCGAGGCGTCGAGCAGATGCAGCAACGGGACCACGGTGTCGCGCGGGGTCTCCCGCTGGTCGTGAAACAGCACCTGGCTCACGCCGATCGACGACCGCCCGTCGCCGCGGCGCGTAGGCCGGTTGGACTGGCTCGCGTGCTCCTCGTCGAACGCGAACTGCGTCACGTCGTTCTGGGTCGCGAACTCGATGTAGGCGGAGAATCCCTTCCAGAAGGCGACGTCCCACTGCCCCCAGGTCATTTCGTCGCGCTTCGGGCTGTAACGCAGGTTGTAGATCCCACCGCGGGGCACGGCGTAGTTCTCGATGATCAAGTTGGCAAAGCTCAGATTCCCGCCAAGCAGCCGCAAGCTGATGAAATCGTTGTCGATCGTGAACCGCGGCGTCTGGATAACGCCGGCGTGTTTCGACGACAGCAGGTGCGTGTAGGCGCCACCCGGATAGATGCCGTTGAGCACACGATCGCCGCGGCGCTGGATGACGAACTCGCCCGGCGGCGAGGGGGTGTCGGTCCGGCCGGTACCGTGCCCGATCGTGTCGGCGTAGTCGGCGGTGCTGAGATCCCAGGCGGTTTCGAACTGCGTGCGGTTGAACCGCTCCCGCTCTGCGATCTCCGATCCCCAGCGCTCGCCCACTCCCCGCCACGCCTCGGAGAAGTCCGCCGGTTCCACCTTGGCCAGCTCGCGCCACACGGCCAGCACGCTGCCCTCGGCCGACTCGGGCGCGGCACGGCCGGCGGAGGGCGGCTCAGGACCCGGATCCGGAGTCTCTTCCGGCTCGGGCGGATCGAGCAGCCGGGCCGCGAGTGTGTCGGCTTCGTCGCGCCAGATGTCAGCCAGCGAGCGCCGGATGTCGCCCTTTAGCTCCGCCAACGCGTCCACGTTCGTCTCCAGCAGCGTTGGATTGTCGATGGCGCGCTGGGTGGGGCGCGCTCCGTAGAGCGTGCCGAACAACGAGTAGTAGTCCTGCTGACTGATGGCGTCGAACTTGTGGTCGTGGCAGCGAGCGCACGACACCGTGAGTCCTTGAAACGCCTTGGAGACGACGTCGACCTGGTTGTCGGCCCATTTGACGCGGTCTTCCCACGGGTCTACCGGCTGGTAGCCATGCTCGACCAACCTGAAATGGGCGGTGCCGATGATGGACTCGTTGAGCCGGTCGTCGGAGTTCAGCCGAGGCGTCGGCAGCAGGTCGCCCGCCAGATGCTCCCGCACGAGCTGATCGTAGGGTACGTCGCCGTTGAACGCGCGGATCAGGTAGTCGCGATAGCGCCAGGCTTGCGGAATGTCAGGGTCTCCCTCGCTGCCATGCGATTCGCTGTAACGGACGAGATCCATCCAATGACGCGCCCACCGCTCTCCGAAGCGTGGCGATGCCATGTACCGGTCCACCAGATCCGCATACGCGGTCGGCGACTCGTCGTCGACAAATCGGGCGATCTCGGCCGGGCTGGGCGGAAGCCCGCGCAGGTCGAAGGAGAGCCGCCGAATAAGGGATGGGCGATCGGTGGCGGCGGCTGGCGCGAACCCCTGTTCGGCCAAGGCCGATCGGATGAACGCGTCGACCGGCCCAGACGATGCTGCTGCCGCGTCGGGCGGGGGATCCGCACGAGTGACCGGCTGCCACGCCCAGTGCGTGGCTCTCCGTTGCTCGAGGTCGAATGGTGCCGACGGATCGGGCGAAACGAGCGATACCGTCGTCTCCGGCCACGGTGCGCCCATCTCGATCCACCTGGCGACCGCGTCGATGGCTTCGGTGGCCAAGGGGCCAGTGGGTGGCATCAGCCCCGGTCGGCCGTGCAACCGCTCGAGGAGTGCACTGTCTTGCGGACGCCCGGGCACAATCGCGGGGCCAGAGTCGCCACCGGTCAACAGCCCCTCGCGGCTGTCGAGCCGGAGGCCGGCGAACGGGGTGGCGACTCGCGCGCTATGACACTGGAAGCAGTTGTCGGCGAATAGCGGACGAATCTGGGTCTCGAAGAATTCGGTCTGGTCGGAAATCTGGACGGGCTGAGCCTCAGACTCCTGTGCTTGCACTTCCCGAACCGCGCCGCCGATGGCGACGATCGTAAGCAAGCTGAGAGGAACGAGAGTGAGTCGTGTGCGCGCAGTGACGAGCATCGCCGCTGGGAGCCTCCGCCGAGACCACGGAAATCGCGAGTAGGGAGTGTACAGTACCCAATCTATCGCCAGCGAGATGTCGGCGCAAGTGTGGAGACCGGGTCCGACGAGCCGCCCGCGATGTGTGTTTCCCCCCGGAAGGACGGTGGACTAACGTCCGGTCCGGCTTGAATCGAGTCTCCGCAGCAGTTCCTGTCTCGTCTCATCGAACTCCGCGCGCGCCTCGTTGACCCGGTCGAGCACCGGCGCCGTCGACCGGAACATCGGGTGCAACGTCTCCAGGTCAGCGGCAAGCTCGTCGAGCCTCGAACGCGCGGCGTCGGGGGGCAGGTGGCTGAGATCAGCGTTGCCCCCCGCAGCGTTGTGGTACCGTTGATCGTTCGGCAAGAGATCGCCTCATCCCGGTTCGTAACAGGATCGCGCCTCCACATCCGTGAGACAGGTCGAAGGTTCCGTCGTCTGCCCCCAGTGTGGTCGTCTGGTGGGCGTCAACGAAGAAAAGTGCCCGTTCTGCGGTTCTTGGCGACCCGGTCTATTTGGCTGGGCGTCAGTGCTCCGCCGGGCCATGGGGGGGCGGCTGGATCTCTTCAACGTCATCGCCGGCGCGTGCGTCACGCTGTATGCTCTGGCGCTCATCCTGCAGCCGGAAGCGATTTTTCAGGCCGGTGGGCTGATGTCAATCCTCTCGCCGGGCGGACGCGCGCTTTGGCAGCTCGGGATGACGGGTGGGCTGGCCTGGGATCAAGGATGGTGGTGGACGATATTCACCGCCATGTACCTGCACGGGAGCCTACTGCACATCGTGTTCAACGTGATGTGGATCCGGAACCTCGGTCCGGGGGTGGCCGAGGTCTACGGCCCAGGACGTGCCTTTCTGTTGTTCAACATCGCCGGCGCCGGCAGTTTTCTGGCCTCGAACGTGATGAGCGGAGTGCCCACGATCGGCGCGTCGGGGAGCATTTTCGGGCTGCTGGCCGCCCTGATTGTCTACGGGCGTCGTCGGGGCAGTTCCGTGATGACGCGGCAGCTCTGGCAGTGGGCGATCATTTTGGGGGTGTTCGGCTTCATCATGCCGGGGATCAACAACTGGGCCCACGGTGGCGGATTCGCGGCCGGCTGGATTGCGGCGCAACTCATGCCGCTGGATGACGACCGCCAGGACAGCAGCTGGGTGCTGCTCGCCTCACTCGGTTTTGTCGCGATCGCTGTGGTGGGGGTGGGTATGTCGTTCGTCCGTGTGACCGGCATCCTGCTCGGGTGAAGGGGCGTAGCCCCGGCTAACCGGCTAAGTAAAGGTCCACACGGCTACCCGTCGGATGGCGTCTCTCCGCCTCCCTCACCACTCCGGGGCCCGCGTCGTCGGCGTCTCCGTCGGCGTCTCCGGGGGCGGGGCGCGTCGTCCAAGGCGTCCGGCTGGGTGGCCGCCTCGGCCCGCCACTGTTCGGCCAGCTCCGGGTTGTCGCCGTGAATCTCTATCCACGTGAGCGCGTCCGCGAACGCCGAGCGGTGTGTCAGCGTCCGCTTGGCGCGGGGGGAGAGCGGCGCGCCTGTCAGACGTCCGTGTAGATCGACAATTTGGCGGAGACGCTCCACGTCCCGTCTCGCGACCGGCAACACGCCGAGCGCGACTTCCAGCGGCCGCTTCGACAGCGGCTCCCGGGCGGCGCGCCGACGCGGTCGCTCGATGGCAGTGAACGAGGAGACCAGACTCCCGAGCAGCACCGCGTTGCAAAGGCTCGGCGGGCTGTCGTCGAAGCGTCGCCGGTAGCGGTCCAGTGCCCCCAGCGACCGCCAAAGCGCATCGGACCGGATTCGGTCGAGTTCCGGCGCGATGTGGCGCAGCAACCCCGTGTCACTCAGATCGCGGACGATCCGTTCGGACGAGCCGCTACGGGCGATCTTGTAGAGCTCTTCCACGAGCCGGGCGGGGGAGCTGTGCACGATCTCGCCCCGGTGCTTACATATGGCCGCGCTGACCGCCGGATCGATCGAGAGGTCGAGCCGCGCCGCGAGGACCACCGCTCGCAACATGCGCACCGGATCCTCCAGAAAACGATCGTTCGGGTCGCCGATACTCCTGATTGTGCGGCTCCGGATATCCTCCATGCCGCCGACGTAGTCGAGAATCGAGCGGTTCGACGCGTCGTAGAACAACGCGTTGATCGTGAAATCGCGGCGAAACGCGTCTTCCTCGGCGGTTCCGAAGGTATTGTCCCGAGGAATGATCCGCTTGGGCTTGGTGCCGTCGCGGGACGCCGCCTCCCGTCTGGCGGCCTGTTCGGCCTCGCGCGCCTTCCGCTCGGTGTCGGTTTCTGGCGGCACCTTCTTCCGAAACGTGGCGACCTCCAGGGTCTTGGCGCCGAATTTGATGTGCGCCAGACGGAACCGGCGCCCGATGATCCAGCAGTTTCGGAACAGCTTCTTGATCTGGTTCGGATGCGCCGACGTGCCGAGGTCAAAATCCTTCGGCCGCCGTTCCAAGAGCAGGTCTCGGACGCCACCGCCGACGAGGTAGGTCTCGAACTCGTTCTGCTGGAGCCTGCGGATGACCTTCAGTGCGTCGCCGTCGATATTGCGGCTGGAGAGGTTGTGCTCGGACCGCGCAATCGATGTGGGTGCCGCCATTTAGCACCGGGATTATACAACCCCGTCGGGTGAGGAGCCGCTCAGGATGTCTTCAGCCTTTGGCGTCCATCCAGTTCTCACCGACACCGAGGTCAACCGTGAGCGGTACTCGAAGGTGCGCCGCCTGTGCCATCCGGTCTCGGACCAGCGCCGCCACCGCGTCAGCCTCGTCGGCCGGGGCCTCCAGCACCAACTCGTCGTGCACGGTCAGAATCATCGGCGACGAGGGGGGCAGTCGGTTGGCCAGATCGATCATCGCTCGTTTCAAGATGTCGGCGGCGCTGCCCTGAATCGGCATGTTCACGGTGGCGCGCTCCGCCGCGGCCCGGATCCGGCCGTTGCGGCTGCTCAGTTCCGGCACGAGTCGTCGCCGGCCGAACATCGTTCGGACCTCGCCTGTCTCCCGAGCCTCTTCGACGATGCGAGCTAGGAACCCGCGGACCTGGGGGTAGCCCGCGAAATAGGCGTCGATGAACGCTTGCGCCTCCTGGGGGGGCACCCCGATGTCGCGAGACAGCGTGAACGCCGTTTTCCCATAGAGCAGCGCGTAGTTGATGATCTTCGCGCGTCGTCGCAGCTCGTGCGGGTCAAGACCGCTGTCGTCTCCGAACACACGATGCGCTGTCTGGTCGTGAATGTCCTCGTCGCGGACAAATGCTTCGATGAGTGCGCGGTCCTCCGACAGATGGGCCAGCACGCGCAGCTCGATCTGTGAGTAGTCGGCCGAAATGAGCCGGTGCCCGTCGCGGGCGATGAAGGCACGTCGAATGTCACGGCCCAGCGGCGTGCGGATCGGGATGTTCTGCAGATTGGGATCGCTGCTGCTCAGTCGTCCGGTGGCCGCGACCGCCTGGTTGAATGAGGTGTGCACGCGACCCGTTTCGGGGCGCACGAGTTGCGGCAAGGCGTCGACGTAGGTGCCTTTGAGTTTCTGGATGCCACGCCACTCAACGATGAGTCGCGGCAACTCGTGCTGCTCGGCGAGCTCCTCGAGTACGTCGGCCGACGTGGAGGCGACCCGTGTTTTCCCGGTCTTCTTCCGGGACGGGAGCGCCAGCTTGTCGAACAAAATGGCCGAGAGTTGACGCGGCGAGTTGATGTTGAACTCCTCACCGGCCAACGTGAAAACCCGTGTCTGCAGGTCCGCGAGTTCGGCCTCCATCCGTTGCGACTGCCCCGCCAGCGCATCCGTGTCGACCCGTATGCCGTTGGTTTCGATCGCAGCCAGCACCGGCACCAGCGGATGTTCCAGTTCGCGATAGAGCGTTCCCAGTTTCTCGTCGTCAAGCTGGGCCCGTACCAGGTCCGCCCCCTGCAACGGCAAGTCGGCACGCTCGCAGGCAAAAGCCAACACCTCGTCGGGGGGGAGTTGGTCAAAGCCGGTTGCCTTGGCGCCCTTGCCTCGGACCGACTCGGCGGTCAGGGCCTGATAGTCGATCACTTCGAGCGCCACGGTCTCCAGCGTCGGCGTCGTGCGCGTCGCATCGAGGAGATAGCTCGCGAGCATCGTGTCGAACTCCAGGCCTCGGAGTTCGATGTCGCAGGCAGCCAGCCACAACAGCTCCCGTTTCAGGTCGTGTCCCACCTTGCGCACGTCCGAGTCTTCGAGCACCGGCCGTAGCGCGTCGAACACGGTGCGGTCATCGAGACTGCCGCTCAGGTCGAGTCCGTGACCCGCAAGCGGGATGTAGCAGGCCGACCGAGGAGTCGACGAGAACGACAATCCGACGATGCGGTCGCTGGACGGGGGTCCGGAGACGGTCAGCACGTGCAGCCCGAACCGGCCAGCCTCGCGCAAGGTCTTGGCCAGCGCGTCGAGGTCGCCGACCTCGTTGACGATTCGGTAATCCGTGACGACGGTCTCTGCTGTTGGTGCGTAGTCATTCAGCAGCGACTTGAATCCCAGCGCTGAAAACAGGGCGAAGCAGCGCTCGCGGTCCGGGCCGAGGTAGCGAAACGCCTCTGGTTCGTCCGGCACGGGGACGTCGAGCCGGATCTGGACGAGGTCGCGGCTGTGGCGAGCGTTGTCCGCATGTTCGGTCAGGGCCGTGCGATATTTCTTCTTCGGGAGCTCTGACGCCCGCGCGAGCAGTTCGTCGAGTGGGCCGAAGTTCGTCACCAGCTCCCGGGCACCCTTTTCGCCGATCCCGGGCACGCCCTTGATGTTGTCGCTGTTGTCGCCCATCAACGCCAGCACGTCGACGACCTGGTCCGGGCGCACGCCGAACTTCTCCTTCACCCGATCGGCGTCGTACCAGGTCCCGTCGTTTCGCGGGTTGAACACGCGGATGCGGTCGTTTACCAGTTGGAAAAAGTCTTTATCGCCCGTGACGATGACCACGTCGAGTCCAGTCGCCGCCGCGCGTGTAGCCAGGGTGCCGATGACGTCGTCGGCTTCGAAGCCCTGGTGGGTCACGATCGGGACACCGAGGGCTCGGCATGCCTCGTGCACGCCCTCGATCTGTTCAACGAGGTCTTCCGGCATCGGTCGCCGGTTGGCCTTGTACTCGTCGTCGAGCTGGTTGCGGAAAGTGGGTCCACGCAGGTCGAACGCCGCCGCCATCCGCTCGGGTTGGTGGTCGCTGATCAGCTTCCGGAGCATCGTAATGAAGCCGTAGACCGCGTTTGTCGAGCGCCCGTCCGGGCCCGTCAGGTCGCGGATGGCGTGATACGCCCGGTACATCTGGTTGTTGCCGTCAATGAGGACGAGGCGGGGAGAGGAGGACATGACGGCCGTCAGAGTATACCGGGACCGTCGATCGGGCGTTTCCAGGCGAGGCGCCCGTCTGGACGGCGTTACAGCCCACCTTGGCCGCTCCCTCGTCGCGCCTAGCCAGACGGGCGCCTCGTCGGAAAACCTACAGCAGCACGATGGTGCCGACACCGAGCCCGATCATCACCACTTGACGAACCGCGCCGACGTCCACGGCCTCCCGGTGCAGGCCCGGAATTAGGTCAGACATGGCGACATAGAGGAAGCTGCCGGCCGCGAACGCTAGCACGTAGGAGAGGGCGCCGGGAGCCGTGCCGGTCGCGATGTAGACCGCACCGGCCCCCAACACGCAGGTCGACGCTGACACGGCGTTGAGCACGAAGGCGCGTGAGCGCGAGTACCCGGCGTCTAGCAGAATTGCGAAGTCACCCACCTCTTGCGGGATCTGGTGGGCCGCGACTGCCACGGCCGTGGTGAGTCCCAGCGGAAGCGACGTGAGCACGGCCGCGCCGATGATGGCGCCGTCGGTGAAGTTGTGCAGTCCGCCGCCGATCAGAATCAGCGTGGCGCTGGTCTCGTGCGCGTCGCAGTCGGCCGTGTGACAGTGCCGCCAGAGGACCAGCTTTTCAAGCATGAAGAACGTCAGGATGCCTGCGAGCAGTGCGCCCAGCGCCGCCGGCGCCTGGAGCGACTCGAGCGCCTCCGGAACGAGCTTGAGCAGCGCGACCCCGAGCAACGTGCCCACGGCATAGCTGATGAGGTCGGGGACGATCTGTAGTCGCGCGCTGCGCCGGAGCAGCAGCAGCGGCGATGCGAGCAGCACGCCGCCCCCGCTGCCGACGAGACTGAGACCGACCGCTGTGAGCAATTCCACGCGCCGGATGATAGCAGAGGGGTACGTGGCGGTTTCGGGCGACGCGAATACTCGCCCACCACTCGTCAGGGCGAGGCCGTATACCCCCTTCGGGCTCGGACCCGGTAGGCTGAGTTTCGCACCTCGACCCGGATGGCGTGCCAGCCACCGTCCTGTTCCGACGGGGATGGATAGCCCAGGTAGTACTGTTGGCTCAGTTCGCGGGCGATACCGGCGGTGGCCGGGTCGAGATCCCCGGCGTCTCGGACGACCTCCGTCCGGCCGCCGCTGTCGTCGGTCAGGTCGCGCAGCGCGGACACGTTCACCCTGTCCTCCTGATTCCCGCCCCCCGCGGTGCGTCCCCGTGGAAACTGGGGCGCTTGGCGTCTGCCGCCAGGAAATGGAAAGGGGCTGGGGATGCGTCCGGGAGACGGGATGGGGACGGACCGACCACGGGGGTTCCAACCGGTGCGACGCGCATCGCCGTCGATCCCGATGGCATAGACGAGCGCCTCGCTTTTTCGGATGAGCTGGCGAAGGCTTCTGAGGTCGATTTCGCTGTTCGTGTCGTTGCCGTCGGAGATGACCAGCAGCGCCTTCTTCCGATGTTGTCCTTCCGCGACACTGGGTAATGATTCCGCCACGGCGTCGTACATCGCCGTACCGCCTCGAGGACGAATACCGCGGAGGGCGCGACTGAGGAGGTCCCGGTCGGCGGTCCAGTCCTGAAGCAACTCGGGCGTGTAGTTGAACTCGTACAAGAAGATCTCGTCATCCGGAGCCAGCAGGTCGTACAGGAAGCGGTCGAGGGCGGTGCGGGCCGCGTCCATTTTCCGGCCCTCCATGCTGCCGCTCGTGTCGAGCGCGATACCCAAGCTGACCGGTACGCGCTCGTTGCTGAATTGGGTGACCTCCACCTCTTCGCCATCCTCGTAGATGGTGAAGTCGTCCTGGGTGAGTCCGGGGACGAACCGTCCGCGGGCGTCAGTGACCGTCGCGGTGACGTTGATCAGGTCGACCCCGGTGCGGAAGACGAACCGTTGGGCGTCGGCAGAGGCCTGCGGGGCCGGGTTGGCATCTCGGGGCGGTTGCTGACCGGTCAGGACAATCGGGATCGCCGCTAGCGCGAGCACGGCACACCTCAGACGGGTGCTCATGGCTGACCTCCAGCCACTGGCGGCGTGGTCGCGTCAGGCGTTTCTCGGCGATCAATATGTGGGACACCACTCTGGTCCTGCGCGAAACTGATCCGATAGCGGTTGATGCGGTCGGCGTCTGGCATCGAAATCGTGAATGGCGTCTCGCTGCCCGGGGCCAGCGCTC
>Ga0315338_1004403_pt1 | contig 11157 bp, 9 predicted proteins | sample ASW8metaG_FD_204518 | JGI IMG/M metagenome (GOLD analysis project Ga0315338, IMG submission 204518) | Ammonia-oxidizing marine archaeal communities from Monterey Bay, California, United States - ASW #8 | ecosystem: Environmental > Aquatic > Marine > Coastal | place: USA: California | collected...
CTGTAGCAACCTGAAGATCAACACGTGAGACGGGGGCGGGGCCGCAAGGCCCCGCCCCCTCTCCATGTGGTAGACCAAAAGGCCACGACCCCTCCGGGTCCCGCGGGAGTACGACTTTGACTGCGATCATCAACAGACAGTCGGCGAGACGAGTCTCGAGGGTCGACAGGTTCCTCACGTTCATCCGGGTTTTCCTGGTTGGGCTGATCGTCGTCGGTGTCCTTGCATTCCTGGCACAACAGTTCATCCCGGACAACCCGTTCGCCAGATGGCGCAACCCTGATGCGATGGGCCTCACCGCCGACCAGTTCAAGGGCCTGCTCATGTCGGGCCTTTCTCAGGGTGCGATGTACGGGCTCATCGCCCTGGGCTACTCGATGGTCTACGGCGTGCTGGGTTTCATCAACTTCGCCCATGGTGAGGTGTTCATGGCCGGTGCCATGACCGGTTTCATCGCCTCGGAGAAGTTCAACGACAGCGGCCTCTGGGAGAGCAACTTCCTACTCTGCCTCGTCCTCATCGTGATCATGGCGATCAGCATCTCGACCCTCATGGCCGTTCTGATGGAGCGGGTCGCCTACCGGCCACTCCGCAATTCGCCCCGGCTCATTCCGCTCATCACCTCGATCGGCGTCTCGTTCTTCATCCAGAATGCCGTGATGGGCCTCTTCGGTCCGGCGTCCAAGCCCTATCCCCGGCTCCCGGAATGGCTCGCCAAGCAGCGTTCGATCCTGACCTTCGAGATTGCCGGCACCAAGATCCTGGTGCTGGTCGTGGCCGCGGTCTCGATGTTGGGACTCTGGTACCTCGTGGAGAGCACGAAAACCGGCAAGGCGATGCGGGCCGTCGCCGAGGACAAGGAAATCGCCGCCCTCATGGGGATCAACGTCAACCGCACCATCGTCACGACATTCGCTGTCGGCGGTGCGATGGCCGGCGTGGCCGGCATCCTTTGGGGCCTGCTCTTCCGGAGCGTTACCCACATGACGGGCTTCCTGCCCGGCATCAAGGCCTTCACCGCGGCAGTGATCGGCGGCATCGGCAACCTCGGCGGTGCGATGGCAGGTGGCGTTGCCCTTGGTTCGGCCGAGTCGGTCGCCCCGCTGGTGATCCTCGAACCCCTCGGTGTACCGGGCGTTTCACAACTCAAGGACGTGGTGGCCTTCACCGTGCTCGTCCTCGTGCTCCTGTTCAAGCCGAGCGGCCTGTTCGGCGAGCGGCTCTCGGCGGAGGACCGGGCATGAGCGCAACGATGAGCGCTCCCTCCTCGACGTCCAAAGCGGCTCCGGCTCTGCTCGACCTGGACTGGCGACGCATCGGCAAGTGGGGCGGATTGTGCGCCATGGTCATGGTCCTGGTCTCGCTCATCGGTATGCCGGTGGGCCTCGAGCGGCGCATGATCATCGAGGGCAGGCTCAGCCTCGGCTACCTGTCGTTGGTCTGGATCCCGTTGTTGTTCGGCTACGTGGTGTCGAAGCGTGTCGTCCTCGAAGGTGTCGAGACGCCGGATCCGAGTGCCAGGGACGTGTTCGCCGGCCTCTGCACCGGTGTGCTGTCCGGCCTCGGCCCGATGTTGTTGGTTCTCGGCATCGACAATTTCAATCTGCGTGATCCGCTGGTGAACTGGGGTCCGCAGCTTCTCGAACAGTTGACCTTCGGCCGTGGGATCGGCTTCGGGGTCGCTGCCTGGTTCGGCATCTGTGCGGTTCTCGGGCTTCTGGGCTCGTTGATGCACGTGCTGCCGAAGGACGTGCGCCGGGTGGTCTCCTTCGTCACCTATGGCCTGTTGTTCATCTCGATTCTCGAGGCCGTCATCTCCGACCTCTCGGAGGGCTTCGGACTCGAGTCCCTGACGGATGCCATGTATGCGAAGCGTGGCGGCCTGACCGTGAAGTCCTCGATCATCCTGGTGGTCGTGATCGGCGTCTTCTCGATTTTGACCAAGGGCCGCCTCAAGGGCGCCACTAGCCGCTACAAGGAACTGCAGGGGGAAGAACGGAAGCGGGTCTCGACGATACTGTTCTCCGGAGTGGCCGGTCTCTGCATCGTCCTGCCGTTGTTCCTCGGGAAGATCGTGAACGAGTTGCTGGCGAACGTCGGCCTTTTCCTGCTCCTGGCCCTCGGCCTCAACATCGTGGTCGGCCTGGCCGGCATCCTCGACCTGGGCTACGTGGCCTTCTTCGCCGTTGGTGGCTATACGACGGCCGTACTCACCTCGGCGGAATCTCCGTTCTTCGCCCCGGAACTCCACTTTGGGTTCGCGTTGATCATCGTGATCCTGATGGCCGGACTGACCGGACTCGTCATCGGCGCACCCGTCATCCGGATGCGCGGCGACTACCTCGCCATCGTCACCCTCGGCTTCGGTGAGATCATCCGACTCCTGTTCATGTCGGACTGGCTCAAGCCCTACTTCGGCGGCGCCCAGGGCATCACGAACGTTCCTCCCGTGGACCTCGGCTTCGCCACCGTGACGGGAATTGACCCGAGGTCGGTGTTCTACCTGGTTCTGGTCTTCTGCACCCTCGCCATCTACGTGTCATGGCGGCTCCAGGCGTCGAGGCTCGGTCGTGCCTGGATGGCCATCCGCGAAGACGAACAGGTGGCCGAGGCGATGGGCATCAATACGGTCAACGCAAAGCTCATGGCCTTTGTGGTCGGCGCCATAATGGCGTCATTGAGTGGAGCAGTCCTGGCGGCCAAGGTTGGTTCGGTGTTCCCGAACAGCTTCATGATCCTCGTGTCGATCATCATCCTCGTGGTGGTGATCGTCGGTGGCATGGGCAACATCGCCGGCGTACTGGTGGGTTCGTTCGTGCTGATCGGTGTGCTGGGCGGCCCGAGACAGCCCGGCCTGCTCCAGGAGTTCCAGTCGTTCAAGTTGCTGATCTACGGCGCCCTTCTGGTGTTCATGATGCTCCAGCGCCCGGAGGGCCTGGTGCCGAGTGCCCGTCGTAGCCAGGAACTCCACCAGGAGGAGTTTCTCCAGGATGCCTGGCTCAAGGGCGAGGACCACGACCGGGAAGAGGCGGAGGCTGTCAAGCAGCCAGGAGCCGTGAGTGGCGTCGAGGGAGAGGGGGACCCGGCATGAGCCACCTCCTCGAAATCCAAGACCTGAAGGTCACATTCGGTGGCCTGGATGCGCTGTCCGGCCTGAATTTCCATGTCGACGAGGGCGAGATCGTCAGCGTGATCGGTCCCAACGGCGCCGGTAAGACGACCTTCTTCAACGCTATTTCCGGCCTCGTCGAGGCCACCGAGGGCGACATCCTATTCGAAGGCGAGTCGGTCCTCGGGCTCGAGCCACACCAGGTCACCGGCCTCGGCATCGCCCGCACGTTCCAGAACGTCCGCCTGTTCCCCAACATGACCATCCTCGAGAACGTGATGGTGAGCCAGCACTGCCGGACCCGCCAACTGGTGTTCGGAGCGCTCATGCAGACCAAGGCGTTCAAGCAGGAGGAGCGTGAGATCCGGGAGCGGGCCGAGGCGGCCCTCGGCTTCTTCGGGTCCCGGCTGGTGGGATATCGCCTGGACCAGGCGGCCTTCATGCTGTCGTACGCCAACCGAAGGCGGCTGGAGATCGCCCGGGCGATGGCCACGCAGCCACGGTTGATCCTCCTCGACGAGCCGGTCGCCGGCATGAACCCGATGGAGACCGCCGAGTTGACCGGACTCATCGGTCGCCTGCGTTCCGAATGGGGATTCACGATCGTGATGATCGAGCACGACATGCGCGTCGTGCGGGACGTCTCCGACCGGGTGGTCGTCCTGGACCACGGCGTGCCGATCGCCCAGGGCTCCTATGACGAGGTGTCCACCAACCCGGAGGTCATCGAGGCCTACCTGGGCCGACCCGTGGAGAGCCGGGCATGAGCACCGAAGCGACTTCCAGCCCGACTGCGCTCCTCGAGCTCCGCGATGTCAACACCCACTACGGCGCCGTCCACATTCTCAAGGACGTCAACCTGGCCATCTACCCGGGGGAACTCGTCTGCCTCCTGGGAGGCAACGCCAGTGGCAAGACGACCACGCTCAAGGCCCTGCTCGGAATGGTCACCCCCACGTCGGGTGAGGTCGTCCTCGACGGCGAGGTGGTCAACCACCAGCCCATCAGTTACCGGGTAGCCAACGGCGTGACGATGGTGCCCGAGAATCGACGCCTCTTCAAGCGGCTCTCCGTCAAGGAGAACCTGATGCTGGGTGCCTACCTGCGCAAGGACAAGGACGAAATCGAATCGGACCTTGAGTACGTCTACGATCTGTTCCCGCGGGTCAAGGAGCGGATCAACCAGAAGTCCGGCACCCTGTCGGGTGGCGAGCAGCAGATGGTCGCCATCGGGCGGGCTCTCATGTCCCGGCCGAAGGTCCTGCTCATGGACGAGCCCTCGATGGGCCTGGCGCCAGCACTTGTGCAACAGAACTTTGAGTTGATCCAACAGATCAACGACGAGGGGATGTCCATCTTCATGGTCGAGCAGAACGCCAACATGGCCCTGTCGATCGCCGACCGCGGTTGGGTGCTCCAGACCGGAATCGTGGTCCTGAACGACACCGCCGAGGCGCTCCTGGCCAACCCGGAGATGCGAGCCGCCTACCTCGGCGAGGCGTGATCTCCGGCTCCTGGCCTGGCTGGTTGCCTGCCTGAGTGGCCGATAGGCCTCAGATGATGTTGCGCTCCAGGAACGGGTCGCCGCGCACGATGCGGTCATGGCCCAGGTCGGACAGGTCGAGGGTGCGGTACTCGCCGTAGGTGACCAGCTCGCTGATCCCGCGGCCCACGCCGGGACTCTGCTGGAGCCCATGTCCGCTGAAGCCGTTGGCGAAGTAGAAGTTGGGTACGGCCGCTGCAGGTCCGACGACGGCGTTCTGGTCGAGCGTGTTGTAGGCGTAGTGGCCCGCCCAGGTGTGGGTGACGGCGATCCGCTCGAATTGCGGGACGCGGTGGACGAGCAACGGCCAGATGCGCTCCTCCCAGTCCTCGTGCCGGACCCGGAAGTCGCCGGGGTCGACCTCAAGGTCCGGGTCGGGGGTCATGCCGGCGAGGAAGTAGGGCGGGTAGGTGCGGAAGTGCAGGCCCGTGGTGTCGATGGTGAGCGGGAGCAGGTCGCCCTCGAGTTGCTCGCGGCAGTCGAAGACGAACACCGAGCGGATCCTTGGTTCCACGGGCAGCGGCAGGCCAGCCATTTCGGCGATCCAGCGGCTCCGTGGTCCGGCGCAGTTCACGATCCGCCTGCAGCCGATGGCGACGCCCGAGGCGAGCTCGGCGTGGGAGACCAGGTTGTCGTCGAGGCGCAGTCCCACGACCCGGTCGGCCAGGTACTCGACGCCGTTTCGTCGGGCCCGGCGTCTGAAGCCCTGGAGCAGGGAGTGGGCGTCGATGTTCCCCTCGTGTCGGAGGCCGAGGCTGGCGCCGGTCAGGTCGTCGACGTGGAGGTATGGAAACCGGGCGAGGAGTTCGTTGGGCGTGAGCAGCGCAACCTCGGCACCGCAGGAGCGTTGCACCTCGTGGTTCTGGCGCAGCGTCGGCATGCCGCTTTCGGTGGCGAGGAACAGGTATCCGGTGTCCCGGAAGCCGAGGTCGGGCGATTCGCCGTCGACCTGGACGTGTTCGTGGAAGTCGGCGATGAACTCGGTGGCGAACTGTGAGAGGGCGATGTTGACCGGGTTGGAGAATTGGTGTCGGACGCTGGCCTCGGAGAGTGTGGTGGATGAATGCTCGTAGGTGGGGTCGGGCTCGACGACGAGAACGGAGCCGTCATAGTCGGGATTCTCGGACAGCCAGTAGGCGATCGAGCTTCCGAGGGCGGCGCCACCGACGACGACCGTGTCGTAGTGGCTCGCGGTCGGACCGGTCACTCGAGGTAGCCCTGGTCGTGGTCCCGTTCGGCATCGGCGGGGTCCCGTTCGGCGGGGTCCCCGAAGCCGCCGCCGCCCGGAAGTTCGAGGACGAGGCGCCGTCCGGTCGGTACGCGCTGCTTTCCCTTGGCGTTGAAGGCGGTGCCGTCATCGAGGTGGACGCCGCCGCTCGCCCCGTCCTCGCCGCCCTGTCGGCCACGTGCCGGGTTGATGACCCGGTCGAACATGCAGCTGAAGTCGAAGTGGTAGCCCTTGGTGGGTCCGAGTTCGATGACCTGGCCGAGGCCCCCGCGGTGGCGTCCGGCGCCGCCGGAGCCGGGTCGTAGTTCCTTGCGCCAGATGACGATGGGGCCGATCTGTTCGGTCGCTTCGACCGACATGGTCCGGACGCCGCTCGGGAAGGCGGTGGCGCTCAGCCCGTCGAGCGTGGGGCGGGCGCCGGTCCCTCCGCTGTTGAACATGAGGATCTCGACCGGGGGGAGGCCGCTGCCCGTCTCGGTCGCACGGGCGCTCACGTGGAAGTTCCAGAGAGCGCCGGACCCCTCGGCGGGGACGATGCCGGGGAGAGTCTGGGCGATGGCGCCGAGGCAGAGGTCGGTGACGAAGTGACCGATGACGTGCCGGACCGAGACGGGGTCGGGATGTTGTGCGTTGAGGATGCAACCGTCGGGGGCACTCACGGTGAACGGCTCGAGCGAGGCGTGGTTGTTGGGCATGCCCGGGGCGAGGGCGACGAGCATGGCGTAGGTCAGGTACGCCCGGGCGTAGACCAAGGGCACGTTGATGCCGAACGGGCAGGCGGGGGAGGTGCCGGTGAAGTCGGCGTGGACGCCCTGCTCGGTGACGTCGAGCGTGACCACGAGTGTGACGGTGTCGTTGTAGCCGTCGACCTGCATGGTGTTCGTGTAGGTGCCGGGTGGCAGTTGCCGGATTGCGTTGAGGGTGGCGGTCCTGGTGCGCTCGAAGACGAAGGAGGTGATCTCCTCGAGGTCGTCGAGGCCGAACTCGTCGAACATGGCCTGGAGCCGGTCGATTCCGGTCTCGTTGCAGGCGGCCAGGGAGTAGAGGTCGCCGACGACCTGGTCCGATTCGCGGACGTTGTGGTGCACGATGTTCACGAGGTCCCGGTTGACTTCGCCGCGTTCAATGAACTTCATGACCGGTACGAGGAGGCCCTCTTCGTACACGTCGCTTGCATCGGGCCCGAAGCCGCTACCGCCGACGTCGAGTACGTGGGCGGTACAGGCGAAGAATCCGATGGGGCGCCCGGATCGAAAGGCGGGCGTGACGACGGTGAAGTCGTGGAGGTGCCCGGTGCCCTTCCAGGGATGGTTGGTGACGTAGGCGTCGCCTTCGAAGATCCGGTCCCGGCCGATGTCGGCGATGAAGTTGCCGACGGCGGCGGCCATGGTGTTGACGTGGCCGGGCGTGCCGGTGACTGCCTGGGCGATCATGTGGCCTTCGAGGTCGAAGACGCCTGCCGACAGGTCGCCGGCCTCGCGCACGCTGGTGCTGAAGGCGATGCGGACGAGGGTGAGGGCCTGCTCCTCCACGATGGAGATCAGGCGGTTCCACAACACCTGGTTGCGCAGGTCGGTCATGGTGAGGCCTCTTCGCAGGAGGTGATTCGCAGGCAGCCGTCAGACTGGAGCACGGCCTGCCTGCCGGCGGACAGCCACGTTGTGGTCTGCGGTTCGACGATTGCGGCCGGTCCGACCACGCAGTCACCGACCCGGAGGTCGTCCCGCTCGACGACGGCCGCCTCGACGAAGGCGCCGGTCGTCGTGTCGTGGATGGGTCGCGTTCGGGTGGTGTCCACCTCTCGTTGGGCGGCGACCTGCTCGATGCGTTCGACCTCGGGTCGGGGCGTGGCGACCTTCACGGCCCAACTGACGGCCTCGATCGCCAGTCCTTCGATGGGTCGGCCGAAGAATTCGCCGTAGGCCGTCTCGAAGCGCTTCGAGAGGTTCTCGGGGCCGAGGTCATCGAAGAGGCCCTCGTCGAGCGCCACGGGGATCTCCCAGCCCTGGCCGGCGTAGCGCATGTAGGCCCAGCGCTCGACCTCGAGCGGCTCGTCGTACTGGCTGGACTGCTCCCCGAGTGCCTGGAGGACGAACGAACCCGCCTCGTCCTCGAGGCCGTCGAGGAGGCGTTTCGCCTCCTCGTGGTCGAAGTCGTCCATCGGGGAGTAGTGGCTGCGGACCGCCTCGTAGGCGAACGGGGCTCTCAGGAAGCCGATGGCCGAGCCGACGCCGGCGCCGGGCGGGACGAGGATGGCTTCGATTTCGAGCTTGTCGCAGAGCCGGCTGGCGTGGAGAGGGGCGCCGCCGCCGAAGGCGATCATGGTGAAGCTGGACACGTCCTTGCCGCTCTCGACGGCGTGGACCCGGGCGGCGTTGGCCATGTTCTCGTCGACGACCTCGGTGACGCCGAGGGCCGCCTCCGTGGCGTCGAGGCCGAGGTGCGTTCCGACGCCGTCGGCAAGGGCCGTGTCCGCGGCCTCAGGTGACAGGTCGATGCCCGATGCGCCGAAGGTGTCGGGGGAGAGGCGACCGAGGACCAGGTTGGCGTCAGTGACCGTCGGGTTCGTGCCGCCCAACTGGTAGGAGGCGGGACCGGGCTCCGAGCCGGCGCTGAGCGGGCCGACTCGGATCTGGTCGAGGGCGTCGACGAAGGCGATCGAGCCGCCGCCGGCTCCGATCTCGATCATCTCGATCACGGGGATGGCGATGGGCATGCCGCTGCCCTTCGTGAAGCGGTGCGTGCGGGCCACCTCGAAGGTCTTGGCGGTGCGGGGCGTCCGGCCCTCGATCAGGCAGATCTTGGCCGTGGTACCGCCCATGTCGTAGGAGAGGACGGCGTCCAGTCCATGGCGGTCGGCCAGGTCGGCGGCGAAGATGGCGCCCCCGGCGGGGCCGGACTCGACGAGGCGCACCGGGAAGCGTGCAGCACTCTCGACGCCCATCAGGCCGCCCCCGGAGTGGATCAGGTAGACGGGACACGATGCGCCGGCGGCATGCAGCTGCTCCTCGAGGCGGTGCAGGTAGCCGGCCATGAGCGGCTGGAGGTAGGCGTTGGCGCAGACGGTGTTGAAGCGTTCGAACTCGCGCATCTGTGGCGCCACCTCGGACGAGATCGAAATGGCTGCATCGGGCAGGTGCCGGGTGAGCACCTCGCGGAGGCGACGCTCGTGGTCGCCGTTGCGGTAGGCGTGCATGAAGCCCACGGCGACCGACTCATAGGGGTCTTCGCGGGTGCCTTCGGCCAGGTGGCAGGCGAGGGCTTCGGCCTCGGCCTCGTCAAACGGGAGGAGTACCGTGCCGTCGGCGCCGATCCGCTCAGCGAGGACATGGCGGTCACGTCGCTCGATGAGGGGAGTGGGCAGGACCAGGTTCAGGTCGTACTGCTCGAAGCGGCTCTCGGTGCGCATCTCGACGACGTCGCGGAAGCCCGAGGTGGTGACAAAGGCCGTCCGTGCGCCAGTGCGGTTGATGAGAGCGTTGGTGGCGAGCGTCGTGCCGTGGATGAAGGTGGCGAGGTCGGCGAGGTCGGCACCGGCCTCCTCTACCACCTGTCGGACACCCTCGAGGACGCCGCGTTCGGGGGCATCGTAGGTGGTCAGCACCTTGGTCGAGGACATCCCGTGGGAGTCCTCGAGGACGATGTCGGTGAACGTGCCGCCGATGTCGGCGCCGATGCGCATGGTCGGAGGGTTCGGCTTGTCTGACTAGTCCAACGAGTCCAGGGACGGAAAGTCGCTGGGCGGCATGATGTCGACCGTGGCGGATCGCTGCTGGGCGAGCATGCCGCCGTCGACCGTCAGCGTGACGCCGGTTATGTAGCAGGCATCGTCCGAGGCGAGGAAGACGGCGGGGCCGGCCATGTCGTCGGGGTCGCCGGGACGGCCGAGGGGGATGTTCTCACCACGGAGCCGTCGGGCCTCCTCGTCCATGCCCTCGCAGTCGATCGAGCCCGGGACGAGGGCGCAGACCCGGATGCCGTAGGGGCCGAGGTCAAGGGCCATGGCCCGCGTGAGGGCCTCGATGCCCCCCTTGGAGGCGTCGTAGGCGGCGAACGCTCGGTGGGCACGCGTGGCGCCGCCGGAGGACATGTGGAGGATCACACCGTGTCCGTTCTCGGCCATGATGCGGGCCGCCCGGTGCGAGGTGAGGAAGTGGCCGGTGAGGTTCACATCGATGATCCGTCGCCACCAGGCCTCGTCGGCCTCGAGGAAGTGGAGCATCGGTGAGACGAGGCCGGCGTTGTTGACGAGAACGTCGACGGTGCCGTGGGCGGCGAGGACAGCGTCGAACATGGCATTGACCTGAGTGCTGTCGGCGACGTCGGCGACGATCGCCGTCGCCGTTCCGCCCGAGGCGTTGATGGCAGCTGCCGCCTCGTCGGCGGTTGCGGAATCGATGTCGTTGACGATGACCGTGGCGCCGGCTCCGGCGAATCGATCGGCGATCGCACGGCCGATGCCCCGGCCCGCTCCGGTCACGATGACGACACGGCCCTCGAGAGATGTGCTCATGGATTGCCCCTGGTTGGTTGCGGTCGGTTCCGGCATCCGAGTGCCGTGGGTCGCGCAGGCTATCCGCCGACAAGGTGGGGGTCGGCATCTGCGGGCACGGTCTGGCAGGTGGGTGCCGGGTGTGGCAGCGTTTTGCCATGGGAGACCCAGGGATCCGAACGTTCACCGGCCGCTGCGACTGCGGGGGCGTGCGGTACCGAATCGACGGTCCGGTCCGCAACATCATCGAGTGTCACTGCGAACCCTGCCGGAGGATCTCCGGCCACCACCTGGCGGCGACTGCGGTCGCCAACGGACACCTCCACCTCGAGTCCCAAGAGACCCTGGCGTGGTACCAGCGGACGCCGACGGTCCGCTACGGCTTCTGCTCAGCGTGCAGTTCGACCCTCTTCTGGCGGGCCGATGACAAGGCCGACCGGACGTCGGTCTTCGCCGGCACCCTCGACGGCCCCACCGGCTTGGTGGCCACCGAGGCGATCTGCGTATCCGAAGCCGGCGACTACTACCGCATCGACCCTGACCTCGACGTGCAGGCCGGTGATCGAGCGCTGGAACTCCCGTATTGATCGCTGCTCTGGTGCGTGTTTGACGGGCGGGCGTGCGATGCTGGCCCAATGCGGACAGACAGCCACGAGGAGCGCATCGGCGTTTTCCTCGACTACGAGAACCTCGCCATCGGCGCCCGCGAGAGCTTGGGTCTGAAGCGCTTCGACTTCGGACCGATCGCCCGTGCCATGGCCGAGCGGGGCCGGGTGGTCTACCGC
>Ga0315338_1004404_pt1 | contig 11156 bp, 10 predicted proteins | sample ASW8metaG_FD_204518 | JGI IMG/M metagenome (GOLD analysis project Ga0315338, IMG submission 204518) | Ammonia-oxidizing marine archaeal communities from Monterey Bay, California, United States - ASW #8 | ecosystem: Environmental > Aquatic > Marine > Coastal | place: USA: California | collected...
TCACGATTGCGCTAGGTCGATCACGCCGGTTCCGCCGCCACGCCGTTTCGCCGCCTTTGCAGCAAGACGATTAAGCCCAATAGAACCAGCGCCGGAATAAACATGAGCAGTTTCGTTGGCTGGTCGGCTGGCACGAGGACGGTCAGGATCGTTTGATCGAAATCGAGGCCCGCTTTCGCCGCGGGGCTGTCAAACGTCGTACCGTCGATGAGGACCTTGCCGTCTTCGGACAGCACTTCAAGACCGTACGCAGCCAGACGTTCCTCACCGGTCGCTTCGTTGCCAACCGGAACGATGGCGGTGAAGGTTATCTTGTCGCCGACATCGTCCTGCCCTTCGACAATCAAACGCATTTCCGAACCGGGCGCAGTTTTGCCCAGTGCGGATACAAGGTCGCTGGGCTTACCGTGCTCGAAGGGCGGCACGACATAGTCCATCCAAAATCCTGGCCGGAACAGGGTGAACGCGATGAGCAGCAGCGCGAGCGATTCCCATATTCGAGACTTCGCCAGGAAGTAACCTTGCGTCCCCGCGGTGAACAGCAACATGGCGCAGGTCGCAATGACAAAGATGAACACGCCCTCCACAGCGGTGACGTTCATGAGCAGAAGGTCGGTATTGAAGATGAACAGGAAAGGCAGCAGCGCCGTACGCAACGAATAGAAAAATGCCACGAAACCGGTTCGAATCGGGTCACCGCCGGATACCGCCGCAGCCGCGAACGAGGCGAGACCGACCGGCGGCGTCACATCAGCCATGATGCCGAAATAGAAGACGAACAGATGCACTGCGATCAACGGTACGATCAACCCGTTCTGCTGGCCAAGACTGACAATGACCGGCGCCAGTAGCGAGGAAACGACGATATAATTTGCCGTCGTTGGCAGGCCCATGCCGAGGATGAGGCTCAGGATCGCGGTAAAGGCCAGGATCAGGAGGATCTGGCCTTGCGAAAGGAACTCGACCAGTTCCGCCAGGACGAGGCCGACGCCGGTTTGCGAAACCGTGCCGACGATGACACCCGCGGCCGCCGTGGCAATACCGATGCCGATCATGTTTCGGGCGCCGGAGATCAGCCCGTCGATCAACTCGTTGAACCCTTGCGACAGGCGGCCAGAGACTCCCTGCTTACGGAAGAACGCGAATAGATAGCGCTGCGTCAACAGGATGAAAATCATCAGGCTCGCCGCCCAGAAGGCAGATAACGCCGGCGACAACCTTTCAATCATCAGGCACCAGATCAGCAGACAAACCGGCAGCAGAAAATGCAGCCCCGCCATGATCGTCGGCCCCGGTTCCGGCAGGCTCGTTACCGGCGAATTGGGATCGTCGAGCACCAGGTCGGGATATTTGGCGCAAACGGAAACGAGGTAGACATAGAGCGCGATCAGCAGCGCGCCAATGACCCAGGGTGTCAGCGCCTTGCCCGCCAACTCGCCGATCAAATCGACCAGGAAGAACACCCCAAACCCGACGACCACAGCGTTGGCCAGAACCAACGAACCCGTCGACAGGATGCGTTGCAGCGTGTCGGGGCCAGCTTTCCGGCGCAACGGCATCAGAATTCCGACCTCGATCGCGACAACAATCAGCACCGCGATCAATCGATTGGTCGTGCTGCCAAGTAGGTCGAACAGCTCCCAAATCTTATACAGGCCGCCTGCAATCGCCATCACGCCCGCCAGTGTAATCAGGAACGATAGCGCCGCCCATTTGAGGGGTTTCTGTTCACCTGCCCGCGGCAGTCCCTGCATGTTGGTCTTCAACGCCTCCAGATGGACGATATAGACCAACGCAATATAAGAGATGATGGCGGGCAAGAAGGCGTGCTTGACCACTTCGAAATAGGAAATTCCAACATATTCGACCATCAGGAAGGCCGCCGCACCCATGACCGGCGGCATGATCTGGCCGTTGACGGAGGACGCCACTTCGACAGCGCCACTCTTTTCCGCCGAGAAACCGACGCGCTTCATCATCGGGATGGTGAAAGTTCCGGTGGTCACCACATTGGCGATCGACGAGCCGGAAATCAGCCCGGTCATGCCAGACGCCACGACGGCAGCCTTGGCCGGCCCGCCGCGCATATGGCCCATCAGCGAGAAGGCGACCTTGATGAAATAGTTTCCGGCGCCGGCCTTGTCGAGCAGCGCGCCAAATAACACGAAAAGGAATACGAGATCGGTCGAGACGCCCAGCGCGATGCCGAAAACGCCTTCCGAGGACAGCCATTGGTGATCCGCGACGGCGCCAAAACTGGCGCCCTTCCAGGCCAGAAACCCGGGCGCGTATGGCCCGAGAAAGGTGTATCCCAAGAAGACGATCGCGACGAACATCAAGGGCGGCCCGAGCGCGCGCCGTGTCGCTTCCAACAGCAAAACCATACCGATACACGCAACCACGATATCCATTGAGTTTGGATTGCCGGGCCGGTCCGACAGCCGCGATCCGAAGAGGGCGTCGCTAAGCGCGGAATCGAAGACGAACAGATACATCGTAGTGAGCACGCCAACGATAGCGAATGCCCAATCGAGTAATGGCACAGCGTGACGCGGTGATTTCTTCGTCGCCGGATAGGCCAGATAGGCCAAGAAGATCGCGAACGCCAAATGAATGGGTCGCGCCTCCTTGCTGGAGAACACGCCCCAGCCGATTTGATAGGGAATGGGCGAAGCGATCCACACTTGCCAAACCGCCCAAGCGAGCGCCAAGCCGGAAAGTAGCATCATCACGAAACGGCCGTCGGGCGTGCGTCCCCCGGTATCCGTCGAAGCAACCAGATCGTCAAGCTCTTGCGAACTCAATTCCGTGTCGCCGCTTTCCCCATTGCTCATCGCACTTTCCCCCTGAATTTTTACTTGCGCCGCGCCACCCAAATAAAGCGGACTGCAAGTCGCAGGAAATCGCTAAAAAAAACGGGCGGAAGCGTTGCCGCTTCCGCCCTTGGCCGGATCTATTTCCAGCCTTTTTCCTTGTAGTACCGCAACGCGCCTTCATGCAGCGGGGCGGACAGGTTGTTGACGATCATATTCGATTCCTTGAGATGCCCGAACGCCGGATGCATCTTGCGGAAACGCTTCATGTTGTCGAAAACGGCCTTGACGATCTGATAGACCGTGTCCGCATCCGTCTTGCTCGACGACACGAAGGTCGCGCCAACGCCAAAGGTCTCAACATCGCTATCGGTGCCTTTGTACATGCCGCCCGGAATGGTCGCCATCGCGTAGTAGTCGTTGTCGGCCGCCAACTTCTTGATGACAGCGTTGTTGGCATTGACGATGCGAGAAGCACAAGACGTTGTGGCTTCCTTGATCGACCCGTTCGGATGACCGACCGTGAAGACGATCGCATCGACTTTGCCATCGCACAGCGCTGCGGCCTGTTCAGACGACTTAAGTTCCGAAGCGAGCGCGAAATCGCCCATCTTCCAACCCATTTTCTCCATGACGACTTCCATCGTGCCACGCTGGCCGGAGCCGGGATTGCCGACGTTTACGCGCTTGCCTTTTAAGTCGTCGAAGCTCTTGATGCCGGAATCGGCACGCGCGACAACCGTGAACGGCTCGGGATGCACCGAAAATACCGCCCGTAATTCCTTGAAAGCGCCGTCGGGAAATTGCTTCGGCGCCGTACCGTTATAGGCATGGTACTGCCAATCCGACTGGGCAACGCCCATATCCAGGTTCCCCGCGCGGATGCCATTGATGTTCTTCGTTGAGCCGCCCGTGGTATGGGTGCACTTGATATCATGTTTCTTGGTGCCGCGGTTGACGAGTTTGCAGATTGCGCCGCCAACTTGATAGTAGACGCCGGTCTGGCCGCCGGTTCCGATGGTGATGAACTTTTCCGCACTGGCCGGCACGGCCGCGAGCGAAAACGCAGCTGCCGCTGCCGTCGCTAACAATGCATTCTTGATGGACATCGAAGGTCTCCTTTAGTCCTGTTAATCGCGATCAGGGCCGATTGTCAGCCAAAACCGCCGAATACGTCACCGGACAGGCAATTGGGCCCGCCACAACGCCGAAATGAAAATGATGAATAATTGGGAAAACGCAGTCTCGCCAGGCGATGTGCCCGACCGTCTTCAAACGCTCTATTGACCTAGTCCCGGTCACGCATCGTCCCCCTGTTCGACCAGCCTCTTTCATGGGCCGTATCAGAACAACACGTAAAAGCAATTCTATTTCAAAGTCAATGCATTAGTCGCACGAATACCGGTCTGGGCGGCTCAATCGGCGGTCGATGCAATCGCCGCATCGACCGCTTCGCCGAGCCGGTTGGTGATATCGGACACATGCGACTCGTCGATAATGAACGGCGGCGCCAACAGGACATGATCGCCCAACTTGCCGTCGATCGTGCCGCCGCCCGGATAGCACATCATGCCGCGGGCCATAGCTTCCGCCTTGATCCTGGCGTGCAGTTTCAGCCCAGGGTCGAAGGGCGTCTTATTGGCCCGGTCGGCTACCAGTTCGATCGCCTGGAACAGCCCTCTACCCCGAATGTCGCCAACATGGTGGTGGTTGCCAAATCGTTCTTGCAACGCCTCGTTCAGCTGGCCGCCCATGGCGCGGACATTGGCGAGCAAGCCCTCTTCCTCGATCGCCGTCTGTACCGCGAGAGCGGCGGCGCAAGCGACCGGGTGGCCCATATAGGTGTGACCGTGCTGAAAGAAACCCGACCCGTCGCGGATCGCGCCATAGACCTTTTCAGTCGCCAGTGCCGCACCGATCGGCTGATAGCCCGCGCCAAGCCCCTTGGCGCAGATCAGGATATCCGGCGTCACGCTTTCCTGCTCGCAGGCATAGAGCGTTCCGGTCCGGCCCATGCCGCACATGACCTCGTCGAATATCAGCAACACGCCGTATTGGTCGCAAATTTCGCGTACGCGTTTGAAATAGCCCGGCACTGCCGGTACCGCACCAGCCGTCGCGCCGACAACCGGCTCGGCGAGAAACGCCATGACGGTTTCCGGACCCAGTTCCAGAAGCTTCGTTTCCAGTTCATTCGCGACGCGCAGCCCGTATTCCGCTTCGCTTTCATCGTCGCGTTGATCGCGATACGCATAGCAGGGTGCAATCATTTGCGTGTCGAGCAGAATCGGCTCGAACATCTCACGCCGCCACATATTGCCGCCGGCCGACAGGGCGCCGAGCGTATTGCCGTGATAGCTCTGGCGCCGCGTGACGAAATGCCGGCGCTCCGGTTCCCCTATTTCGACTGCGTATTGCCGCGCCAGCTTCAGCGCCGCCTCCATGGCCTCCGAACCGCCGGAAACGAAATAGACGGACGCGAAGCCATCCGGCGCCGACGCGATCATCTTGTCGGCCAAATCTTCCATCACCTGGTTGGTGAAAAAGCCGGTGTGGGTAAAGGCCAGCTTGTCCACCTGATCTTTAATCGCTTGCGTCACTTTGGGGTGGCTATGCCCCAGACAGGACACGGCCGCGCCACCGGAGGCGTCCAAATAGCGGTTGCCGTTCGTATCGACGACATAGATACCGTCGCCATGCGACGCGACGGGCGGCACAACGCGCGCGTTGCGGTGGAATACGTGGCTCATCGGCCCTCTCTTTCAAACAAGCTAATTATCGCCGCTGGCGCGCAGCCTTGTCTCGCGGATCGTCGTTCTGTTCGCCGATTGTCAACGACCATTCGACCAATCGGCGCATCGTCTTGCCAAGCGCGCTATCGAAAGCGCCGATGATCTCTTCCATGGAGTTTTCCTTGGCGTCGATCAGATATTCGAAGTTTTTCGACGCAACGATCGAACGCCGCGGCATCTTGATGAGCTTAGCGTTAAGACGAACGCGAATGGTCGGCGGCGCGATATCGCCGATGCCGCTTTCCGTATTCTGTGGCAGGCGTTCCGGGAACTCCGCCTGGAATTCGCGCAGTTCTGTCTTCAGGACATAATCCGCTCTTAGACCGATTGCTTCGCGACCTACAGCGACGATCCGATCGGAATTTTCGAAGGATTCGACGATAAGCGTCTGGATCATCCGCGGTGCAAGGTCGGTCCAGTTCGCGAGCTGGAAATAGCGCATTTCGATCGGGCTATCGCGCAAGGCGATCCGCGCCGTGTTAATCCCCGCCTGCGCCTGCGGCACTTCGACAAGCAACTGCCACTTAACCGAAGGGAGTTTTTCCGAGAACGTGCTTTTCGGCGTCAGAATATACATGTGCGGCGGCGCACCCGTTCCGGGAAATTCGAACGAGCAGGCTGCGACTACGCCAACCGTTGCGGCAATCGCCAGCAACCGCGCCGCCACTTTCCAGTCGCGCAGAGTGAATATCCGAATCATCGTACGCCAACTCCCCGCTGCGAATCTCCAAACAGAAACCGTGCCGGATCCCGTTCAAGTTGTCCGGAAATCCGCGACAATGCCGTCATCACGTTTCGGGCTTCCGCGACCAATTGCGTAAATTCATACAGTCCGGAACTCGTGAAATTGTTAATCGGACGCCGGTTTTCCGCCAAAAGCTCGGTCAGTTGCTCTTGAGATTTACCAAGTTGACGCGCCGCTTCCTTTACCGCGGCCATGGTTTCCTTCGTCTGCGGACCGATATTGCCGAACTCTCTCGAAAGATCTTTCGACAGTTTGTTAATCTGCCCAATCGTGCTGCGCGCGTCACTGGTAATCAGATTGACGTTTTCGCGAACATCGCCCAAAAGGCCGCGCGTGTCGCCCAGCGTACCTTTCGCCATTTCCGACAAATCGCCAATGGCCTTACGCAAGTCGGTAACCAGAAGCCGTGCTTCGGTCGACGCCTTGTGCAATTCGGTTACCGCGTCCGCACCGCCGGACAAGAGTTTTTTGATGTCGTCCGATCCCGACGCAAAGGAGCCGGTAATCGAGTTCACATTCGCCATCGCCTCGGAAAAATTCTTCTGGTTTGCATCGCCAAGCAAAAGGTTTGCCCGGTCGACCAGTGAGATAACCCGGTTCACGAGTTCCGGTGCCGAGTCGATGATTTCCTGCAACTGCGACGGTTTCGACTTGATGACGGGATTGCCCTGGCCGGGGATACGCCGGAGCGGCGGCGCATCATGCGTGCCACCGGTAATCTGGACATAGGCGATGCCGGTAATGCCCTGGAACTCAAGCGACGCTTCGGCGTCTTCCTTGATCGGCGTTTCATTTGGCACCTCGATCGTCACTTTAACCTGTTCCACATTGTCAGGATTGATTTTCATGTCCGTGACGACGCCAACTGGCACGCCGCGGTAGCGGACCGGGTTGCCCGATTTCAACCCCGTAACAGACCCTTCGAACAACAGGTCGTAATACGCGAATTCCTCATCAAATTCGACATCGGCGAGCCAGAGGACGGCGGTGACGAGACCGAACAGAAGGACCAGCGTAAAGGTACCGACGACAACGTAATTGGCCTTTGTTTCCATGCTTTGTCGCCTGTCAGTTTCCCAACGCAGCGCGCGCGCGTGGGCCGTGGAAGTAAGATTGAATCCACGGATGCGGATCTTTCATATGCTCGGCCATTGTGGCGAGGCGAACGCGTTTGTCCACTAGAACGGCAATGCTATCGCAGATCGCCGAAAGGCTGTCGAGATCGTGCGTCACCATGAACACGGTCAGCCCAAGACTCTTCTGCAGTTCCGCGATCAAATTGTCGAACGCCGCCGCGCCGATCGGATCGAGACCCGCCGTCGGCTCGTCGAGAAAAAGGATTTCCGGGTCGAGCGACAGCGCGCGCGCCAATCCAGCGCGTTTCTTCATGCCACCCGATAGTTCCGAGGGATATTTCGGCCCCGCATCCGGCGGCAAACCCACCATCGAGATCTTCAGCGCCGCCAGCTCGTCCATCAATTTTCGCGACAGGTCGAGATGCTCGCGCATCGGCACCTGAATGTTCTCCGCCACGGTGAGCGACGAGAATAATGCACCGTTCTGAAACAACACGCCGCATCGCTTTTGCAGCGTGCCGCTGGCGTGCCGGATATCCTCGTTCAGGACTTCGATGTCGCCTTTTCGCGGCGTATTCAGGCCGAGGATGGTTCGCAGCAGCACCGATTTTCCGGTGCCCGACCCGCCAACGATGCCAACCACCTGCCCGGCTGGAATATCCAGGTCGAGATCATCATGCACGACCTGCGTGCCGAATTGCGTTCTCAATCCCCGGACCTTGATGACAATGTTTTCCGTCATCCAGCTAGGAGCCTGTCCGAGCAATGCTTATAGACTGCACCGCGTTCTCCAGGGTTTGGGCTAGGACGGTGTTGCGTGGCGATGCCGGTGGCATCGCGAGCGGCGGCGGACGACGTCCCAAACCCTGGAGAACGCGGCCCTTCGGGTCGACAAGAGAGGCGCGCGTGCTGCGTTGTGGCTGCTTGACGATGCCGCCGGCATCGCCAGCGCAACCGCGCCTAACACGCACGCCTCTCAGGTCGATGCAGTTCATAAGCATTGCTCGGACAGGCTCCTATATCCCAAGGAATGCGAATACGATCGAGAAGGTCGCATCCGCCAGAATGACCAGGACGATCGACTCGACCACCGACTTTGTTGTGAGCCGACCGATGCTCTCCGCGCTGCCGCCGACTTGCAGGCCCTCGTAGCATCCGACCAGGCCGATCAGGAAGGCGAACACCGGCGCCTTTACCATGCCAACCAGGAAATTCTTCAAGGTCATCGCGTCCGCCAATTGGCGGACGAACTGCGTATAGGTCACGTCGAGCGTCGCGACGGACATGATCGTACCGCCCGCCAGGGCCGCAACATTCGCGAAGAAGGCCAGCAACGGCAATGTCAGAATCAGGGCGTTGATACGGGGCAAGACGAGGACCTCAACAGGATCGACGCCGGTGGTCTGCAGGGCGTCGATCTCCTCGTTGACCTTCATCATGCCGATTTCGGCGGTAAAAGCGGATCCGGAACGGCCGGCAATCAGGATCGCCGCGATCAGTACGCCGATTTCCCGCAACACGAGGATCGCCAGCCCGTCCGCGGTCAGAATTTCGGCCGCGAACTTGCGCAGTTGCTCGGCGCTTTGGAACGCCAGGACGACGCCGATCATGAACAGCAACAAGCCGACGATCCACATGGCATTCAGGCCGGTTTGCTCGATCTGGTTGACGAGCGATATGATCCGCATCCGTCGCGGGCGCGTGATAACGCGGAACATTGTCACGATGGTCAGGCCGAGAAAGTTAAGCAGGCTGACCGCTTCTTCACCCGCGTCGCACACGGATTTTCCGACGCGGCCAATCAACAGGACAAGCGCGTTAGATTGTTCTCTATCTATTTCGGGATGTTCTAGGTCCGCCTGTTCCACGAGATCGAGCAACGGCGCGTATTGCGCGTCGAGCCCGGAAAGCGTCACTGAAACACCATCGGCTGAAAGATCGCGGCGCGTCCGGTACAACAGCCAAGCACCCGCCGTATCCAAGCGGGTCAATCCTGAAACATCGATCTTGGCTTGCGTAGCGCCGTTAAGGTGCGTACGGACGATCCGGCGATCGAGATCGGCAACGGCGCCCACCGTCCAGGAACCTTCGGCTGCGAGGATCACCTCGCCGCCCGCGCCGGTGCGCATATCCCATTCGGGTTCCTGATCCATCGCTACCCCCGACGGCCCGGACTAACCAAAATTCTTGCCGTCACGATGTCGCATAGCACACTGTGCTGCGCGGCAAAAGCGTCCACAAGCGCACGTTGCGATGCCACAGCACCAACGTTAGAGTGCGCCGCTTGCGCTTCGAGGTGAATGAATTCATGGACCTGAAAGATCATATCCGCACCATTCCCGACTTCCCGACGCCGGGCATTCTGTTTTACGACATTTCGACCCTGCTGGCGCATCCAGATGCATGGCGCGAGTGCATATCGCAGCTTACAAAGGCAATAGTCCCCCATAAGCCGGATTTGCTGATCGGGATAGAGTCGCGTGGATTTCTCGTCTCCGCCCCCTTGGCGCTGGAGCTTGGCTGCGGCTTCACAATGGTCCGCAAGAAGGGCAAGCTGCCGGGCGAGACAATTTCATTCGAGTACGAATTGGAATACGGCACCGACACCATCGAAATTCAAGCCGATGCGATCGGAAAAGGGCAGCGTATTGTCATCGTGGACGATCTGTTGGCGACCGGCGGCACGATGGCCGCTTCGATCGATCTGGCGCGTCAGGTCGGCGGCGACGTGCGGGCCTGCGCCTGTATCATCGAGCTGAACTTTCTGGGCGGGCAGGCGAAGCTTGATACCCCGTTCTCATCGCTCATCGCATACGACGAATAGCCGTTGAGATAGGCCTGTAGCGCCGTAGAGCAACCGGCAAACCCATCCCAGCCGGAACTCTGGCCCATGCGGCGCAAACCCGCCAACCGCGATGGCAAGCCACCAACAATTCCACAAAGCACATCGTTGAGGAGGTCGTGCAGAGGCGCGCTCGCCGCGCCTTCGCCAGCCGCTGACAGATGTGCGGCGCTGATCCGGTTCGTCCGCGAAAGGTCAAGAGCCGCGAAAAGCGCAGCCGCGATGTCCGGGCGATTCAACGCATGCGTGGCAATAATCGCCCCGCCGAGGAAATCGTCTCCCGAGGGCGTCAGGCCAGGGCCCAGACCGACCAGATCGTTGACTTCCGGCACCGGAACGCATTCGCCAGCAAAACAATTTTCGAACCAAAGCGACAATCGCCCCGCTGGGCCGCGCGCCACCGCGGCCAATGGACCTTCGCTGGGTTCGGGTACGGCAAAACCACCTAGTCCGTGGCTTGGGACGTCACGGGCAGCACGCTCGGTGAATGACCGTAACCCCACCCGTAAAGTTCCCGTTGTCCAAGCCCGCGCAACTGGGGGGTACCAAACCGTTGCACCGCCGAATTCAGGCGCATATCGGGTACCGGCTCGCAACGCGGACGGCATCGGACAGGGCACCATGAGCGGCCCCTCTGGCAATCCGGGCGCACCAAGGCAGACCAATTCAGCGCCGACTTCGAGATAGGCGCTGCGATCGAAGACCGCGATGACTTTACCAACAGGCTCTTGCGTCAGAATCCTGCGGGCAACGCAGCCGACCCGCACCGTCATGCAACACCCAGCCGCTCCGCGATGCGGCCCAAGGCCGCATCGAAGCAATCGAGCGGCGCCTTGACGACGCCGGCGCCGACCTGCCCGCGGCCCGGCTCCTTATGCGCAATGCCGG
>Ga0315338_1004405_pt1 | contig 11155 bp, 9 predicted proteins | sample ASW8metaG_FD_204518 | JGI IMG/M metagenome (GOLD analysis project Ga0315338, IMG submission 204518) | Ammonia-oxidizing marine archaeal communities from Monterey Bay, California, United States - ASW #8 | ecosystem: Environmental > Aquatic > Marine > Coastal | place: USA: California | collected...
ATCAGTAATTGAACCCTGCATGCATTTTAAATACAATTCGTTTACATCTACGAGATCATTGAATTTCTTATCAGTCATTCATTAACAGATCCTATAATAAACATAACAGTAAAACCTCCTACAAGAAAAATCAAAGTTTGTACAATCTTCTTCAATTTAGTACTAGAACCAACCTCTCTTTTTGTATTCTTTGATGAAAATACCATAGATTGCCTTGCACTCATCACATTTGAAATATTTGTTTGATGAAGCCTTGTCATCAAATTCTACCCCACAATGTGCACAATGTTTTATGATATCTAATTTCTTACCTGCGATTTTCTTTTGGCCTATTTTAGTATCAAGTCTAAGAACCTTAAGTTGAGATTCACAATCACCACATTTGAAAGCATGATTTGCATTAGGTGGTTTTTCATACTCACATCCACAAAGTGGGCAATGCTTTACAAATTTTTGATCTTTCTTTTGAACACTTCTTTGTACATTCTCTTTTCTTGATTTTTCATCGTGGCAATTCGCACAAAGCGCTTGACAATTTTCAGTACTGTTATCTGAATTATCACCATTTTTATGATCAAAATGTGGATGAATTGATTTTTTGAATGGGTTTTTACATAAATTGCATTTATAATCTTGGTTTCCAAGTGTTTCAGTTTGCTGAAATTTAGTAAAGCTTTTTCTTGCCATGAAGATCTATTATAGAACAACAGAAAGATAAGAATTTTCAAGCCGGATCCTCAGTTTTGGAAGAGTGAGTAGTGGATCCGAAGGGATTGTGCACATTATCGAACTATTCTTTGGATTCGTTTTCAAAGAAACTTGGGAAGCAGAAAAATACAACATTGATTAGACTTAATCGGGCTTGTAGCTCAGCATGGATAGAGTGGGTGGCTTCGGACCACCAGGTCGTGGGTTCAAATCCTGCCAAGCCCGTTTACTGTAACAGATTAATGATGTAACAGCAGAGTTTTTTTGGGCCTGTAGCTCAGCATGGATAGAGTGTTGGACTTCTAATCCAATGGTCAAGGGATCGAAGCCCTTCGGGCCCGTGCTTTATCTTCTACAGACAAAAAAGTAAAAACACCCCAGTGCAGAGAATATGCATGGCATTTAAGAAACCTACAGTGATCGAGCTCTTCGCTGGTGCAGGAGGAATGGCACTAGGATTAGAAAAAGCAGGTTTTGATACAAAGATGCTTTTAGATATTGACAAGGACTGCACCAAGACGCTAAGTACTAACAGACCAAAATGGAATGTTGTTGAAGCTGATATACAGAAAGTAAGCTTCAAAGGAATGAAGGCAGATGTTGTAACTGGAGGCTTTCCTTGTCAAGCATTTAGTCATGCAGGAAACAAGCTAGGATTTGATGATACACGTGGTACGTTATTTTATGAATTTGGAAGAGCTGTTAAAGAGATAAAACCTAAAATTTTTCTTGCAGAAAATGTTGAAGCTGTAATTCGTAATGATAATGGTAGAACACTAGAAACAATGCTTTCTGTTTTATCATCATTTGGCTATGAAGTACAGTATGAAATACTAAACGCATTAAACTATAAAGTTCCACAAAAAAGAAAACGAATTATTTTCATTGGAACAAAAAAAGGAATTAAATTTCAATATCCAAAAGCATCTACAAAAATTGTTACAATAAAAGAAGGACTGAAAAATGTTCCAGAATCACCAGGAGAAACATATTCTACAGAAAAAAAGAAGATGATGGAGTATGTTCCACCAGGAGGTTCATGGGTTGACATGCCGCTAAAAATTCAGAAAAAATACATGGGAAAAAGCTTCTTTTCTACTGGTGGTAGGCGTGGAATGGGAAGAAGAATCTCATGGGATGAACCATCTCTTACACTAACTACATCTCCAGCACAAAAAATGACTGAAAGATGTCATCCTGAAGAGACACGACCATTTACAATTAGAGAGTATGCACGGATTCAGACTTTTCCTGATTCATGGAAATTTGTAGGAAGTAATTCGTCCCAGTATCGACAAATTGGAAATGCCATACCTGTCAAATTTGCAACTTCACTTGCAACATCATTACATGCATCATTAGTATCTTCTAAATTGGTTGAGAAAATTCCAATGAAAAAAAAGTCAGATCGTCAAGACTTTAACTAACTAATACACTAATTTCTCATGGGTCTTTCATCTGACCAAAAGAAAGCATTAGAGGAATTATTATTTGAAATGTTTGAGGCAAAACTGAAAGCATTCGAAGTAAAAACAAATCTTGATAATAGTATTGCAGCTGTATCTGTTATTCCAAAAAAACATAGAAGAATTTTTTCAACTGTTCATTCATGGAATACAAGTTTTGGGCAAAGATTCTATGAGATAATTGCTCGAACAATTGCAGAAAATTCAGGCAAAGATGCTCATACACAATGGGAGTCTCCTATAGAAATTTCTGAAGATCGTGTTGCAAAAATTGATAGCATTGTAGTAGAAATTGGAAAATATCTAAAAACCAAAGGCAAACAAGGAAAAGCGCCAAATGTAGATGCTGAAATTAAAGAAATATTAGAAATCCCAAACAAAAACATTGTAGAAGATCGAAATGATAATATCGTTGATGTATATTTTGATAAAAAATATCTTTTTGACATTAAAACAGTAGGTCCAAACAAAGATAATTGGATCTCATTTAAAAAAAAGACTTTGAAATGGTCGGCAAGAATGAACAAGCGGGTATACGGAACAATAGCAATTCCTTATAATCCTAAATCTCCAAATCCTTATTCTGCAATTGGAGTTGGATACATGCAAGTAGGTAAAGATGTTCTTGTGGGAAGGGATTTTTGGGATTTAATTGGTGGAAACGGTTGTTATGAAGATCTAGCTAATGCTTTCAAAAAAATGGGCGCAAATTATTACGAAAAAACATTAGAAAAAGCAGGCATAAAACACTAGTTTTCATTATTAATCATACGTAGTATTTGTTTACTGTAAAGATTTAACATCATTATATCATCTTCAGAAATACTTCTGTTATGTGCAATATCATTTCTCACAGGAATTAATTCATACATTTTTGCTTGAATTACGCCTACATTTCCAAAATATTTCTCAAAACAGGCCTTCCAATTACCTCTGTTTACAATTAATGTCACAAGATCATAGAAATCTGAAAATTCTATTAGCTTCACATCATTTGTTTCAGTTGTTTTTCTTTTATCGTAATCTTCCATCCTGTTTATCCATCCTTCCACCATCTTTGGATCTGGAACTTTCTCTTTTATCCAATTCTTTGATATCGAAGATAGTTGTTTATCCACAAATTCCCTCATGGAATTTTCTAAATTGAACATTGTTTCATAAGGAGTTCCTTCTTTTTTGTTTTCAGAAACTAAAATCGTATGTGATTCTGCAACTTTGGCTTGTGATGATTCTTGTGTAGTTATACTTGACATAATTATCTCCATATCTTCAAGAGACATTGATTTTCCTAGATTTGCAAATCCATGAAAATTTTTTAAATATTTAACAACTTTTTCTTTGTCTTTAACAAAACCAAGTCTTTCAGAAATACTAAAAAAGTTAACATCACCGATCTTTGAAAATTTTAGTAGTCCATCTGTTTTTCTTTGTGCAATACCTTTGATACTTGATGTTCCAAGCACATAAAAACAGATTAAATCATTTTCTCCAAGTTTATGTAGAGATGAAAAATTATTTGAATTTTCTAATATAGAATTCCATTCTGATACTGTAATTGCAGCAATCCAGTTTTGTGACATTTCTAGTTTATTTAAGATGGAAAATATTTGATCTCATCAAAAGATGTCTGTTTAATCTTCTATTTACAAGTCCACAATTTTTTATAAATAAACAATGTTTACATGCAGTTTTACATTCTCTTACAGGACAATGTAATCTAACTTGTCGTATATCATCTAGCATGTTTTCTATTACATCTCTATTTCGCATTATTGTAGAAAATCCACCATTTCCTCCATCTTCGGTATCGTAAACAAAAACTCTAGCTGCCCATTCTTCATCTTTATTATCATTAATTTCATAACTTCCATGGAATTTGTTTTCATCTAATCCTGTAAAGAGTGGAGCCTGTACCAGCATGGCGTGTTTTAGAGAGTGCAATATTATTTCCAAGATGTCATCTGCTTCATATTCTTCATCATTTTTCATCTGTTCTTTGATTTTACCCACCATTTCGTAGATTTTTGGTTTAATGACAATCTGAAATCCTTTAGTATCTGTCACTCGTCCAACTACAGTTTTAGAATTTAATCCGACATATGTGGTTGAAACACCACTAATTCTTCCACCAATTCTGTATCCATAAACAGTTTCAAGAATTTTCATCTTTGAAAATTTAGTTTCTTTTAGATCAACTATTTCCTGATTGAAAAATTGACCCAGTAGACTTTCTAAAACCTCATTAACTTCTATTATTTCTGGATCATCTTCATCATCATAACTGATAACACCTGTAGCAGTAAGAGGAGCATTCAAAGATTCTCTTGGGAAATCTGTTTGATACCAGAAATCTCCCTGTCTTCTTGGAGCCCTAATCTTCAATGGTGGAACGTTTAGTCCTTTAGGACACTTTGGATTACATCGCATTAGACTTTCTTTAGGTCTGTTAGCATCAAATTGTACTATAGAACCTAACTGTCCTACAAAATCTGTTACACATCTTTTGTCTTTACTGTCTGGTGCGCGGCATATACCATTTGGTGTCTTATAATGACAAAACATTTGGTTCATTGGAAATGGTTTAATTTCTACATTAAGAGCAACTCCTGCTGCACCAATGTTTGGCACTGCATCACGATTCTTGATTGGTAAAAATATAGGAGCTTGTGAAACTCTGGAACCACATTTACATTTTGGCATTTTTGAACCACTCACTGGATTATTTTTTAAAAGCCAACCTAATTTCCATAATTTTCCGCAATTAGGATTTTGACAATACACTTTGTCAACTTTATCATCCATACGAAGATCAATTTTTCCTGGTACCAGAACTTTGAGTTTTCTTCTTCCTGGTGGTGTAGGTATCTGAACTCCAGTATCGTTAAACACTTCTTTTTGAATTTTAAAAAATACTTTATCAGCTAATTCTGGAAAATCAATCAAGACATCTTCTGCTTTTTCAGTTTTAAGATGATCAGGTGATATTCCAGATAAAAGATCATTTTGAGGTGATGTAACTCTAAAAATAATTCCCTGATATGATGCAAATGCTCCTGGATACAACTGTCTTAACGCAATTCCCATGGCTTTTGTTGAAATAGTATTCGTCATGACCAAAATACCTCAACTGTTACATCAGGATCTGTGCTTCGAAGTGATGAAAGATTTTTTTTAGGATTCCATTCGTTTTGAAATCTATATGCCATTCCTCTAGGTATTCCAGACATGGCAGCATTGATTGATTCTTCAGATAACTGGTAAACAAATTGATCAAGGTCTGCAAGATAGATATCCTTTAGATTTTCTGGAATATTGCAAGATTCCATGACTTGTTTATTCAAACTTTCACGAATTTCTTGTTCTGTATGTATTGTAGAAAAAGACGATATGTCTTCCATATCAAATCCATATTCTTCTTTATTTCTTACAATGAAATCTAAAACTGATCCCATCAGGTGTTTCTTGATTGCCTCACTGTTATCTCTAGTAATAGCAACTGGCTCGACATTCTTCTTTTGTTGTCTTAATGCCTGAATTCCATGAGAATAGTAGTAATGATCAATAGGTTTCCAATTCTGGCAAACTGTCAAAACAAGTGAATCTGTCTTTCTCCCGCCTCTTCCTATACGTTGTAAATAGTCATTAAATGAATATGGAAATCCGTTTAATATTACACAGTGTACCTTCTTAAAATCAACTCCAACCTCTAGTGTAGATGTCGCAAAAATAACATGTACATCTTGTTTATTAAAATCTCTTTCAACTTTTGATCTTTGTGTTTTATCAAAATCTGTTGTGTGTCCATCAACTTGTAAATCTGGTAGATCTGTATTGATAGTTCTTCGTACCTGAGTGATTAAAGAATTTGATGATTTTACAGCATTAACAAAAGAAAGTGTTTGTAAATAATGTCCTAGTTTCTCTCTTTCATCATCAAATGATTTTGGTGGTTTTCCATTCATCGCTCTTCCTTGCATATATTGTATTGCTAATCCTACTGTACTATCACTAGAATATGCATAAGGCATGACAAAGACATGATATCTATTTAATGAATCATCTGCTTCTATGTCATAATATTTTTCTGGGCTATCATCAGCTTTTGGAATTAAATTATATCTATCTTTTTTTGAATTAAAAAATGCTTTAATGAATTCATCTGTATTTGTAATTGTTGCTGAAGAACCAATCTTTGTTATCCTATGTGGATAATCTTCATGATATTTTTTTGCATATTCATTAATTGTATATTCAATTCTTGAAAGAAAATATGCAGTGTTTATTCCAAAAGAACCTTTGAATAAATGAACTTCATCAAAAACTAAGAATGATGGGGGTGTTGGTAAAATTTCTTCAAGGTTTGATTCTCCGCATCCATCTGTACATTTCCTTTTTCCTTTTGTTGCATATGTCATACCACATGTTCTACATGATAAAACTGGTCTTCCAAAAATACTATGATGATTAGGTCTCAACATGAGATCCCAAATCATTGTATCAGGATTTGTAATTAGTATGTCAGGTGGATTTGCATAAGTTTGTGTTCTTGTATATGCCCAAACAAAATCTAAAGTTTCTTTACACTTTTCATTACTACAAATTAAGTTCTCAGAGTTGGTTGGTTGTAAAAGTCCATCATGACATTTTGGGCATGTTAATGGAAGTCCTGAAGTTGTATCTGGTGATGCTTTTTCATCATTTTTTGCAATATCTCCGTGTAAAATTCCTAATGTGATTTTTCTATCACTATTTTTGTTGATATTATACATAACCTCAATGAATCTGCTAGCTTGATCATTTGCCAGCGCTTTTGTAGGATAGAAAATTAGTGCTTTTACCCCTTTTTTTGAATCTGAGAGGCATTTGTTGAGAATTGGCAGCATAAATGCCTCGGTTTTTCCTCCTCCAGTCCTAGCTGAAATCAAAACTGTATCTTTTTCATCAGAATTTGCGGTTTCTTGAATTTCAGATATTGCATCCTCTTGAAATTTTGTGAGATTTTTGTATTTTAGATCATTAGACAAAGCTTTTGCAATTGTATCATTCATTGAATTTTTCTTGATAAATGCATCAATCTCTCCTCCACTTTTCATCTTTGGAACATTTTCTTTGAATGAAACATGGTCTCTGAAAATAATTTCTCCATCATGTTGACCATTACTTTCAATTAATTTAGAATCATCAAAAATTCCATTTGTAATTTTTGCCATGTCATAATCATCTATTGGAAAATTCATAGAAGATAGTTTTTCAGATATTTTAAATTCCATTAAATATCCATATCTATTTCCTGCAGGAGCAAAAACATCTCCTCGGAATCTGAAAAATGGAGGACGCCATTGATTTACTAATGAATCATCATCTGGGTTATCTGTTTTTTTTGAACCTGACAATGTTCGTTTTTTACATTCATCCTCATTTTCATCATCTTTCATTTCAGGAATAGTTGAACGTTTGGTTTTTGGACTGTTGTTTAACACTAATAGTTTAATTCTTCTTTTTCCATCAATCTCTTCAACTTCTTTTTGTATGTCGACTCTATATTTTTGCTTAAGAAGAACTGGACTACCTCTATCATAATTTAAAAATGGATCACTTTCTGAAGTAACAATTATTTTTGTCTTATGTATTGAATTATCTTTTACCATATTTGTTTGAAAATCAGTTTCTTTTCCATCAACTAATATTCGAACAGTACTATCATCAGAATTTTTTGGTGTAGAAATAAAAATTTCAAAATGACGAAATGAATCTATTAATTGTTGTTTTGTTAAAACATATTTTGGATTTCTACCTCTCTTAAGACAATAATCTCCGACATCTGTGTCAGATCCTTCTTTAATTCTAATGTAAAAATCAATTTTACTTAAATTTTCATTTTTATCTGTTGGTTCAATTGTAATTTGTGTTCTCATTCTATTTGGAACAAACTCCCAATTTACTTCCCCATCATCCATATCTTCGATACTTTCTAGTGAGAGAACATCGGTATCGTCTATATCGACAGGAGAATCTCCTTGTGATGTATCTAATGGACCAATTATGCCTATGTGAGGCAATCCAGCCATTGTCCTAGATCTAAGAAATTCAATAGTATCTTTTGCAAAATCAGATGCTGACCATGTTGACAAGATCTGATTCAGAATATCCTTTGATTTAAAATTTTTTTTATTTGTTCCAAAATACTCAAATCTCAGATTTACCCCGTATATCTCTCTTGAACTTAGATCAATCATTGAGAATCCTAACCGACGTTTTGAATAACAGTGATGATGGTTCTCTTTTCGCCGATAAATTAATCTCAGAAATGACTGCTTCTAGTAATCTAAAAACAACTGATGTTGAATCTATTATTCGTCTTGCAAGAAGGTTTGGATTCGTCAAAATAGATGAAAAAGGATTTATCAAAACTAGTATCGAGGGTAATGAATTTGGAAAATTTCTTAATTCCTCATTTACAATTGAAGAAGTACCGAAAGAAATTCCTATAGATGAAACATCACTTAGTGTAACTCTTCCCCCATTTTGTCTTCCTTTACCTCACAGTACAAAAACTGAAATCAATTCAACATCTACAACTATGAAGCGTGTAGTTTCTGATGCACAAAAACAACTAATTATTGTTACACCATTTCTAGATATTTCTTTATTGCAAATGTGTTTTGAAAATGTTAGACGTAAGCGTGATTCTGTTGTTCGTATACTTACAAGCGAGCCATCATTAATCTCCTATCGAGATACAGTAAAAGGTAACTTGAAGCTTGAAGAGATACGTAAATTATTATCTAGCCGATTCAAATCTGGTCAAGTATTCTATTTAGAAAAAGAAATGAGTATTGCACATGCTAAGATTTTTTGTTCTGACAAATCTATGTTTATAACATCTGCAAATATCAAAAAAGATAGTATAAGTGAAAATTTTGAAGCAGGAATTTACACAGAACGAAAAGACATTATCAATACTACATCTGAAGTAATCCTTCATGTTATGGAATCTGGCGCAAAATTAATCTTAGAAATAGATGGGGATCATGGATAGATTTCTTTATGAACGTCTTCCAATGTGTCATGCACGAATTTACAAAGGATTCCTACAAAATTCTGGTCGTAATGTAATCCCTAAGGCTATTGAACTCTATGAATCAGGTTTAACATATGAAGAAATTTTAGAGCGTATTGGTACAAAACTTTCTCTAGATGTTTATAAAGCAGTTAGAGACATTTCATATCTAAAACAGAAAGACCATTTACAACATCTAAAAAAAATAAAAAAAAGACAAGGAGTGTTTTCAATTTCTGGTGGTCTAGATGCAATACTTTTACAATTAATTCCAAATCAACGTTGGGCAAAAAGATACCATACAGATAAGATTCAATATGACATGATACTTGCTATACCTAAATGGTCACGTGTTGTGTCAATTAGTACATCCCAAATTGAACCTGAACATCTTTTGAGCAAAATAAAGCAATTTGATAATCTGAAACTAAGTAATTATCATTTTTTTGAGTTTTTTAACAAATTACATGGGGACAGAGGAAGAAATGTAGAATTAGAAACAATAGATGAAGTTGCGAGAGCACATACAATACAAAAACTAAATTTTCTCAAAAGAAATATTGCTGATATCCAATTAATAGCAAAAAGTGCTAATCTGAGATTATTCACTTCAATTCCCGACATTAGTGGTGATCTAAGATTTGGAATGTATTTCATCACTATTGGTAAAATTAGCAATGTTAGAGAGGTTAGAAGAACTGACGCAGCAGGAATTGATCCTTACAACTTTATTGTAAACCTTGAAGATTCAACTGGTAAGATTGACTGCAGATTAAACACTGTAAATCAAAAACATTCTCTATGGAATAATCTAAATTCTGGATGGCTACAAAAGGAGTTTAATCAGATTCACACAGGGCAACCTCTTGAAAAAACTACATTTGCAAATCCATTAGAATTACAAGAACATAATGGATATTTTCTTATATTAGGAAATTGGTTTTTGGGCGATGATGTAGCAAATATGTCATTAATACTTCCATTACACAATAAATTTGATCATAGAATTTTTTCTATTCTCGGATATATGAATACCAGAAAAAAAGCAACACTTGATTATCTAAAAGAAAATTTTCAATATCTCCATAATGGAAATAGATTATTTCATTCATCATTAGTATTAGATAAGAAATCTAATCGTGTTTATTATAAAGAGCCACAATGGAACGCAACAAATTTTCTCTTCTTCCTTGATGAGGATTTTAAAAATCCTCATTTTTCTAAGATTTTAGAGAAAAATATAAACCAAAAATCATTCAAAGAATTTCTTGAATATGTAACAAGATATTTTGAGATGAATGATGAGTTAAAACCCTTGTATCTTGGTGATGATTTTTCTAATTCAAGTTTTCAAAAACTTTATGAATCTGTGTATGTCCAAAATTCTTCTTTACATGAAGATGATGGAATAAAATATGAAATAGATACAATGCCAGATCTCATATTACCTGTAAGTTCTTGGAAGAATATTACAAAATTAGTCTTACCAATTAAAAATGAAGGATATCGTGGAGAACAAATCTTTGATTGGGGAAATGGAGGAGCTCGTACACGAAATACATGGTACAGACATCGCCACAAACATTATTCTGTACAAGAGGATATTATTCTTGATGAAATTCAGTCTGCATTATATTATTTAGCTCAAGCAAGAGGTTCAGTTTTTGTGCCTGAAAGAATCTATGATAATACATTTCCATCAAAATAAAAAAAAGGATCGAATTCAGGATTTTCACCTGATATTTTTTCCAGCCTCTGTGACCTTGTCCATCTCTGGATCTAGCAGCCAATGTATTGCACACATCATCTCTTCCACCAATCTAAGTCTCCCATTTGTACCCCATGGGTATCTCTTCGCCATTCTTATGGCAAAATCCTCAACCATTGGCATCTCATCTGCCGTCTCTGCCAGATTTTTACA
>Ga0315338_1004406_pt1 | contig 11153 bp, 7 predicted proteins | sample ASW8metaG_FD_204518 | JGI IMG/M metagenome (GOLD analysis project Ga0315338, IMG submission 204518) | Ammonia-oxidizing marine archaeal communities from Monterey Bay, California, United States - ASW #8 | ecosystem: Environmental > Aquatic > Marine > Coastal | place: USA: California | collected...
ACGAGGGACTGGGCGACGCGCACGCCTTCATGGCTCTGATTGACGCCCATCGTCCACCAATACGAGACTCGCTCGCCGCGCACGATCGTCTCGACCAGGCGTTCGAACGCTTCGATCTCGATTCCGGTCTCGCAAACGATGCGCTCGTCGGAGAATCCGGCGACGAATTCGGCGAAGGTCTCGAACTCGTTCGTATGCGCATCGACGAAGTCGCGATCCACTTCGCCGCGCTCGATCAGATGTCGCGCGAGTCCGTAGAAGAATGTCAGGTCTGACTTGGGTCGGATCGCGAGATGCTGAGTCGAGGCGACGGCGGTCTCGGTTCGACGCGGATCGATGACGATGATCTCCGGGTTCCGATCGTTCCGACAGATGCGTTCCCAGAGGATGGGATGCGTGATACAGAGATTCGACCCGACGAGAACGATGACGTCGGATTGCTCGAAATCCTCGTAGCTGTAGGGCGGCGCGTCGAAGCCGAAGGACTGCTTGTAGGCGGTGGCTGCGGTGGCCATGCATTGTCGGGTGTTGCCGTCGCCATGGACCATGCCGAGGCCGAACTTCCCGAGCGCGCCGAGAAACGCGAGCTCCTCGGTCGGCATCTGACCCGTTCCAAGGAACGCGACCGCATCGCGTCCATGCGTCTCCTGAATCCGTCCCACACGCCGGGTGAAGGTCCGCATGGCCTCGTCCCAGGACACCTCGCGCGTGACACCGGACGCGTCGCGGACGACCGGCTTCGTCGCGCGATCCGACGCATCGAGCGGCGAAAGCGCCTCCCAGCCCTTCGGACAGGCCATGCCGCGATTGACGGGATAGTCCGGGTCCGGCGAGAGGTTCAGCGCTTCACCGTCACGGAGATGCGCCTTCAAGCCACAACCCGTGGAACAGAAGCCGCAGACGACGCGCTTCACCGCATCGGGCGCGACCTTGGCCGGCACCTGCCCGAGACCGAAGCGTCCGGGCTTGCGCACGAGTTCCTGCGTGAGCGGACCGTCATGACTTCGCACGACACGACCCAGCGCTTCGACGGACCCCTTGATTCCACTCGCCATGCTCAGCCCATCCCCGGCATGCTGGGCATCGCCTCGGCGCGAAAGAAGAGGCTGCGCTCGAGCACGTCGGAAGCGATGCCGAGCGCGACGATGCCGACGGCCAGGCCGACGGAGAGCAGCGACGAACCGCCGGAAAGGATCAGTCCGAGTTGCATCACTGGAAGGACGAGGCCCGCAGCGACGAGTGACCGGCGACGCCCACGCGAAACGCTCAGCAGGTCGCGCGCGAGGAGTCGCCTCGTCCGATCGAGCGCAACGCGCTCTTCGGGTTCGTCCGACTCGATCAGGTGGCCCGACTCCGTCCGAAGTCGAGAGAGCGTCAGCCCGACGAGTGCGACGATGAGGGCGACCTGGGTGGTATCAGGAGAGATTCCAGCTCCCCCGGCCGCGCCGACAGCGAGACCGAGATGAGCCACCGCGACACCGGCCCAGGCCGCCGTCACCACGAATCGGCGCGCCGTCCGATCGAATCGCCATAACGGTCGACCGGTCACGGCGTAGATCTGAATCGAGCAAAAGAGACCGAGTAGGCCCACGCCCGAAGTGAGTCCGACAAACAAAGGCTTGAGCCCCGCGAGCTGGGTCCAGAGTGCCCCCGGCGACGCGGAGAGCAGACCTGCCTCGATCGCCCAATCGATCCAGCCAAGCGCGAAGGACGAAACGAGGAGCCCCGCGAATCCGCCCAACACGACGATCTCGCGACTCATCCATGAAGTGCGCAAGCCGAGTAGCGCCCGGAAGGCCCACTGCGGTCGACCGAGATGCGCGATGCTCGCCGTCAGCCCCGCGAGACCGATGGCCGTGGCCGCCGTGATCGAGATCGCGCTCGCTATCGAACCCGCGCCCGGACCCGAGGGCAGCGCGCCGAGCAGCGCATCGACCCCGATCGCCCCGATCGCGACCTGCGTGAAGACGAGCATCAGCGCGAGCGGCGTATGCGCTTCGGAGGGCTGGACGCGATCGACATCCCCCGGCTCGAGGGCCGAGACATTCGATCGCGACGAGACATAGCGCGTCGTCGGAAGCGTGAGTCTCGAGTCGGGCATCCCGCCGAGCGAGACCTCGAGCAAGCGCGGCGGCGTGGCGGCGCTGTCGGCATTGTCGGCGTTATCGACGTTGTCGACGTTGTCGACGAGCGAAATCGAGATCGCCTCGTTCGGACAGCCCTGGACACAAGCCGGGGCCTCGCCTTCTGCGAGTCGGTCGTGGCAAAGATCGCATTTCCGGACGATGCCGAGGCGTTCGGAGTAGGTCGGCACGTCGTAGGGACACATCAATTGGCAGTAGCGGCAGCCGATGCATTGGTCGTCGAGATGCCGAACGATCCCGGTCGTCGCATCCTTCTCGTAGGCCCGTACGGGACAACCCGCGAGACAGGCGGGTTCTTCGCAATGATGACAGGCCGTCGTCACCGTCTGCTGATGCGTCGTTTCGGGCTTCGCCTCGGGCAGAGCTGAAGTCGACCGCGCGTCGCTGGTCCGTCCCTCGACCAGTCCGACGCGACGCCATGCTTCGTCGTCATCGAGACCGTTCAGGCTATGACACGCCGTAACGCAGGCCTTGCAGCCGGTGCAGGCGTCGAGGTCGACGCGGAAGGCGAATTGTTGTCCGACGCCCGGAAGCCCGGCCGGGATGAGAGACTCGTATCGGGAGGCGTCGTGCTCGAGATCCGCGTGGACCGCGGCGAACTCTTCGACGGCGCTGAGCGACTGCTGCTCCTCGAGCAGGAGATCGACCAGTCGCAGCCCTGCCTCCGCATCGACGTCGTCGCCGACACGCGTCGCGTCGTCGATGTCGAAGACCGCGCTCATGTCGCCGCGTCGACCGGGGGCATCTTCACGAAGAGCTCGCCGTCGCGATTCTCGATCGGGTAGGTCTGCACACAGAAGGCCGGATCCGAGAGGCCCTTTCCGCTCTGTAGCGAGAACGTCTTCTTGTGCATGGGACAGGCGACCTTCGGCTCGTCTCCGTCCGAACCGAGGAGTCCCCTCGCGAGCACCATATCCTTCTTGTGCGGGCAGCGGTTGTCCGTCGCGAAGTAGCGATCCTGCGCCGCGTGATGGAAGACCGCGATCTGTCCTCCCGGCACTATCATCGCGCGGCCCGAGTCCCGGGGAATTGCGTCCGCCGCACCGACCGGCAGCCAGCTCCATTCGTCCTCGGGCCGCACGGCATCACTCGCGGTTTCGACGGTCTGCGCCTCGTCCCAGTCCGCAGGCCGCTTCTGACCCCGCTCGTCGATGAAGCGCAGCGCGGGATCGGACGCGGAATCGTTCGAGAAGTGCGTGAAGTGTCGCGTCCGCTCGGGATTCTCGACGACTTCCCGCCATTCACATCGATAGCTCGCGACGAGCGCGGCCATGTCCTTCTCGAGGCTCTCGCAGATCTCGAGGCAGTCGTCGATGACGATGGCCTTCAAGCGGTCGATCCCGCCTTCGAGGCGCTCGAGCCAGCGGGCCGTTCGCTCGAGCGGATTCGCGGTATGGATGTAGTACATCAGGAAGCGGTCGATGAGCCGCGTCGCCTCGGCCTCGTCGAGGTCCGTCGCGAAGAGATCCGCATGTCGCGGACTCGACCCTCCGTTTCCGCCGAGGTAGAGATTCCAGCCCTCTTCCGTGGCGATCAAGCCGAAGTCCTTGCTCTGGGCCTCGGCGCATTCGCGGATACAGCCCGACACGGCGGACTTCAACTTGTGAGGCGAACGGATGCCGCGGTATCGCTCCTCGAGTCGAATCGCAAAGCCGGTCGAGTCCTGCACGCCGAAGCGACACCACGACGAACCGACACAGCTCTTGATCGTTCGGAGTGCCTTGCCATAGGCATGTCCGCTCTCGAAGCCGGCGTCGACGAGCTCGCGCCAGATGGCCGGCAGGTCTTCGACCCTGGCGCCCAGCAGATCGATCCGCTGCCCGCCCGTGATCTTGCAATAGAGATCGAAACGTTTCGCGACGTCGCCTAGCACGATCAGCTTCTCGGGCGTGATCTCGCCGCCCGGCACGCGCGGAATGACGCTGTAGGTCCCACCGCGCTGGATGTTCGCCAGGAAGCGATCGTTCGTATCCTGAATGTTCTGATGGTTCAGGATCGGGTCGTTCCAGGTACTGGCCAGGATCGAGGCGACCGCAGGACGACACACTTCGCATCCGGCCCCACGACCGTGATTCATCAACAGCGCGTCGAAGGATTCGATCCGATTGATCTTCACGACCTCGAAGATCTCCTGCCGCGAGAACGTGAAGTGTTCGCAGAGGCTGTTGTCGACCGCGCGCCCCGCTCGGGCCAGTTCGGCGTCGAGGAGGTTCTTCACGATGGGCAGACAGCCGCCACATCCGGTTCCCGCCTTCGTGCAGGACTTCACGTCCGCGAGCTGATCGAGATCGCCCTCCTGGATCGCCGCAACGATCTGGCCCTTGTCGACGTTGTTGCAGGAGCAGATCTGGGCGTCGTCGGCGAGCGTCGACGCATCGGATCCCGCGTCGGGAACCCCCGTCAGCAGCTGATGGGGGCGAGGCGGCACTGGCGATGCATCGCGAGTCGCGCGCAGGAGATTCATGTAGGGGCTGGCATCGCCCACCAGGATGCCACCCAGCAGACGTTCACCGTCGGCGCTCACGACGAGCTTCTGGTAGACGCCGGCGACGGCGTCTTCGATGACCACCTTGCGCGCCGCGATGCCCTCGGCGTCCGCGAAGGGATCACCGAAGCTCGCCACGTCGACGCCCATCAACTTGAGCTTCGTCGACATGTCCGCGCCCACGAACTCGACGTCCTCGCCGACCAGCCGCCGCGCAAGGACCGCAGCCATTTCGTAGCCGGGGGCGACCAAGCCGTAGATGGTGCCCTCGTGCAGCGCACATTCTCCGATCGCGAAGATCGCCGGATCGCTGGTCGCGAGTGCTCGATCGATCTCGACGCCGCCCCGTTCGCCGACGGTGAGTCCGCAAGCCCGCGCGAGATCGTCCCGCGCCTTGATGCCTGCGGAGATGACGACCATGTCGGACTCCAGACGGACGTCTTCCGGCAGGACGAGCCCCTCGACCGCGTCTTCGCCGTAGATCTCTCGGGCGCCGTTCCGCGTGTGGACATGCACGCCCAGCGATTCGATCGCGCGCTGCAAGAGCGCCCCACCCGTCTCGTCCACCTGTCGTGGCATCAACCGGTCGCCATGCTCGAGAACGTGGGTTTCGAGGCCGAGATCGACGGTCGCCTTCGCTGCTTCGAGACCGAGCAGCCCGCCGCCGATGACGGCGGCGCGACTCGTGGTCGCGCGTTCGGCCCAGGCGGCGATCGCCTGGAGGTCTTCGATGGTGCGATAGACGAAGACGCCCGGCTTGTCCGTGCCCGGCATGGGGGGGACGAAGGGGGTCGAACCCGTCGCGAGGACGAGGATGTCGTACTCGACGACGCGCCCCCACTCCGACTCGACGCGTCGCGCCGATCGATCGATCGCGGTGACCGGATCTCCGACCACGATCTCGAATCCCTGCTCGGCGTACCAATCGAGACTGGCGATCGAGAGATCTTCGGCGCTGCGACCCTCGAAGTAGGCGCTCAGCTGGACACGATCATAGGCCGGCCGGGGCTCTTCGCCGAAGACGACGACGCGATAGCGATTCGTCTCGTCGCGCTCGGCGAGCTCTTCGCAGAAGCGATGGCCGACCATGCCGTTGCCGACGACGACGATCGTCGTCGCTGATGCGGGGAATACGGACTCTCGAGGCGCGTCCAAACTCGGGCACTCCATCCAGCTCGTCGCGCGAATGAGCGCGGGTCTTCTCGCTTGGATCCGAGCCACTGGATTTTCAAGAACCGTGCCGGGAGAAGCTGTGCGGAGACGCGCGCGGTTGCGCGAATTCGTTCTCTACTGCGCAGCATTTCGCGCACGAAGGAGCCTACGCCGTGTTCAGCGGGTGCCCGATTCGCTCGCACCCGGGCGGGCGCGGCCAGGCTTCATCGAGCTTCAGTGCGCTTCGATGTTGATCGTGAGGGAGCGACGCATCAGCCCGTTGTCGGGGCCGGTCATCGGCCGTACCGCATGCCAGGAGTTGAACGTCTTGGCGAACATCACGGCCTGATTTGGTGCGAACGGATAGGTATGAAGGATCTCGAATTCCTTCACGTCCGGGCGTTGATCGTTCAGATAATCGAAGGTCAGCCTCTCGTCGTACGGCTGCAGGACATCCGTGCCCCCGCCGTACTCGACCGACCATTCGCCCTCACCCACCATGCTGATCACCACCGTGATCACCTTTTCGGGGTTGTCCGTATGGGGCAGGACGCAGCCGCCCGCGGCGGGCAACATCGAAAATTCGAACCGCGACGAGTAGAGATCGGCACGGCGTCCGCGGCCCCGCCACATCGAGCGCGCACGACGCTGGAGTCGACGACTCCACGTCGGTCGTTCGTACCCGAGATCGACATTCTTCGCGCAGAGCGCTTCGAAGGCGCTCTCGATGAAATCGCGACTCTTGATCCAGGCATGCAGGGATCGCCAAATCGGCACGGTCTTGATCAAGCGATCGTAGTTGGCCGGCGCGTTCTTCTCGGAGAGCGAGTACTTGTGCCCGATCTCGTCCATGTACTCGAACTGTTCGGTCTCCGGGAACTCTCGCAGACACTCGAGATAGACGTCCTCCGCCATCGCCGAGCGGATGAGACCGATTGGAAAGGGGCGGTAGCGAAGCTCCAGCTCGTCGAAATTCAGCATCGGTTTTCGGCTCGTTCCAGGATGTTCAGTGTCATGTCGTACGGGTCAGGCTGTCGTGGTCAGGGTGTTTCGCTGGAAATCTACTCGACCCAGCGTTCGACCATCTGGCGAACGAGTGTGCGCTTTCCATAGAGACCGCCGAGCTTCTTCCGCGGGCCTGTGCGCGTGTCGATGTGAATACGGTAGGAGATGTCCGTGTGACGCATGGCGACCGCATGGATCAGACCCATCCACCATTCGGGCGGACGAATCGTGACGTGCGCGTTTCGTCCGTCGGGCAGCATCTTCTTCGCGGGGTAGCAGGCGACGCTCGCGAACATGAACTTGCGCGCATGACTGAAGAGCTCGTCGACGACCCAGGGCACGTCCGGCTCCGTGATGTGCTCGAGCACGTCCGTGGAGATGACACCGTCGTATCGATCGGTGGGTAGCTGGCTATACGGCTCGTAGCCCGGATCGTATTTCCGGATGTCATCGACCTGCCAGTACTCGACGAGACTTGGCGTGGTCTCGCCATTCGGAAGCTCGAGATCCTTCTGTTCGTAGGCCTCGCCCTTGCCGCAGCCGTAGTCGAGCAGACTCTTGCTACCGGTGCGCGCGATCATCTCTTTCAATGCAGGCGCATTCTCGAGCAGGGAACGACCGCGGAAGGTGCGCTGGGCGGACCGCTTCGCGTCCTTCCTGCGCTCCGATTCCGCGCCCTCCTCGTGCAGCGTCGAATACATCTCGACCATCTGGGCGTATTCGGGGCTCGGGTTGTCGCGCGTGTACATCACTTCTTTCTTCGTCCAGCCCCGCGGCGGCGAAGTATCGTGATGTCTTCGAGCCCGCTCGTGGAAGGTCTGGGCATCTTACTAGATCGACCTGAGCAGCGGAACGATTCACGACGCGCCCAGGCGATCGGCCACTTGCGGCGACTCTCCGACGAACGACCTGTGCCCACGGTCACGGCGATCGGCGTGTTTCAGTGCGAGGGTATTTACACACGAAGAACCCATACACTTCGATCTCGCGAATTCGAAGCGTTCCCGACATGCCCCGGTTCGACGAATTCGACGCGACGCGCGCTCGCGGAATGACCCGGAAGGTTGTAAACACAAAGCTCTCGTGCGACGTGCATGAAAGCGACACGTCCCGCTTCGCCCCCATGATTGGAGTCTCGCTTGCGTTCCCACGTCCGCCGCTTCGCCCGTCCCATTCACGTCCGTCCCGCCCACCTCTTCCGCATCGCCATCGCGATGTCGATCATCTGCGCGTCCAGTCTGTTCGTTTCGTCCATCGCGACTGCGCAGGACCTCGGCTGGGTCCGAAGCTACATCCGGCTGAACCTCCGCTCGGGCGCGGGCACGCAGTTCAAGATCCTGGGCGGCGTCGAAACAGGTGACGAACTTCGGATCATGTCCCGCGGAGAGAGCTGGACGCAGGTCCAGGCGGCGGATGGCCGGGTCGGCTGGATCCCGGCCGGCTACCTCGAAACGGAACCCCCGCCGACGCTGCGCCTGAAGCAGCTCGAATCGGAAACCGCCACGCTGCGCAGCGCCCTCGAGGAGATCCGCTCGGAGGCAGGCCAGCTGCGCGAAACGAACGCGACCCTTGCGTCGACTGACAGCGGACAGCGCGAAGAGATCGAAGCGCTCAAGATCGACAACTACGAACTTCGAGCGGGGAGCCGATATCAGGAATGGATCACGGGTGCGCTGATCCTCACTCTCGGCATGCTGCTCGGCGCGTTCCTGCATCGCAACTCGACTCGAAGGCCGTCGTCCCGGATTCGGCTCTAGCGAAGCAGGAGAGCAAGGCACGAGAGCGAGCCAGGAGAACGAAGCGCCAGCGCCCGTCGGACTCGCCGCTCACGCCAGCCGACTAGCTCGCGAGGGCGCGACCGTACATGCCGATGAGCACGCCCACCGCCATCACGAAGCCGAAGATGGCCCCGACGACAGCCGTGCGTCCCGCCAGCCTATGCAGCCGGACCGTTCCCGCTTCCGGGAGGGGATCATTCTCGTCGTGCGTTACGAGTCGTGTCTTCGTGAGCTTGCGCCCCTGACGCCAGGCGATCCCGCCCGCCAAAAGCATCTGCAGCACGAAGACTTCATGGATTCGAAGCACCCAGACGTCGAGCCCGCTCCAGACCGACATGTCCTCACGACCGAGCAGGCCGAGCTTCATGAGGTAGGCCCCGAGGAATCCGAAGACGAGCACCGTCGAGATCTTCATCGCGCGCCTGTGCCGCGCAATCTCGCCCCGCCGTGCGCAACGCACGCCCATGAGGGCGACTCCGCATAACAAACCGAGATCGGCGAGGGCGAGTGTCCAGAAGAAGAGCTTGGGATCCATCAACCGGGAATCAACCTGCAAGGTCCGTGAGAGGCCGGGAACAGAGTCTCCAGGGTAGCCGAAGGCGCCTAGGGTTGCGCATCGGATTCCACCACCTGGCTCGTCGATTCGAGCTCACGACCGGCCGTCTCGGGCAACAGGTACACGACGATGACGCCGAGTACGGTCGCCGCGCTGACCATGACGACGGCGGGGGCGATCGATGCGCTTGCCGCGGTCAGGCCGCCGACTAGCGCAAAGCCGATCGCGCCGCCGAGCGTTTCGCAGAGTGTCTCCCAGCCGAGCGCCGTGTTGCGACTCGAGGTCGGAAAGAGTTCGCTCGAGATGATGCGCATCAGCACGTTCGTACCGCTCAGGATGAACACGAAGGGAATCCAGAAGACGGGAATACCGCTCCCCGGACCGAAGTAGATGGCGAACGCCACGAGAGGAAAAGCGCCGAAAGCGACCATGGCGATCGGCCGTCGACCGACTCGATCCGCTCCCCAGCCCATGGCGGGGTTGCCGATGATCCCGAACGCACCCGCGACGATGGCCATCAAGGAGTAACTGCTCGGCTGCCATTCGTGCGTCGTCTGAACGAAGTCCGAGAGCAGCCCGAAGGCCGGCCCGGCCCCGACCGCAAAGCTGAGCGCCATGGCCGCGACTGCGAAGCTGCGCGCAGGATAACGACCGATCATCTCGATCATCGGCTGCAGGAACCCGGCGCGTTCCGCGTTGGGATCGCGCTCGCTCTGTTCCTGGTAGAAACGCTTCGTCTCCGGCACGCGACGCCTGAGCAAAGGCATCAAGAACAGAGGCAGCCCGCCCACGAAGTAGAGAAACCGCCAGCCATAGGGAAGCGAGTCGATGAACGCATAGAGGAGCGCGCCCAGCCCGTAGCCGAACGCGCCGATCGCACCGAGCATCCCGATTCCCCAGCCGCGATGTTCGGCGGGTAGCTCCTCGGCCACGATGACGACGGCCGTCGCGATCGTGGCCACGACGAATGTGCGCGCCACGGTCTGGGCCATCACGAACTGCAGCGGCGTGACCGCGAAGCCGGAAAGCACAGTCGCCACACTCATCCCAGCTACGGCCACGAGGAACACGCGTCGGCGACCGATTCGATCCGCGAGCGGGAGGATCATGAAGGCGGGCAGCGCGCCGAGTCGCACCCACGCGAGCAGCGAGGTCATCTCGGACTGATCCAGCGCGAATGTCTCCCTGATCTGTTTGAGCGCGGCGCTCAAGACCGAGAGGTCGTAGTTCTCGAAGAAGCCGGCGAGCGCGACGACGCCGACCAGGCTGAGATACTTGGGATCGAGACCGACGGGGACGCGTCCGAGGAAATGAGGCAGCCACCAGGGACGCTTCGCACGAACGGGCTCTGCTGGCGATGCCGTCTGTGTGACGGACTCGCCACGATTCCCGTCTGTCGGTGATTTCACGCGCGCATCCTAGCAGGGGCTCCGATCGGGGTCGGCCTCGATCGACCGGTCTCGCGCCAGATTCCCGGCCCCATCTTCTGACCGGGATTCAGGAAGTGCTTGCGCTTCGCCTACGGCCTTCGTCGGGAGGGCCGCTTTCCGGTAGGATGGTTCCATGACAGTCCTGGCCATCCTGCCGGCCCGCTACGGCTCGACCCGATTTCCCGGAAAACCGCTCACGCCCATCGCCGGCAAGAGCATGATCCAACACGTCTGGGAGCGGACGCGCCTCGCTAAGAGCGTGGACGCCGTCGTCATCGCGACCGACGACGAGCGCATCGTGAAGGCGTGTGAGGCCTTCGGGGCCGACGTCGAGATGACCGCCGAGGACCACCCGACCGGAACCGATCGACTCGCCGAGGTCGCTGCGCGGCACGAGCATGAAGTCATCGTGAACGTGCAGGGCGACGAGCCGCTGATCGAAGGCTTCGTCGTCGACGCCGCGATCGAAGCGCTGCTCCGCGACGAGGAGGCCGCGATGTCGACGATCGTCCATCGCGCGGAACCCGAGGCCTTCGACGATCCGAATCGCGTGAAGGTGGTCGTCGATGCGGCGGGCTTCGCACTCTACTTCTCTCGCGCCCC
>Ga0315338_1004407_pt1 | contig 11151 bp, 9 predicted proteins | sample ASW8metaG_FD_204518 | JGI IMG/M metagenome (GOLD analysis project Ga0315338, IMG submission 204518) | Ammonia-oxidizing marine archaeal communities from Monterey Bay, California, United States - ASW #8 | ecosystem: Environmental > Aquatic > Marine > Coastal | place: USA: California | collected...
GCCCGGTTTAGGGTCGATCAGATTGAGAATAAAGTCGGCCTTGTGCTGCTGAGCTTCTTCCAGCGTCTCGTCGGGACTACGGAAGTCGGCACACGTATAAAACATAAATCGCTTATCAAGAAACAATTCGTAAAAGTCGTTTGATACGTCGTAATGAGCGGCGATTCCCAACGCATGGTCCTGCTTCATCTTCGCAGCAACTGTCAGTGGCCGAAGCGGCCGTAACGGCCATGCCTTGCGAATCCACTGCAAACCGTGTGGCAGCTCGGTCGTCAGCGCCCGCCAAGTAGGTTCCGCCTGAAGCGGCTTGGGTGCGCGTATATGAAATTGCAAGTATCCATACGAAACGCCGTAAATCAGTGTCTCAATGGGAAAAAGTAGATAACGAAGCATGATCGGAAACTCAGGTTGATGAGATAGTTTGTGGCGACCTTACACAATGGCAAGCTGGGTAGAGCAGTTGGAAGATGAGGGTCGGAAAGCTTTAGCTGGCTAGCTACTGTCATCCTCCCAGGGTGCGATAATCTCGACGGGCGTTCAAGTCGTTGACACTTTCGGAGAGACCGATGATTTGCAGGTTTCGTAGCCGTATTTTTGGATGTACGCTGACCAGCGTCGTGTAATGGTCTCGTGGCTACCTGTATCTAAATCATATTCGTTTGTCCGATAGCGGCGGGATCGGTCTGTATATTTTTCCAAAGCGGGGCGAACGGTCTCGAAATCGCCTATGTCCAAGAAGTCATAGAGCAATTCCATTTGATCAAGGGGGTTGGCAATCAGATTCTCGTAACGCATCTCATAAAAACGGTCGTCGTCGACTTGTGCGCGAGTTGCTTCCAGACGTGTGTGCATTTGTTCGAATGTCGACAACACATATTCTCGCAAAGTCTCTTCGTCGTGACTCTGTAACCCATAGGTCTCATACATCTTTTTCCAAAAATGCATGGTTGACGGATAAAGGACGTAGGGATCGCGAACGAGATGGATGAATTTCGCTTTGGGAAACATTTCGTTGAGTACTGGCAAACGAAATGTGTGCTGCGGCGACTTCAGCACCAGACGTCCAGACTTCTTGAAGAGCAACAGCCGGAGGAACCACCGCAGCTTTGACTTCCATGCCGACAGCTGCCGTGGGCTGAGACCTTTTAGGCAGACGTACTGCGGATCCTGCACGGGCCGCCGAGGAAAAGCCACCGTCAGAAAAGGGCTCAGTTGACCCCGAAGGCAGAGGGCGGCCTCGTCTTCCTGTGGACGGTCGAAGCTCATCCGCATATTGTCGAACGGTCGAGTGCGTGGCAACATCCACCAGGCCAATCGGCGCACAAGCCGTTCACTCAGCAAAAAGTGATTGGGTGAAAGGCATTCATAGGTCGACGGACAACGGTTCTGCGGATCGAGGGCCAGCAGCTCATGGAGCATCGTCGTACCTGTGCGCCAATGCCCGATGATAAAAATGGGATCGTCACGCAACTCAATCTTGCGCACCGCAGGACCATACCAAAGCACCTCTAACCCTCGCAAGCAAGTGTTGAAAGCGGATAGCAGAGTGATGATCGCAACCAGCGGCACCTTAGAAAGGCTGATTGCAAACCGATTGCGGACGAGAAGTCGCACCCAGGCGAAGAAATCCATTCCTATCCAAAGGCTCGCTTCAGAGCGAGATGTCTTCATGCGAGTGGATTTTGGCATTTTCCTGCTTGTAGACGGGGGTGACAGGAAGTTGCGATGCCATGGCGTCGTTGCGATCCTGTTTTTGGCGTAATCGTCGTATCACACGCTTCGAACGCTGCTCAGGCACAGCCAGCGAGTGGTGCTTTGTGGTACGTCTGCGGTGCATGCTACGTTTCAACAGCCGGAGGGGATTAAAATGAAAAAGCTTCCAAATGTAGGCGATGACAAGTAGCGATCTGATGGTGACTCCAGGTTTGGCCGCCAAGTACATCTCGCGATAGTCGGGGCGAAACCGGCTCTTAAAATGGTATATTCCTTGGGCATCGTAAATTGGATTGAGATATCGCCACCAAGAGTTGGCTACGAATCGAAATACGGGGCTATCGTCGATGATTGCATTGCAACGCAAGAATGGTGCTAAGGACAACGAAAAATATCGCACCCCCTCAGCCTTCATCAATCGCATTGCGTACATGATGACGAATGGGATCACGCCACGCACTGCGTCCTTCCTGCGACGATAGACTTCGACGGCCCAGAAATCGCCGTCCAACCCTGGGTTACAAACGATAAACGCAATGATGCGTGCCCCTTCGCGGGCCACGAAGAGACGCCGTCCATTTAGTTTGTGCGCCGAAAAGTGGCTGACATAAAATTGCATTTCTCGACGGTGCAAAGTAGTGGAGATGTGATCGCGAGATATTTCTTCGAGTTGTGGAATGACTTCGTCGCGGTAGGCGGGGTCAGTAGAATCTGGGTTAACTTCGCAAACCTCGACGCCGCGACGTTTGCAATAATTCTCTTGACGGCGAAGCCATTGCGAATCCTTTCCCTGCCAGTCGCTCCGGTCGAGTTGAACAAGAGCTTCTTCGCCACACTTAGTCACTTGGCACCCGTGCCGCCGATACATATTAATCTCGTTGCGTGGCACGTTGAGGAATGACACAACCCAGTTGTTCTGCTCGGCGAAAGCAAGGAACTCAGCCAGCAAACGTTCACAATCAGCCGGTTCGGCAAGCAGTCCATCAGCGACGTTGACGTAGCGGCCCAGCCGTAGAAATGCAACGACTCCACATCGTCCGGATGCCCAAAAATACTCGCGATCGGATTGTGTGGCGAGATAGGACGCGTAGGTGTCACCGAACTCTCGGGCGCACTGCTGCAAGCGGTCTATCAGTTCCAAGGGCATTTCGGCCTGGGAACGATAGTGCTCGTAGTTAGTAGAGATGATCTGGGATTCACACTTCATATTCGACACCGTGCCATAGCATGGAGACCCAAGGCCGATCGTGGCATAAGTCGCAACGACTAACGAGTGGGAGAATCCTCAGGCTAACATATTGTGCTTCGAATGTGAAATATTTACAGTGTTTTTTATTTTTGCCACGATATGCCGAATGGACATTATCTAGAATCGGCGACATCGGGCATAGATGCTTCGTGGATTTGCAAGACTAATTCGAATACTTATTTATAGAGATAGATAGCTGTTGAATTGCCTAGGCTTACTTGGTTAAAACCATGTGGAGAGAGCAAATGACCAAACAAAAAATTCCTGATGGCTTGACGCTCTGTTCGGAATGCGAGATGTACTACGGTAAAGTGAGAATGGGGGCTCTGACATATGAGGCAACGGTAGATTGGATTGGAGATGGCTGAAGATTATTGGAGAATCCTGATGACATCATGGAGATCAGTTGCTTGTGTCAGTGCACACTTTGCAAAAAATGCCAGAAACGAATAATGCATGGGGAAAAAGATTACTACTTATATCTGCCGGAAGTAAATAGCTGGGAATTTATTCCTTTGTCCTCCTCCCCTGACCATTACTGCTACGACTGTCAGAAAGAGGCATATCCTGACAGGTTAGAATAGTACTGGGACGGTTGGTGAGACTGGGTGAAGAAGCGTGAACGCGAATTTACGATTAGAGCCGCTCCATCTTGTACCACGCCCACCTCCTCCTCAACGCTTTGTAAACTAACGCCCACCACTACCCCGCCTCGGTGTTGCCCAACTTCTTCAGCAACATCAAGGTAGCTTGAGATAAAAAGTCTCCCAGCCCCGCCGGTTTGTATGGCGGTGGGGTCGGGTCTTTGATGGACACAGACCACTGGGGATGGACCAAGCTTCGTATCTTACTTCCAAGTGAAACAAGAACAATAGGAATGTGACCGGCCACCGAAAGGCCAAGAGGGTCGACCGGCCTAGGAGGTGAATGGCAAAGGGCTGTGAGGATAATGCCCAAAACCAGGGCGTATGAAGACGCGGTGGGCCTGGGCCAGCGATGTAAAAAAAGTTTGAGGCGTGGTAGGAAATGTTTACATTGGGAAGACTGCCCCGACAAATGGCCTCCTGGTAACCATTTGTTGCGGCTGGAAATAACTGCTGTCAGTTCGACAAGCAGTTCGTCCATTAGAAAGCTCGACTAATGCCCGGTCGGTGGCATCTGCATCCCAGTAGGGTAACTCATTACTTTCTGGTTCACTTCGTTGCTGTTCTCGGTATGCTCGCCTCTGGTGGCTGTCGGTAAAAAATTCGCTCGAAAAGTATTCCAGTGGTTCCGCAGGGACTTTCGCCGCCTTGATCGTGGTTGGCCGGAACGCTTTCCAAGCGGCAGCTGCAAAGTACCTGTCGGCTAGCTGAGCGGCACTGGCTGCGTCGTTCTCTGCCGGCAACAACGCTGCCACCATTAGCGAGCGTGCCAGCCATTTTCGATGCGTGTCAATTTCGGCTGAAATCTAGATCGTCAGGACGTCATCCGGCTTGCCATCGCCATCCAAGTCGTCTTCGAGGTCAAGATCCAGCGGATTCCATATGAAATCGGTCAATGCCAGATCGACAGCGTTGGCATAGTGGCTGGCACTGCTTAGATTTCTGATCCAACTCGTACGGAAGACACCATTAGCATCGGTTGTTCCCGTGTAGGTTTGCCCGGCGAAGGTGACCTCGATTTGGACACCAGCAACAGTGAGGTCGCCTGAGTCTCCCAGTCCGTTCGCATTGGAATCGGTGCGAATCTCAAAGACAGCTCTCCAATCCTTGCCACCTCGTTTAGACTCGAAACGGATGTCGTAGACGTAGATCTCATTAGAAGCAACGTCGTCATTTTGAAGGATCCCCTGTGCCGTTGCATCGGCCAGCAGTGCGTTTCCGGCTGTCTGCTGCAGATTAACAAACAGAGTTTCATCTTGTTCGGCCGTCGTGTCGCCAAGGATTTGCACACTGATCGTCTTGGACGTCTCACCTGCCAATAACTCCACCGTTCCGGATGCGGCAACATAGTCGTTGCCCGCGATTGGCAAAACATTTATTCCGATGAATACACCTATCTGACCCACGAGCGACAACCTCCTGATCCCTGCCCTTGGTGTAGTGGACTTTTGCATCATGCCAAAACATGCGACGACCTGAGGGCTGGCTGGGAGCTTACTTTCCCGTTCGGGAAGTACAAAGGCCGCAGGGTTGATGAAACCCCAATAGACTATTTGGCATGGATCGCTGGACGCAAACTCGACATGCACTGCGAGCTGCGACAGGCTATCGAATGGCGATTGGCGAAGTATCGAGAAAACTAAGCGAACCCACAGCCCCCTAAGCACTTGACAATACCCAACAGGGCATGTATCAATTAGTACATGCCAGCCAATCGACAAAAAAAACAAATGATCACCCAGGCCCTTCGCGATGCCATCAATGACAGCGACTTCTCGTTCGCTGCCCTGGAACGCGAAACGGGCGTTGTTCGCCAGTCGCTGATGAAGTTCGCACGTGGGGAACGGAGCCTGCGGCTTGATATGGCCGATCGTCTGGCTGATTTTTTCGGTTTGGAGATAACTTCGAAAAAGGAAAAATAATGGCAAGCGTAGTAAACCGACCGAACGGACGAAGAGAAATCCAATACACCGATGCCAACGGCAAGCGTCAAACGATCCGCCTGGGGAAGATGCCCAAGCGGGATGCCGAGGGGATCAAAACCCGCGTTGAACACTTGCTGACGGCTAAGATCAGCAAGCAGCCGATTGAGGGCAATACGGCGAAGTGGGTGGCTAGTCTGGATGATACCTTGTCGAAACGGCTGGCTAGTGCTGGGCTGGTTCAGCATCGGGAATCAGCGACACTAGCCGACTTTCTGGAGAGCTACATTAACGGTCGCACTGACGTTAAACCATCGACCATGAAGAAGTACAAAACAACGAAGGACTACCTGGTCAATTTTTATGGCCCAAGCCGAATTCTTCGTGATATTCAACCAGGTGACGTAGATGAATGGCGGCGAGATTTGCGATCTATACGACAGGAAAACACGGTGAGGAAATACATTGCTGTAGCCAAGGTGTTTTTCAACGCTGCCGTTCGAAAGGGGCTAATAGAAAAAAACCCTTTCGAGGGTCAAGTCGCTACCATTCAAGCCAATCCCGATCGATTCCACTTTATCAGCATGAGTGATTCAGACAAGATTCTAGCCGCTTGCCCAGATGTGGAATGGCGGCTTATCTTTGCCCTCAGCCGCTTTGGCGGGTTACGATGCCCTTCAGAGCACCTAGCTCTGACCTGGGACTGTGTTGACTGGGAAAATAGCCGCCTTCGAGTTCCAAGCCCCAAAACAGAACATCTTGCCGGCAAGGCGGTTCGTTTTATCCCTATCTTTCCCGAGCTACGGCCCCATTTGGAGGCCGTATTTGATCTAGCGGACGCAGGGAGCGTTCATGTCATCACTCGATACAGGGATTCGAATTCGAACCTGAGGACGCAATTAAAGCGTATTATCGTACGAGCCGGCCTGGAGCCTTGGCCTAGACTGTTCCACAATCTACGCTCCACAAGGCAGACCGAATTGACTGAAACAAGGCCAGCCCACGTTGTCTGCGAATGGATCGGGAACACCGAAGATGTTGCCGCAAAACACTATCTTCAAATTACCGACGAACATTATCAGGATGCGATAAATAATCCGACGCAGAATCCGACGCAGTCTGTGCATGACAGCGATGACTCCGCGAAACCCCCAAGACCTGACAAACAAGAAACGTCGGGAAAAAGCATGATTGTCAACCTTGGGCAACCACTGTACATGCATTCAGTAGTCCGGGAGGGACTCGAACCCCCGACAAAGGGATTATGAGTCCCCTGCTCTAACCAACTGAGCTACCGGACCGTTGGTTGCGTCTAGTATCGCGTAAGGTTGGCTTTCCCGCAATCGGGGCAGGCTGTTTTTTGAGACTTCCTAAGCGTTAGAATATTCGCCTAAAAATCTGCTTCGATAACCGTCGACTTTGCCATAGGTGTTGCTTGCACCCTGGCAAACGTTTGTTTGCTTTCGCCACTGCCGATGTGGATTGTGTAGCTGCCTTCGCGGAATACTTTGGGCTGCCAAGTGCTGCTGGGAACTCGGACGGTATAGACGATTTCGCCGGTTAGCTCGTCGATGACTTGCACCAGGGGGCGGTCTAAGCCGTTGATTTTCAGCGAGGGTAGCCAGGCGATGGCATCGCGGGCGTAGTTGTCGGATTGATTGATCGTGATCGGCCAGCCGGGATGCTGGCGTACCTGGGCGTTGGTGGCGTCGACCTGTCGGGGCCAGCATTCCATGGTGATCTGCTGCGAACTTTTCTTAAAACGCACCAGGCCGTAGCCGGCGGCTTTGTGGTTTTCGTCAGTGGGGTTGGCATAAGCATGCATGGTGAGCTTGTTTTTAAAGCCGTCGAAATAACGGCCGGTGTAAGGCAGTGGGTTTGCTTCGTTGTGGTCAAGTGGTGCTTCCAGCGGATGCCACCAGCGGCCGTAGAAATTGACGATCGAAGGAACACAGAAAGAGTAGCCCGAGTCTTCCCAAGAGTTGATGCCGTGATGGATGACGGTGGCCAGATGCTGGTCGCCGGCGATATGGAAGGCGAAGCAACGACGCATTTCTTTAAGTGCTCGAGCGCGACCCGACTGGGGCCAGCCATTGGAATCGAGGTCGGCGATCAGTCGATCCATAGTTCGTCCATGAATGTGGGCGCCCCCGGCAAAAATGGTTTGGGAGAGGACCGCCTTCATTTGGACATTTTCCCAGGTCTGTCCCCAGGTGTTGAGGAACTGGATTTGACGGTCGCCCAGAAGCCTCGCTTCGGGGACGTCGACAGCTTGCGGGTCGTAGCCAGGGCTGTTGATATGGTCGGGGCGAGGACCTTGTTTGGGAATTAAACCAGCTGGCCCTGTCTTGAACTTTCGATCCTCGATGATCGCAAAATCGACTCCGCCTACATTAAGCGAAGTGTAATAAACCGAGATATCTTGCTTTATCGGCGTGGGATCGTAAGGATCTGGCAAATGGCTCGTTTGCGCTCGCTGCACCATATTGACGTAGTCGGCGGTCATGATGTAGCCCCCGTCAGCTGCACCAGAAAGATGACTAACTTTTCCGTTTTCTCCCCACAGGTTTGGTTGGCCGACGTCGTGATCGTCGGGAATTGTGACGGTGGGGCGATCTTTAATAATCTCGCCAAACTGTCGGCCGAAAAGTAGCCATGCGGCGGTGTGATGTTTGTGATCGTAGCTTTGATCGCCTGAAAAAAACAGCAAGTCGGGATCTTGGGCTTTGATGTTCGCCACGATGTCCGCTCGGGGACCGCGGTCGGAGTTGGAATTGCCGGTGAAGGCGGCCACGACAATTTCGTCTTTGTCGACAGGGTCTTTACGGACCAGGCCTGCATAGGTCGCGCCGCCAGCATGAGCGACTCGGTACTGGGCATTTCGAGAATGATCCCAATCTTCAATACGAAAAGTCGCCAGCCAGCCTTTGTCGTCAATCGGACTGGTTGCAACCGTCTTCCACTTTCCGTCTGCTTGGATTTGCAGTTGAGCTTCGCGAGATTCGTCTTTGTTAAGCGGGTAAAACTGTGCGCTTAGTTTTAAGGTACTGTCTTCGATGGTGTATAAAGCAAAACAGATGACTTTATCGCGAGCAACGTCAGGAATCATCTGCCCACCGCCACGCCAAGTGGGCTTACGCTGTTTGGTTTGCTGCTTTTTAGGTGGATCTTTCGCAACAGCGACGTGAGGCGAGCAAACGTTTCGGCCAACCAGAACGATTGCTAAAAGTACTACGAGAGAGGAACATTGTCGAAGCATTGTGGATCACCTTTTTTTCTTTCTCTCATGAACATATAACGGAAACCGTTGGTTGGGCACATGCGCCTCGTCCAATAGCTTTTCCATCTCGGCAACCCGCTCGGGAAACTTAACAGCGACGTCGTTTTGTTCGCCAATGTCGTTGGCCAAATTGTAAAGCTGCACCTTCATATTTCCTTTCCCCATTTCTTGACGCACGCCCTTCCAATCGCCGACGCGGATAGCCTGCTGCACGCCGTAGGCGGGGAACTCCCAATAGAGATAATCATGCTCGGCTTGGTCCCCCTCGCCTAGTAACGTGGGGGCAAAGCTAACGCCGTCAATCTCGCTAGGCGTTTTCGCACCGACGATTTCGCTGAATGTAGGCAGGAAATCCCAAAAGGCTGCTTGGTGATCGCTCTGGCTGCCAGCTTTGATTTTGTTCGGCCACCGTACCACCAACGGCACTCGAATACCCCCTTCGTAAACCGACCCTTTGCGTCCCCGCAGCGGGCCTGAGGAATTAAAGAAATCCGAATCCGACCCACCCAACCTATCGAAGGTGGGGCCGTTGTCACTGGAAAATATAAAAATTGTGTTCTCGTCGAGTCCCAACTCGGTGACGAGCTGCATGATTTTACCAATGTCGCGATCCATGTGCGAAATCATCGCCGCGTAGCCGGCCCGTGGCGTTGGGTGCTTCTCATAACTTCCCTGTCGATAATTGCCCTCTTCTTCGGGGAGTTTTCCGACATACTCGGCCAGTGAATCCTCGGGGACTTGGATTGCCAAGTGGGGAATCGCAAACGGCAAGTAGAGTAAAAAAGGCTGTTCGCTATTGTCTCGCACAAACTGCAATGCAACTTCGGTGAATTTATCTTGCGAGTAGGTTTCGCCATGCAGGGTGCGGTCGTTTCCTGGCAGAGTTTCTTTCACCCGATTGCGCCACAAAAACCGCGGATAATGGTTATGCGCATGCCGTTGATCATTAAAACCATAAAACAGATCGATGCCCTGCTTGTTGGGCTCGCCGGTAGTGCCGAAGTGTCCAAGCCCCCACTTGCCGATCGCGGCGGTGGCGTAGCCCTGGGATTTTAGAACCTCGGCCAAGGTAACCTCCTCGGGTGGCAACGGATTCTGGCCGGGGAATTCCCAGCCGAATTCCTTTCGCAAATGCACCAGATGCTTGGGAGAGCCGTTGTTGCGAGTCACCGCGTGGCCCGTATGCTTGCCAGTCATCAAGGTACAACGCGAAGGCGCACACACAGGCGAACCACTATAAAACTGTGTGAATCGCATCCCCTCAGTTGCCAGCTGATCGATGTTTGGGGTCTTAATCAGCTTCTGCCCGTAACAGCCCAACTCCCCATAGCCCAAGTCGTCTGCAACAATCAACACGATGTTTGGCGGGCGAGTTTCTTTTGCCGAGGCTGTGGTTCCCACTGTAAAAAAGACAGCAATCAGCGCGTACCATCCCACACGATGTAACTGTAAAGTCATACCTATCCCCACACAGATTTACGTTGATATTTTACGATTACTCTTCAGTTCGCAAACTGGCCAACACAGAGTAATCTTCCAAGGTCGTGGTGTCGCCCACGGTCTCTTTTCCCGAGGCGATGTCTTTGAGCAAACGACGCATGATTTTTCCGCTGCGGGTTTTTGGCAAAGTACCGGTGAAGCGGATATCGTCAGGCTGGGCGAGTGCCCCAATCTCTTTGCGGACGTGCTGCTTGAGGGCCTGACGCAGTTCGTCGTTGGGTTCGGCACCTGTGACGGTGACAAACACAGCGATCGCTTCGCCCTTGAGTTCGTGAGGCCGACCCACAGCGGCGGCTTCGGCTACGTTGGGGTGAGAGACCAGTGCGCTCTCGACTTCGATAGTGCTTAAGCGATGCCCGGAAACATTCAGCACATCATCAATGCGGCCCATAATCCAGTAGTAGCCGTCTTCGTCGCAACGCGCGTTGTCGCCGGCGAGGTACTTGCCGGGAACCTTGCTCCAGTAGACTTCTTGATAACGCTCGTCGTCGCCCCATATGCCGCGGAGCATGCCGGGCCAAGGGTGGGCAATCGTCAGCCAGCCACCTTGGTTGGCACCGACTTGTTCGCCCCCTTCGTCGACGATCGCAGGGATGATGCCAGGCAGGGGCTTGGTGCAGCTTCCAGGTTTGGTCGGAATCGCTCCGGGTAGCGGGCTCATCATGATGCCTCCGGTCTCCGTTTGCCACCAAGTGTCGACAATCGGACAGCGCTCGCCACCTATTTTTTCGTGATACCACATCCAGGCTTCGGGATTGATGCCTTCGCCCACCGTGCCGAGCAATCGCAAACTCGACAGGTCGTGCTTGTCGACATGCTGGTCGCCCCATTTGATAAACGCAC
>Ga0315338_1004408_pt1 | contig 11150 bp, 9 predicted proteins | sample ASW8metaG_FD_204518 | JGI IMG/M metagenome (GOLD analysis project Ga0315338, IMG submission 204518) | Ammonia-oxidizing marine archaeal communities from Monterey Bay, California, United States - ASW #8 | ecosystem: Environmental > Aquatic > Marine > Coastal | place: USA: California | collected...
AAATCTTCAAAATCCGTGTGGAAGAATGCAGCTTTAGTATTAAAACTTTTATCTGGGTTTTTATAACGAAACCCTATTTCTTTTGCAAAACTTGTTTCAGGATCCATATTTTCTGTATCTCCATCTGCTGTTGCAAATATGTCTGATCCTTTTGGAAAAGATGATCCCTGGTGTACCCCACCAAAAAAACTCAGGTTATTATTTTGTACATAATTAAAACCAATTCCTCCTGAGTATCCTTCAGTATCTTGAGTAAGTAAACCAGAGGTTCCACTTCTTATTCTTTTTGCGTCAACCTTTTCATATCTAAAACCAGGAGTAACTGTTAAATTTTTATATTCAACTGCATCTTGTATATAAAAAGATCTGCCCCATGTTTTATATTCTTTTGTTGATGCAGCATTTTTTTCAGTACTTGAGGTCCAGTACATTCTACTGTTAACTAAATTATAATAATCGTGAAATGATTGATCATAATACGCATCGTAGTGCCAACGTGTTCCATAGGTTAATGTATGATCTAAGCTTTTCCCGCCAATTGTAGAATTAAAACCACTGTTTGCTCTAATTTCCACACCTCTTACACGGTAGTGCCTATTATTATGTTTATTTTGTATTGTTATTCCATCAGATCCACCAGTATCTATATCTGATAGTTCTGAAACTGTATCTGCTTTATAAAATTTTGTGGCACTCATGCCATCTCCCTGGTCAACATCAGCATGATATCCAGCTGCTTTAGCCCAGTCTCTATGAAATTTTGAGGCATATGCAGTTGTTGTTATTTTTGTGTCATAAAATTTTGGTACTTCTATATTATATTTAAAATGACCAGCTATTCTTTCAGTCCAAATTCTATCCAGTTGTGTGTAGCCATATGCTTTCCAAGGATCTTTATTATTAATGTCATTTTTGGACACACCTGCGTAACCTAAATCACCAATCATTCTGATATGTTGTGCCTTTAATTCAAAATTTTGGTTTAAATTAGTATTTGGTTTATAACTTAGTTTCATCATAGGTTCGTATTTATGAAACCCTGATTGCCCTTTTTCTATAACTTTAAAATTTCTAAATCCCCCATCTCCTCTACCATAAAGTTCAAATAAAAAACCAACATCACCAATATTTGTATTTAAAGTGTCCCCATAATAAACATGAGATCTTATGTTCCCATATTGCATATTTTCTACGCTTCTTTTACCTTCTCCTATTGTTCCTAAATAATTTCCATAAGATGTTTTTATATGAATTTTTCTTTTAGATGGTATGGGAGTGGTTAGATAATTAAGAACACCACCAGTTGTCCTTGGTCCATAAAGCACTTGGCTAGATCCCATTAAAACTTCGATACCATTTTTGTTACCAGTTGTTGGATTAAAATATGCTGAAAAATCTGTATATGGAGCAGGCTGTGACAAAACACCATCTTCCATAATTGTTAATTTTTGACTTCTACCTGGGTCTACCCCTCTTAAACTAATATTTGGAAAAATTCCATAACCACTTTCTTCTCTACTATAAATTCCTGGGATTGTTTTTAAAACTTGGTCAATATTATCATAATTATTTGATCTTATAGTATCTGAACTAATATAAGTTCCTGAGCCACTAAGAGAATCCGATTCTTCAGCTCCACCAGTTACAGTTACTGCTGGTGAATAAATAGTTTCGGCACTTAGAGAGTTGATTAAATAAAATGAGGATAAGGTCAGGGTTATAATTTTTTTAAGCATACATAAAACTCATATAAAATTTTTTAGAAAAAAAAAAGTAAGGGCATGTGGATTAAGGCGACATACTCCAGCGCCTTTAATTGAAAATGATAATCATTCTCATTTAAGAGTCAACAATCTTTTTGTACTTTTTTGTATATTTTGTAAAATTATTGACTTATTTTATAAGTTTTACGCTTATATATTAATTTTTTGCTTGTTTTGGCTATTTTGGTTGTCTTTCACCAAATATTGCTGTTCCTATTCTAATATGAGTTGCTCCAAAAGTTATAGCTTTTTCATAATCTTCACTCATACCCATACTTAAATAAGGAAGTTTATATTCTAAGTTTTTTTTTCTAAGGTAAGCAAAATGAATAGATGAATCTTCCCCATATGGAGGAATACACATTAATCCTTGGATATTGAGTTTAAGATCCTCTTTACAATATTTGAAAAAATCATCTGCATCATCTGGCATAACACCTGATTTTTGGGATTCTTTTCCAGTATTTATTTGTATCATGTAGGAAATTTTTTTTTTTAAAATTTCTTCTTCTTCTTTTAAGGCTTTGGCAATTTTTTCTCTATCAACTGTTTGAATAAAATCAAATATAGAAATAGCATCTTTTACTTTATTACTTTGAAGAGGTCCAACAAGGTGCAACTCAATATTTTTAAAATTTTTTTTTAATGTAGGCCATTTGTTAAGTGTTTCTTGTACTTGATTTTCTCCAAAAATTTTATGACCAATGTTTAATGCAGCAACAAGTTTTTTTAAAGGTTGTCTTTTAGAAATTGCAATAATTTCAACATTTTTCTTTTGTTTTAAATGTGTATTATAAGCTCCTCTATCATAGTAAAAGATAGACTCTGTTGATATTTTATTAATTTTTTTTTTAATCGAATTAATATTTTCTAAAACTTTTTGATTTTTCATTTTTTATATTACAATTATTATAAATGCGATCTTTAAATCCACATATAAAAATAAATAAACTTTTAAATTATTCAAAAGAAATTAAAACTAAAAATAATAAACTTCCAAAAATAATAATAATATTTAATGATGATATTTTTGATAAAAAAAAATTCATAAACTTAAAAATACCAAAAGAATCAGCATTTTTATTAAGATCTTATAAGACAGCTGGGAGAAAAAAAATTGCCAAACAACTGCTGGAATTTTGTAAAATGAAAAAATTGAAATTATTAATTGCATCAGATATAAAACTAGCTGAAGATATAAATGCTCACGGGGTCCATTTTCCTGAATATATGATTAAAAAAAATAAAATTAATTGGGGTGTTGTTAAAAAAAATAAACTAGAGAAAAAATGGATAATTACTATCGCTGCACATAATCTTCAAATACTTAAGAAAGCAGAATTTTTCGATATTGATGCAGCTTTATTGTCCCCAGTATTTCCATCCGAAAGTCATCCTAATAGTAAAAATTTAGGTATAAATAAATTTGCAGAAATTGCAAAAAAAACCAAATTACCAATTTATGCATTAGGTGGAATAAATATAAAAAATATAAAATCTTTACTTGAAACTGATATTATAGGATACGCATTTCAAAGAGCTAAATGATGAATAAAAATTTAATAATTTTAACTTTATTTATATTAATTGTAAGTTGTAGCAAATTAAATTTTTTTGGTTTCGGAGAAAAAAAGGATGAATTTAAAAAATTAAAAATTAATAAATCTTTATGGATAGCTTCTAATGAATTATTGAACAATTATCCAAATACTAAAAGTAATTTAAAAGACGGTAATATTTCAACTGATTGGATTATTTCAAAGAAAAATCCAGATGTTAGATTTAGAATATCAATATATATTTTAGGATCTAAATTAGATTCAGATAATATAGAAATTTTCACTGAAAAAGAATTTAATCAAAACGGAATATGGAAACAAGAGGCAACAAGTGAAGCATTTAATAGTAGTCTTAAAAGAGAAATATTATCAAATGCAAAAAGGGTAAATCCTTAAATTATGGAAAAATATAACTTTAAGCAAATTGAAAAAAAATGGCAAAATGAGTGGGAATTAAAAAAACTTTTTAAAGTAAAGCCGGAAAAAAATAAAAAAAAATATTATGTTTTAGAAATGTTTCCTTATCCTTCAGGAAAATTACACATGGGACATGTAAGGAACTATACATTAGGAGATGTAATTGCGCGATTTAAACACAGTAAAGGTTTTAATGTTTTACATCCAATGGGCTGGGATTCCTTTGGTTTACCCGCTGAAAATGCTGCTAGAGAAAATAATGTTCACCCAAAAAAATGGACATTAAAAAATATAAATACAATGAAGGACCAGCTAAAAAAAATGGGCTTTTCTTATGATTGGGATAGAGAACTTTCAACATCAGATAAAAGTTATTATTACCAAGAACAAAAAATATTTTTAGAATTTTACAAAAAAGGATTAGTTTATAAAAAATCAACATATGTCAATTGGGACCCTATTGAAAAATGTGTTTTAGCAAATGAACAAGTAATTGATGGGAAAGGATGGAGATCAGGTGCAAATATTGAAAAGAAATTAATGTCACAATGGTTTTTAAAAATAACAAAATATGCTCAAGATTTAGAAAAATCATTAAAAGGTCTTAAATTTTGGCCTGAACAAGTTAAAACAATGCAAAAAAATTGGATTGGAAAATCTAAAGGATTAAAAATAAATTTTTGTTTAGATAATAAAGAAAAAAATATAGAAGTTTTTACGACAAGACCTGACACTTTATTTGGAGCATCATTTGTTGCTCTTGCATCCGAGCATCCAATTTCAAAAGAGTATGCAAAAAAAAATAAAGAAATAGAAAATTTTGTAAAAAAATGTCAAGAAAATTTAAATTTACAAGAAGAAGACTTTGAAAAGTTAGAAAAAATAGGTATTAAATTACCATTTAATGTTATTCATCCAGTTACAAAAGAAAAAATACCAGTTTATATAGCAAATTTTATTATTATGGAGTATGGGACAGGAGCAGTTTTTGGTTGCCCAGCTCATGATCAAAGAGATTTTGATTTTGCTAAAAAATATAATCTTAATATAAAACAAGTAATTAAATCTCCTGAAAATATTACACTAGAAAAAGCATATATTGGCGATGGGAAACTTATTAATTCAGATTTTTTAAATGGTTTAAATGTAAAAAATGCAAAAGAAAAGATAGCTAAATTTCTTATAGAAAAAAAAAGCGCTAAAATGAAAACAATTTATAGATTAAAAGATTGGAGTATATCAAGACAAAGGTACTGGGGATGTCCAATTCCTATAATGTATTTAAAGAATGGGGAAGCGGTCCTTGCTACAAATAAAGATTTACCTATTGTTTTACCTGATGATATTGATTTTTCAAAGTCCCAAAACCCTTTACAAGATCATCCAAAATGGAAATATGCAAAATATTCTAAAACTGGTGAGAAAGTATTGAGAGAAACGGAGACCTTTGATACTTTTTTTGAATCTTCATGGTATTTTGCTAGATTTTGTTCACCTAACTCAAAAGACATAATAGAAAAAAAAGAAGCAAATTACTGGCTTCCTGTAGATCAATATATAGGAGGAATTGAACATGCAATTCTCCATCTTTTGTATTCAAGATTTTTTACTAGAGCACTTTATGATTGTGGCTTGTTAAATATTAAAGAACCATTTGATAATTTATTAACACAAGGGATGGTTTGTCATAAAACATTTAAAGATGAAAAAAATAATTGGATAAGCCCAATTGATTTCTATGAAAAAAAAAATAAAAAAAAATTTTTCATTGGTAAAAGTGAAAAAATGAGTAAATCAAAAAAAAACGTAGTTGATCCTGATTCAATATTAAATAAATTTGGCGCGGATACGGCAAGATTATTTATGCTATCTGATAGTCCTCCAGAAAAAGATTTGGAATGGACAGATACAGGAATTAATGGAGCTTATAAATATTTAAATAAATTGTGGGGTTTGATAACAAAGAATTTAAATATTTTATCAAAAGAAAAAGGAAATATAAAAGATTTTAAAAAAAATGAAGAGTTTATTTCAGCGATCAATCAAACTATTTATTATGTAACACTTGATTATGAAAATTTTAGATTTAACAGCGCAATAGCAAGAATAAGAAAATTTACAAACATGTTATTTGAGAATGAAGAAATTTTAAAAAAGGATAGTAAGCTATTTAAGTTTTTAATAGAAAATACTATAAAAATTTTTAGTCCAATGGTTCCGCATATTTCCGAAGAAATGTGGAAACTTTTAGGTAATAAGGATTTGTTAATCAAAAGCGGATGGCCAACTGCTAATAAAAAATTTTTAAAATTTGAAAATGTAATACTGGCTGTTCAAATAAATGGTAAATTAAAAGGAACAATTGAATTACCTTTTAATACAAATTCATTGGAGATTGAAAAGAAGGTTCTATTATTACCTAAAGTGATAAAAGTAATTGGAAACAATAAACCAAAAAAAATTATTGTAGTAAAAAATAAAGTGGCAAATATAGTTATATAAATGAAAAAAATAAGATTATTTTTACCTATAATTATTTTTTTTTTATTCGCTAGTTGCGGTTATGAACCGATTTACTCAAAAAATGTTTATTCAAATAAGGAATTATTATCTATTTCAGTACAAAATATAAAAGATAGATCTGGGCAAATTTTAAGAAACTCTTTATTAAATCAACTAAATCCTGAAAGAAAAAGAGTAATTATAAAATATAAACTTACGGTCGAAATATCTGAAAGTAGGTCTAGTTTAGCATATCGAAGGGACATGTCCGCATCAAGAGCAGATTTGGAAATTATTGGAAACTATTTGTTAACTAATATAAAAAGTGGAGAAATTCTTCTTAAACAGGAAATTAAATCTATATCTAGTTTTGATGTTGTTGAATCTGTTTATGCAACTCTTACCGCTGAAAAGGATGCAAGAAATAAAAATTTACAAATTATTAGCGATGATATTTTTACAAATTTAGTAATTTTTTTTAAAAATAAATAATAATTATAATTTTTTTAGTTAAAAAATTTTAATTTCGTTTGGACAATGTTTCAATAAATGGATCATATTTTTTTTATCAAATGCAATACATCCTTTGGTCGAAGTAATATTTTTTTTAGATAAATGTAAAAAAATTGCACTTCCTTTATCTTTGATTATAGGATTATCGTTGTATCCAATAACAATTAAAATATCATATAAGATATCTTTTCGCCATAATCTTTCACCTAAATCTAAATTTTTTGTTTGAAATATTTTATTATAGTTACGGTTTTTAGGATCATCACAACAAATATGATTTTTTTCTATTATATAAATTGGAAGATGAGTTTTTGGTTTTCTAATTCTATCAGATCTATACATAACACATCTCAAAGAAAAAGTACCCTTTGGTGTTTTAAGATCCCCTTCTTTCTTGTTATAAGTAATACCATTTTTACCTAAAAAACATTTAAAATTATATTTAGCAAACTTTATTATTCCTGTTTTTTTTACAAATATTTTCATCAAAATTTTTTAATATAATTAGAATGTAAAATAAAAAACAATTATTTAATTTTTTTTTAATTTATACTACTAATAATATATTTAATCTTTAAAAAAATAAAAATTATGAATTTACTTATTGTTGAAAATAATTTTCTATTAAAAGAAAATTTTTTTTTTCAATCAGATTTAGAAGATAATATAAATTTAATTTTTTCTTCTTCTGTTAAAAGTGTAAAAAAAATATTAAATAAAAAGAAATTTGATTTTATTATTATTAGTTCACTAGCTCCAAAATTTAATTCTTTTAATGTGATTACAAATATTTTTAGAAAAAAACCGAAGAATAAAATTATTCAAATTTTAGAAAAAAATAATGACATTAAACATAGTTTTTCTTCTTATTATCTTAAGAAACCACTTATGGTAAATAAATTGTTAATAATATTAAGTAAATCAAAAATAAAAAAATTAAATAAAAAAAAAGATATTAATTTAAAAAATGGATTGATTTTTAAAAAATTTCAAAGAAAACTTTTTTCTATAAAAAAAAAAATTGAATTAGTTTTAACTGAAAAAGAATCTGAAATTTTGGAATATTTGTTAAAAGAAAAAAAATTTATAAAAAAAAAGGATTTATTAGAAAATATTTGGGGGTTTAATAGTAAAGTTAAAACAAGAACCTTAGAGACGCATATTTATAGGTTGAGAAAGAAAATAAATAAGAAATTTGGAATAAAAAAATTTATTAGTGTAAAAGATAATTCATATAAAATTTTTTAATTTTTTATTAATTTAAAAGTTTTAATTTTGAATTTTTTTTTTTTAATAATATTTAATAACGCAACTGTTGTTTCAATTTCTTGATAATCTGTTACTATCCATTTTTTTAATTTTATTGGGTTTACCGAAAAAATTAATTCTATTTTTTCAATATTTTCCACATTTTTATCATTTAGTGTAAGTGTAATTTTTCCACTTTTTTTTTTTAATTTACTTATTTTGAAATCTTTTTTTAAATTAATATTTTTTTTTAATAATATCCAAGCGGGGCTTTTTTCTATTATTACTGATTGTATTTCATTTAAATCCATATCAAAATAATGAAGCCATTTCCCATCTGCTACAATTAGAAGTTTATCATTCTTTTTATATTCAATTCTTAATTTTCCCGGTTTTGACAATAAAATTTTACCAGTTTCTTGAGATCCATTCGATGAACTTTGGATAAACTCTGCTGAAACATTATCAAATTGATTTAAGTAATTTTCTAATTGATTTAGTAGTTTCTCATCAAAAGCAAATATTTTTTTTTGATAAAAAAAAAAAAAAACAAAAAAAATATATAAAATAAATTTCTTCAATTTTTTTTACACTTTTAATTATTTATTTATTAGAACTTCTCGTCTACCAATTCGATCTGCTTCTGACACAACATTATTTTCTTCCATTTTTTCTATTATTCTTGCAGCTCTATTATATCCAATTTGAAAATGTCTTTGAATTAAGCTTGTAGAAGCTTTTTTCTTTGATATTACTAATTGTACAGCTTCAGTATAGAATTCATCAGTTTCTTGAGATGTAGTATAATTTATTTGATTTTTTTTATCATCAGTAACTCCATCTACATAAGAGGGTTTTCCTTGTGATTTAAGAAATTTTACCACTTTAGCTACTTCGTTGTCGCTGACAAATGGCCCATGCACACGCCTTATATTACCAGCTCCAGACATAAAAAGCATATCTCCTTGGCCTAATAAATATTCCGCGCCTTGATCTCCAATAATTGTTCTACTATCTATTTTTGTTGCTACTTGGTAGCTTATTCTGTTTGGAAAATTTGCTTTAATTGTTCCAGTTAAAACATCAACTGATGGTCTTTGAGTTGCCACAATTAAATGAATTCCTGCAGCTCGAGCCATTTGAGAAAGTCTTTGTATACATGCTTCAACATCCTTACCGGATACTAACATTAAATCCGCTACTTCATCAATAATAACTACAATGTAAGGTAAACTATTAAAATTAATTTTTTTATCTTCAAAAATTGGTTTTCCAGTTTGACTATCAAATCCTGTTTGTGTTTTTTCTATAATTATTTCTCCATTTAATTTTTTTTCATTTAGTTTTTCATTGTATGATTCTATATTTCTTACTCCAATTTTTGACATAATCTTATATCTCTTTTCCATTTCATCAACTAACCATTTTAAACTAAAAATTGCTTTTTTGGGATCAGTAACAACTGGGGTTAAAAGGTGTGGTATTTCATCATACACTGATAATTCTAACATTTTTGGGTCTATCATTATAAATTTACATTGGTCAGGTCGAAGAGAATATAAAATAGATAAAATCATTGCATTTACCCCAACTGATTTACCAGATCCCGTTGTTCCTGCAATTAAAAGATGAGGCATTTTTGATAAATCTTGTATCACATTTTTACCTGAAATATCTTTTCCAAAAACTAAAGGCAATTTAGCATTTGAAGTATCAAAATCTTTTAAACCAAAAATTTCTTTTAAATTTACAGTTTCTCTTTCTTGATTAGGTAATTCGACTCCTACAGCATTTTTACCACGTACATTAGAAATTCTGGCAGATTCCGCACTCATTGACCTTGCAATATCATCTGCTAAATGAATAATTCTTTTTGTTTGTACACCCGGAGCAGGTTCTAATTCATATAATGTAACTATTGGACCAGGGTTAATTCCAATAACTTTAGCTTCAATATTAAATTCTTTAATAACATTTTCTAGTAGTTTTGCATTTTGTTGAAGTAGATCTTTATTATTTTTGTTAGAATTAACATTTTTTTTACCTGCTTCAAGCAAATCTAATTTAGGCAGTTCATAATCTGTTTCCTCTTGAAAATTGAGTCTTGGTTCTATTGAATCTTTAAACAATTTTCCAGGTTTTGAATAATCTTTCTTTTTTGAAAATAAATCTTCTGATTCAGTGCTAGAATTTATATCAATATTTTTGTTTCCTTTAAAAATTTTTAGAACTATGGGTTTAAGAAAATAATATACTTTGTTTACAAATATAAATATTAAATTCAATAATTTCATAGAAAGAGATGTTAAATATTTCATACTTAAAAAAATATAATTACTAATTTTTATCCAGTCCGATTGATTAAGTCCTAAAGAAAAATTAAATGAGAAAAAAGCAATTAAAAAGAAAAATATTGAAATATAAATTTGACCAATTTCAAAATTAATGTGCTGAAGAAAATTTGTTATATATAAAAATGTATATTTTCCAACTATGCCCCCACTTTCCAAATTTAAATTAAATATATTTTCAATATTTAAAATCGTTGAAGTTGATAATAAAGTAATAGGTACAAATATTAATCTTAACCAAAAAAATGAAATTTTCTTATGTATGAATAGCTTTAAGCCCCAGGCAAAACTAATCAAAAAAATAAGAATAGATGAGGTACCAAACAATTTAATTAGTAAATCTGAAGTATAAGCCCCATATTTTCCAAGAATATTGTTAGTAGCACTATCAGATAAATATGAAAAAGAAGGGTCATTTATGTTAAATGTTATTAGAGATGCAGCAATAGCTGAGCTTATTATTAAAAGAATTAATCCAATAGTTTCTAGAAGTCTCCTTTTAAAAAAAGGAATGTTTGAATAGTCTGCGGAATTATTAAACTTTAAAACCATAAATAGGTATTAATGCTTTAGTATCCCAACACTAATAGATTTATATAAGTTTTATCATAAAACAACAGTTTTTTAAGAATTTTTATAAGATGTTTTTATATTGCTTTTGTTCCTTTTTCACCAGTTCTTATTCTGACTGCTTTATCAATATCTAATGAAAAAATTTTACCATCACCAATTTCCCCTGTATTTGCAGAACTTTGTATTGTTTTTATTACTTTTTCTTCAATTTTTTTATCTACGAC
>Ga0315338_1004409_pt1 | contig 11148 bp, 9 predicted proteins | sample ASW8metaG_FD_204518 | JGI IMG/M metagenome (GOLD analysis project Ga0315338, IMG submission 204518) | Ammonia-oxidizing marine archaeal communities from Monterey Bay, California, United States - ASW #8 | ecosystem: Environmental > Aquatic > Marine > Coastal | place: USA: California | collected...
CTTGAATCACCGATGTCTGTAGCACTGCGGGTGGAATTGGAGAAGGATTATCCTCTAGGCGGGCCAAGGTTCATTACTCCTGGTCCTGTTGTGCGTCATCTCGATGGTAGCGGTTACTACGGCACCTATACATGGTCTGATGGCGACAAGTACGTCGGCGAGGTTGTCGTTGGTGCGAATTCCGGGCCGTGACGCCGATCTGCACGCTGATGGACGAGCCGGCGTGGCTTACCCGACGGCAGATGCCCGGTCCGATCAGGCGAGACGGCTCGCTGCGAGCCACCGAAAAGGCAGTTTATACTGCCTATAACCGTATACATTGACAGAGTTAGGCTTGCTTGTAATATTTTAATTGGACTGTCAATCACAAACCTAGAGAAATATTTAGCTATTCAATACTTTATCTAATAATTTTTCCCAAAATATTTTTCCCGTGTACATACTTTTGGCTTTTTGGTAACCATTGGCTGCAATTTTTTCTCTTTCTCGATCGTGTTCTAGGTAATGTTTAACTTTTTTTACCAAATCTGCTTCATCGGAAAAAGGAATGAATTCTACCATCGGTTCAAACCATTTCCTCACTTCTGAATTATCGTCTGAAAATAGAGCAGCACCACATAAAGTAATCTCAAACATTCTGCCTTTAGATTGAATGGAATTTGCATACCGAGTTCGGTCACCACGACCTCTCGAAAAGTTAAGACCTATTTTTGACCTCATATAGGTTTGAGCATAGGCTTCTACAGATAGCCTATCTTCTCTTTGTCCACCACTTTGATAAACTTCTAACCCATTTGATTTTAATGATTCAATTCCCGCTTCCCTATCTGGGTAATTGTTAATGCTACCTACAAAACTAATGTCAATATCTCTGACTGAATCGGGATTATAAAAAACTCTTGGATCTTGAGGTGTCCATAGAGATATATATTTGTTTGGATTATTTGTGCTTTGAAGATAGGCTGTAGTCGAGTCTAATACGACATTTAAACGAATAAAAGGTAGTAACAATTCAGATGCTTCCATTGATTCTGACTGAACTGAATCAAACCAAAAAGGAACAATGGGAATATTTATGTTCTTTCCAATTAGCTTTAAAGTTTCTAGTTTAGGTCCCAAACGCGTGCGTTTTGACCAGGCAGTTAGAACTATAATATCTGGCTTAGTGTCGAGACAGCGAGTTAGTAATGCTCTATCGCAAAAACTTCCATGTAATTGGTAATATTCGTCATAGTAAAACCGTTCCATTGTTGCTAGTTCTGACGCTTCCAGAGATCCAAATAAGTTATGTTCGCTATTTGTAGGGCCGAACTCTGGATAGTTGGGATCACACCATTTTTCTGTAACAAATAAAATATGTGGCTTGGTTCTTTCTGGTGCAGTATCAACTGATCTAAAATATTTTGATAAATTCAAAAAACTTAAGAAAATGTAATCAAATCCGATCGGCAATCTTTCATATATTAATTGCCTAATCGAGTAAGATAACTTCTCTCCCAAAATATTTTTAACTATCTTTTTTACTATTTGTATGTGCATTAGAGGGCATTTAAATTATTAACATAGATAATTAAAAATAAATATATTCTTCAACTCATAATCTGTTTTAGCAAAAAATATAGTCAATACAGTTACTGTGGTCAGGTACGTTGAAAAAATCAATCTTTATTTATTAACTAATGCTCTATTGCACAGATCCCTTCTTCTCTAGTCCTTAAGACTTGTATCCGCAGGAGCGCCGGCACCGGCGTGGTGACTCTGATCCAACGCTTCGGGGCGGCGATCTCGTCATCAGTGAAATAGTCAACCCACCAGTTAATGTTGTGTCTCTTTATTTTCCACGGCGTGTTTTGGAATAAACCTCCACCGGAGGTAGTTATGACATTAAATTTGACCGGCTGACCTCCTAATTACAGCTCAGTTCAAGAAACGAACAGACTGCAGTCTGGACAAAAAAACGAATCCAAGTGTGGTTATGCTTGCGTGTAAGTTTGGTTGTGATGATCTCTATGAATAAGGTTATATCGTTGTGTATGACAATGGAATTATTCGCCAGAATAAACTCAAACCAATTACGCAAGTGATGAAACCTGTTGTCAGTGAACTTGATGAAAAGGAATGCCGTATCTGGTCAGAATTGAACAAGGCATTCTTTGATGCCCATAGGGCATCTCATAAATGAAATCCTTTATATGTTTTGGCCTATTGATGATTCCTATATTAGTAGCCGCAAAAGAGTTAGAAACTCCACATTGTGCCAGGCAGAACCGAAAGGGAAACGGTAAGGGTCCTAACATAAATATTTCTTAATTGATGCATTTGCAAAATGTTTCAGCTTTGCATCCACAAGTAATTCAAATGTATATATTAGTGGTCGGCTCAATTTCTTCGAGGTCGCCAAATGATTGTCCCTATCACCGAGCAGTACCGCATTACCACTGACCCATATCAGTGGATCGTTCAGAAGAAGCGCAGTAGGAAAGGCAAAGAAGACTGGGAATCCCAGACTTACCATCCTTCGTTTGAATCCGGTCTCGAGAGTCTTTGGGAGCGCTTGGTGAGAGGGTCTGACGCTGAAAACCCTAGTCGATGCCTTGGTAGATGTTAAAAAGGCCATCACCGTCCTCTCCCAAGTTTACACCCCCCAGTTAGAACAAGTTTTAACAGTTAGCGAAGAGGAAATCGAACAGGTGCGCCTTGGCAGATGAAGATATTCAACAAGACACGCCGCTTCTTTTTACAAGGAAGCAGGTTGCAGATCAGCTTGGTGTTTCAGAGAAAACGATATCCAGACGGATTGCAAAAGGTGAATTGCAGCAGATTCGAATCGGGTGAAGTGTACGCATCCAAAACCAAGCAGTTCACCACTTTGTGGAAAGGCAGGGAAGGTACAATGATCAACGCGTGGAGTCGGTGCAATCTTCAAAAAGAAAAATCAGATGCGACTCTATAAACGTGAAGGCGTTTACTACGTTACCTACCAGTCAACAGGTGGAAAACAGGTTAAACGCTCTCTTAAAACCCGTGACAAACAAATAGCCGAACAACAGCCAGCCAAACTGGAATTAGATATTCACGAGGCACGTATCTTTGGTAAAGAGCCAGCCCGGAGTTTCAAAGAGTTGATTGTTACCTATCTAGAAGCGAAGCAGAAAACCAGAGGCTTTAGTCGGCTTGCAGATGTCTCTCTAATCAATATAAATCCCCTGTTTTAAGGGATTTTATTGAACTTGCGCTGAATACCGGTTGTCGGAAGGGAGAATTGCTGAATCTCAAGTGGGAAAACATCGATTTCTCGACTCGTCTTCTTCATCTGGAGCAGACCAAGAGTGGGCAATGGCAGACCGTTCCCATTAATGAGGAAGCAAGGCAGGTCTTGGTGCGGAGAATTCGATTGCGAGATGAAGTGTGTCCTGACACCCCTTGGGTGTTCTTTCATATCACACAGTGCAGGCACACAGAAGTGGGTGATCGAATTAAGGATGTGAAAAGAGCCATGAGAACAGCCTGTAGGAAGACTGGGCTAACGGGTGTCACTTTTTATACCCTTCGCCATACCTGTGCGTCTTGGCTATGTCAGATGTCAGGTGTAGAGGCTCTCACCATTCGAGACCTGTTAGGTCACAGCAGTGTCACCATGACGGATCGGTATATGCACAGTGACCAAGCTGATTTGCACGACGCTGTACACAAGTTAGAGAAGTTTCGGTCACATTCTGGGCACAGTGCCCGTTGAGTCGTAGATGCAACAGGCGTTAGTAACCGTAGAAAGTGTTATAAACCAATCAGTTAATGGTCGGGGTGAGAAGATTTGAACCTTCGGCCCCTGCTCTAACACAGTTACGATCTTGTTAGGTCAGCCCAGATAAATTACCTTGGTGTACAGCAGATGCCGATTAGATAATGCGCCATTGGAAAAAATCCGGTATGAACCAATTCGTCATTCATTGAAAACATAAAGACATATTGAAAATATTCTCGTAGAACGCCACGCAAGTCTTGTCCGGACTTGCAATTAACATGACCGTCCTTGCTTACTGGAGACGCATATACCTGTGATTCAAGCGACGGCATTCCAATTATTGCAATTCCTACTTCATTTAGAGATAGGCATATGTTTTTAAGGTATATCTCTTCTTCCGCTAACGAGATATGCTCCATAACATCCAGCGAATATATCGCATCGACACGTTTTGATAAGGGTTTTTCTAGAATATTATTTACCTGAGCTTCAATTGGCCACCGAGGGCTCGATATTTTTGAATATTGCTCTATAAATATAGGATCAACGTCGGTAATAAGTAGCTCCCCGACTTCTTGTCGAACAATCCTTGCGCCAAATCCGTCGCCACATCCAATTTCAGCAACCCTGTCCATACCACTAAGCATTTTTGAAACAAACTTGTAACGAGCTAAAGTGATAACTAAACGCCGGGGGTCTTCTCGCCATACCGAGCTATTCATTAGCCCTAGGCTTTCGAGTCCCCATTGTTCTTCATCTTCAAGAAGGCGCTGATTAACTGAATCGACTGTTTCCAGTTTTTTTAACATAGAGCGAATACCAACATTTCCGTTTAGGTGTTGAACTGTAGCCTGAGTTGTGTCCTGATCTCACGAGGACTTATATAGCCATCGATATATCATTTGTGAGCAGAGTCGTAAATAATCTACATGGCGGTCTCGATTTTTCGAAAAGTTATCAATAATCTATCTATGTATTCGCTCAATTAGCCTTTTGATAATGCCGAACAAACATTGAATTCAATGAGCTAACGTAAGGTGGCTAATTAGCCGACCAATTGTTAACTCTCCTCTCATTAAGGCCCAAAAGTGTTGGTTCAAATTCAACGGCCGTAAGATCTAGAGCCCCTCAGATTACTACTCGCGATAGAAACGCATCCGCTCTGTAGTTCTGGACTATAACAATGAGAATTTCGTCAATCATAGTCTTGCTCATACTCAAGCGGTTGATTGGATATGGGGCCCCCGTAGGTTCTCAGCGGGGTAAAAGAATCATTAGCTAATATAGAACGAACTTTCGTGAGAGCGCTTAATCGCAATGCACGGAATCCTGTTGCATGATTTTTTACAGTGGTTTGTGCAAAAGTCGGTTTGTAGACAGCAGACATTGCAATTCGTAACTGCTCATCTCGCCCCGCGGTCCCGTGTAGTAGGAATGAGTGAAAAATTACCGCATCACCGGGAGAGATATCTACTAAGGGTACCGGCGACGGTAATTCAATATCTTGTATCGGAAGCAATTGCCTATTTCGATTAGGTAACAATCCATACAGATGGCTCCCTGGCACAATCATCATAGTGTTTTCTGCAGATACGTCATTTATAGGTGACCATACCGTCAGTTCATTGGGCCCTAGTCCACTCCAGAATTCCTGATGCAATGATTTATTTGTAACAATGGCGTCGTCTCTAGGATCGTTAATCCAGAGATTAAGATGATTATAAATGGCAATATCTGGACCTAAAAGTGTTTCCAAGAAATCCAATATACCGACTGAAGTTGTATACTGTTCTATTGTTTTCCCTTCGGTAGAATTTTCAATTATCTCTCTAGATATGTTTAACACAGATGGAGTTGAATTCTTGCAACTTTCAAGTTGTGACTGATAAATGGTTTCGAACGTTTTTTGCAATTGACAAGAGAGGGATTTCATACCTTCTGAGTCATAAACGTTGCGTACTATTGCATATCCATTTGTAGCAAATCGTTCGCGAGTGATCTCGTTAGACTGATTACTCACAAGGTGATTACCATATTGTGCTTGGTAGTCAATTGTCTCCTCTGATTATATTAGCCAAGATCTTATCTCTCCAATTAGAGAACAAATAGGCGAACATAAAATTAACGGAGTACGCTCAATGAATTTTCCACCACCGTACAAATATATTTTGCTCAAATTATGCAAGAAAAATTGGAGATATCGAGTAGTATACTAGCATCCTAGACAGCAGTCCCCAAGTGCTATCTGCCATCGCTTGAGAGCGATTGATCGGAGATGTTGGGGTTCATTTAGGCTCCCCACCAATTGGGTGATAGCTTAAGTGTGAGTTTTGGTTGAGTGTCGGAGAGATTTGAATTACTGATTACCCAACTCGAAGTTATGCGCTTGAATCGGCGCGAGGGTGTTTTTATCTATAGAACTAGATTAGAAATTAGTATTTCAGACATAACAAATTGAAAACGATAGTTGACCAATGTGTTTAATTCCCATGTCTGATTGAGTTAGGTTGTGAATAGAAAAACTATTCGAAGAATCAAGAAAATAGTTGAATTGCCATTAATAGGGTTAGCGATTCCTTTGGCTATTATATTTCGCTTGGTTAATTGTTTTACTCCAATTAGGCTTACACCGATTAGAGCTAATCTGATCGGCCATTTTGTGCTTGATACCGAATACTATTTACGCCGTCAGCACATTGCGCTAGAAAATCATCGGCTATTTTGTTTTTTTGGAACTGATGTATCAAACGTTCAATGGGCGAGGATGGTTTGTCGCAGGTACAGAGTCAACACAATTTTTCGATATATATGGGCTGCCAATCGCTTGTTTCCAGGGTTTGATCAATACGAAAAAGAATTAATTGACCGAGATTTCGATACAAGAGATGCAGAAGGGATTTTAGATCGGACAAGGCCAGAAATAATATTTACGCCGGAGGAAGTACTTTTGGGCGAGAAATATTTAAGGGAAATTGGTCTCGAAAAGGAAGACAAGTTTGTCTGTGTTTTAGTTAGAGATTCAGCCTATAGGGAATCGTTAATGGATGGTATAGATCGGACCTATCATTCATATCGTGATTCTGAAGTCAGTAAATTTACGGATGCTGCTGTGTGGTTAGCTGACAAGGGATATTGGGTAATAAGAATGGGAAAGGTAGTTAAGGAATTGTTTCGAGTCGAAAACTCTAGAGTGGTGGATTATGCGAACTCTAAAGATCGATCAGACTATCTAGATATCTGGTTGATGGCAAACTGTTATTTCTGTATTTCTACAGGAACTGGCTTGGATGAAGTAGCAGGAATGGCGGGTAGGCCAACTGTATTTGTAAATCTACTTCCTCTTGCTCACATTACTCTACATAAGAACTGTATAACAGTCCCCAAAAAGTTAATTTGGAAAAAATCACGTGAACTGCTAAGCCTCAAAGACTATATGCGGAACAGTTATATGTCTACTGACGAATATGTGGAACAAGGGATTGAGATTCAAAGTTTAAGTTCTTTTGAAATCAAAGAGGTAGTCGTTGAGATGGAAGAAATGATTAAAGGGGACAATGTGTTGAATCACGATCAAAAAAGTCGACAGGAAAAGTCATTTCAGATAATTTTGGAATGTGACAAACTAAATACGAGGCAGTACCAATTTTATCGCAATGCAAACGCTAGAATAGGAACTGGATTCTTAGAGAGGTACTGGAGCCAGCTATGTCAGTAGCCTAATAACGATTGCTAATGTGATAACTTCTGCATTTTCCTGCTAATTCAAAAGAAGATTAGAACTTCTAGAGATAAAGTTCTTTACTTGTCGAACCCATTTGAGATTTGATCGAGATGCGGTCATCTTACAATGAGATTTAGATGGTTTTTATTGCCGACCACGTTGGAGGAAAGAACACGTATTGTTCTAAATTCATGTTTTGGTGATTTGACAAGTAGTGTGTAATGAATTGTTTTGCCTGGCTGATTATCTGTTTGAACCCTAATCAAGGTGTATTCAGAATATGCGATTAATTGTCGGTGGAGATAGCTTTATCGGCTCAAGATTGAATCAATTTTGGCGTCAGCAGGGGGTTCATTGTCAAGGTAGTACTCGTAGATTGGGTCTTGTGTGCGACGAAAGACCGTTGATAGACCTGGAGAATCTTATCTGGCCAAAAAATTTGTCCATCTATACATTCGCGGTTATTTGTGCTGGTATCAATGACATATTCGAATGCGAAACGAGACCGACCGAGACACGCGAAATAAATGTAACCAATACTACAATATTAGCCCAAGCCCTTAGCAAAAGAGGTTGTCGAATATGTTGTCTGTCAAGCTCGCAAGTTTTTGACGGTACAAAATCGTTCAGAAAACGGGACGATGATGTACATCCAATCACTGAATACGGTCGACAGAAGGTATCGATGGAGAAAAATATTCTTGCAATTGACCGCGGAACAATAATAAGACTTACAAAAGTAGAAAATGAGAATGGAAAGCTGTTAAAAAAATGGAAGGCGGAATTAGACAGGGGAAAACCAATTCAACCATTTTATGATATGTATATATCACCGATCTCGGTTGACAATGTTGTTGGAAAAATTTCAGATATAGCAGATTCTGAGAGTTTTAGTAGGCTGCTGCATTTTGGGGGAGAGAGAGAAATATCGTGGGCAGAGTACGCGCGCATTCTGTGCAGACGATGGGGATGTGATGAAAGACTTATACATCCAGTATCGCATTTACGGGATGGAAAAATCTTGCCAATTCATTCGTCATTAGCGTCCGAATGATTAATGTTTGCAAATGCTGTAAAAAAGGACAGCTGAAGATAGTCGATGATTTTTCAGTTTTTGGTCTAGTCACTTCCGATTGCCGTCTTTGGCGACAACCTGCGTCTGTTGGGTTCTGTTTGAAATGTGGGCTAATACAAAGACCGAACGAACGGTTATGGATGGAAGAATGTGAAGATATATATGGATCCTATATACCGTATCCGCTAGGCAATAATAGTGAACCAAGAAAATTTGACCAAATGATAGAAGGATTTGAAAAACGATCGGTAACCGTGCTCAGAAATTTCAAAGAACAATATTTGCGGGAGGGAGTTCGGAATTGGCTAGATTTTGGATGTGGGGATGGACAACTTCTGCAGAATGTCCAGGAGGAATTTCCTTCGCTAGGGCTATTTGGGGTTGACTTCGGAGAAAAGTATCGGAATCAGATCGAAGAAACTTCCGGAGCGACGTTGTTGTCGAGGCTGCCAAGTCGTAGCCAGACTTTTGATATTGTCTCCATGTTTCATGTGGTAGAACATCTGTCAGATCCAGTAAAGGATCTAAAAACAATCGGCGAGACTTTGAGTCGTCGAGGGCTGCTTCTAATTCAAGTGCCAAATCATGAAGAAAATCCTTTTGATCTTGTAATCTTTGATCACGGGTCGTTTTTTTCCAAAAGAACTCTAGAATTACTACTAAACAAGGCTGGATATATTGTTAGGAAAATTCATAAAGATTGGATAAGGAAGGAGCTTACTGCGATCTGTGAGTACCATGGAGACGGCATTCATCCAGATGACCAGCAAGAGGAAACAGAACCAGGACAACTACAGCAAATACTAGAGGCTCATAAGGGTTACTTATCTGATGTAATTAGAGAGGCGGAGGAAAAACTCAAGAAGCATAAAACAATTAAAGTATTCGGTAGCTCAATAGCTGCGTGTTGGCTTGTCGGAGAAATTGGACTCGAGAATATAGAATGTTTCCTTGACCAAGACGATTCCAAATGGGGTTCAAAGTTATTTGGAAAGGATATTAGAGAGCCCGGCAGTGACAATCTAAGTGAAGTCGTTATCCCGGCAGATAGAGAAACCAAATTGGAAGTAATAAATACTGCTTTTTGTTCACCAGACCATTCTAAACAATAATCGATTGCTAATATCTCTAAGGATATACAAATAATTCTGTTTTAGACAGATAGTTCCATATGATTGCGCTGTAATCTGTATACAATTTCGATAAACACTCGGAATTGCGAAATGTTTGCAGTCGCATGGCCCGCACCCATTGACTGGCGCCTATATCTACTGGGATTAGTTTCTGCGTTCAAATATTTCGATGCACGGCCGAGTTTTCTCAGTTGGCAGCGGGCGTTCGATTAGTGAAATAGAACTAATTAGCGCCGGATATGACGTAACTTGTTCAGACCTCACCGTCCCATCACACTGCTAAAAACGCCATTAAGTTCTTTAGACCCTTGCTGTACATTGAATTTCATGCGCTAAAGAATGCGTCACCAGCAGTTTATGACAGCGCAATTTGTCTTAATACGATCTTTCTGTTTTACAGTATTGAGGTAATACATCTTCTGGCAACAGTCAGTCTTGAAAAGGTACCAGTAATGGGAGGGAATCCTTTCCGTCTAATTTGGACGTGATAACGGCTATTCCTCCTTCGAATAGTGGCCATAAATATTCATCCGTATGCCACAGATATGCCAAAGAGGAACTCCTGCGAGATGCAGTCTGGAACGACTGTCACAGGACATTGAAACTACTAGGATAAATGGTCGGGGTGGGAGGATTTGAACCTCCGGCCCCTGCCTCCCGAAGGCAGAGTTCTTGCAACTAACAGTCCTAAAACCCGTTAAATAACAGGCTCCGACTCCACGCAAACGGACCTGAATGGACTGGAGAGGACAGGAAAGGACTCAGTTTCATCTCAATTTCAGCTCACCTAAATACAGGGAATACCCACCCCTTATTTTTAGATCCCGGGGTTAGCACATGTCGAGCCCACTCAGCGGTGAGAATTCTAACCAACCTGACTTTTTATCGAATCAGAATGCCTCGACATTAGCTACTTTGATGATCGGAGTATTTCCGACCACTCCTAAAACCCCACTAGCCATAACTTACCCTCCTTTCAAATAGGATTAATTCATCCAAAAAGGCCCTGCATCAACAGGGCCATTAGCAGAACATCTAACTCTAAGTGTTAGATTGACATGTAGCCCATGGAAGATTCCAGCGTGCCTAATTCGTTTGCCTTGGTAACGATTGCCTGAAAAGTATCCGACATGCCAATTTCATCAACTTTCTCTCCCCAATCGTTGAGAGACTTGAACTGATAGGTCGCATGTAGTATTCCCATGTCTTCACTGACGACTGGTAATACACCCACAACATTAATTTCATCACTGAGTCCATCTACCTCCTCTATCATTGCCACCGCGGCTGGAATATTCTTTCTTGCTATTCGATAGATACGTGCCATGGAGACCGGATGTGTGTCCCACGCGATATCCCCATAAACAGTTCTGAATATCATTCGCCCAGCCATCTCAGCACCTGGCTCAGCTTCCCTCTCCGCCATCATAGCCTCAAAAGCTGGGTCACTCATCCCAGCAGACATCACGGACATCGC
>Ga0315338_1004410_pt1 | contig 11143 bp, 10 predicted proteins | sample ASW8metaG_FD_204518 | JGI IMG/M metagenome (GOLD analysis project Ga0315338, IMG submission 204518) | Ammonia-oxidizing marine archaeal communities from Monterey Bay, California, United States - ASW #8 | ecosystem: Environmental > Aquatic > Marine > Coastal | place: USA: California | collected...
GACCCAGTAGAGCGAGCCGCCAGACAGAATCTCGTGCGCCCGGCGCGGCGGATGCCGGGTAACGTGGCGCAGCACCACCGGCTCGCCCGCCGCGCGCAATCGTGCGCGGCGTACCGTCTGAGCGCGCCGAAGCGTTTCGACATCATCGATGCCCACGCACAACTTAAGAATGTGGAGGGGCGCCAATCCAGCTCGTATCAGGCTGTATCCGGCGTGAATACAAGCAGCTCAGCGCCCTCCTCGACCTGTTGTCCAGGCCGATGAAGAATGCGCCCGACACGGCCGTCGGTCGGCGCCCGCACCGTGTGCTCCATCTTCATCGCCTCCACGATCGCCAAGGGCGCACCCACGCTCACGCGCACGCCCGGCTTGGCGAGGATCGCGGTAATGCGGCCCGGCATCGGTGCGCGCACATCGCCGGTTGCCACCTCGTGGAGCGCGGCGCTGGCGAGCGGATCAACGACCTCGACGTCATAGGTCGCCCCATCCAGGACCACGGTGACGCCGGCGGTCCCAGCTACCACATCGGCCACCATGCGCTCGTCATCGAGCGAAACATCGAAGCGGCCCTCTCGCATCGTGCCCCGACCCCACACTTCTCGATCGGCGAGGCGCAATCGGTAACCGTGCGCAAGCGCGGTCGCCATGACCAAGCGCTCCTCCGGCCCAAGGCGAAACGTGAAAGGCTCGCCGGCCGCACCATCGAGACGCCAGCCGTCAACGCCGCTCCAGGGCGAGCTTGGATCGCCGGAAACAGTGGCGGCTGCCGCGGCGGCATCGCGACGCCACATCAGCATCGCAAGGCAGGCGACGGCGAACACCTCGTCGCTCAGTGGCGGGGTCTTCAAGGCGTCGAAATGGCGATCGACGAAATCAGTCGTGCAACCGCCGGCGGCGAACGCGTCGTGGCGGGCAATCGCGCCGAGGAAGCCGAGGTTGGTGTGAAGACCGCCGAGAACCGTCTCGCCAAGGGCACGGACCAGACGGGCCACGGCATCGGCGCGGTCGGCGCCGTGGACGATCAGCTTGGCGATCAGCGGATCATAGTGGACGGGGACGACGTCGTTCTCCTCGACGCCCGCATCGATGCGCACCTTAGCGTTGGTGCGCGGCCAGCGCGCGCGCGTCAGACGGCCGCTGGTCGGCAGAAAATCGCGGTCTGGGTCCTCGGCATAGACGCGCGCCTCGATGGCATGGCCGGCTAACGCGACCTCGTCCTGGGTAAGCGGCAGCACTTGGCCGGCCGCTATCCGCAGCTGCCATTCGACCAGGTCGAGACCGGTGATCATCTCGGTCACCGGATGCTCGACCTGGAGCCGGGTATTCATTTCCATGAAATAGAAGCGATCGGGCGCCGCCGCATCGGCGATGAATTCGACGGTGCCGGCGCCGACATAGTCGATGGCCCGGGCGGCCGCGACCGCCGCCTCTCCCATGCGCGCGCGGAGGTCGCTCGAGATGCCGGAGGCCGGCGCTTCCTCGATGATCTTCTGATAGCGACGTTGGATCGAGCAGTCGCGCTCGAATAGGTGAATGGTGCGGCCTTGGCTATCGGCGATGACCTGTATCTCGATGTGGCGGGACCGGGCAATGAAGCCCTCAATCAGCAGCCGATCATCGCCGAACGCGCTTTTGGCCTCGCGGCGAGCGGCACGCAGCGCGCTGTCCAGCTCGGCTGGTTTCGCGACCCTGCGCATCCCCTTGCCACCACCGCCGGCCACCGGCTTGATCAGTAGCGGATAGCCAACCTCGGTTGCGGCGCGCCGCAACCGGCCCAAGCGCTGGTCGCGACCATGGTAGCCCGGCACCACCGGGATGCCGGCTTTCTCCATCAGCCGCTTGGCGTTGTCCTTTTCACCCATGGCGCGGATCGCAGCCGCCGGCGGGCCCACGAAACGCAGACCCGCCGCGGCGCACGCCTCGGCGAAGTCAGCGTTCTCGGCTAGAAAGCCGTAACCAGGATGCACTGCACTCACGCCGTGGCGCAGGGCCGCCTCAATGACGGTTTCGGCCCGCAGGTAACTCTCGCTCGGGTCCGCCGCCCCGATACAAACGGCGCGATCGGCAAGGGCGACATGACGCGCGTCGCGGTCAGCGTCGGAGTAGACGGCGATGGTGCGCAGACCCATGCGCCGCGCCGTGCACATGATGCGACAGGCTATCTCGCCGCGATCGGCAATCAGCAGGGCGTCGAACATGGCCGGCGGGAGTCGGCGGCCCACGTGCTTAGTACGCCCAGCGTGGGGTGCGCTTTTCAAGAAACGCCGCGACGCCTTCGCGCGCCTCGGCGTGAGTGCGGCGGCGTGCGATGCGCCCGGCCGTCTCCTCAATCACCTGCCCATCGATCGATCGGCCAACCAGCGTCGCAATCAGGTCCTTGGAGTCGGCGATCGCCTCGGGACCGCCCCTGCCGAACGCCTCCAGCAGGCGGTCGCGCGTGGCCATGAGACCGGTTTCGTCGGCGCATAGAGCGTGAACGAGCCCGAGACGCAACGCCTCGTCGGCCGGCATCGTCTCAGCCGTGAGGAAATAGCGCCGCGCCTGGCGCGCGCCGATGGCGGCGACTACATAGGGCGATATCACAGCGGGAATCAGGCCGAGCTTGACCTCGCTGAGCTGAAAGCGGGCCGCCGGGGTCGCCACGACGACATCGCAACAGGCGACCAGGCCGACGCCACCGCCGTAGGCCGGGCCGTGCACCAGCGCGATGGTCGGCTTGGGCATTCCATCGAGGGTCGACATCAGGCGGGCGAGCGCGCGCGCATCGGCGAGGTTCTCGGCCGCGGTGAAATCGGCTGCCCGGTCCATCCAGCCGAGATCGGCGCCGGCGCAAAAGCTCTTGCCGGCAGCGGCCAGCACCACCACACGCACCGTCGGATCACCGGCCTGGGCCACGAGAGCGGCGGTGAGCTCAGCAATCATGGCCTCGTCGAAGGCGTTGTGGACGCGCGGGCGGTCGAGAGTCAGCGTCGCGATACCGCCCATTCTCGATACGATGACCGCCGCTCCAGCTATGGTCGCATTGGCCATGGCTACATCCTGAACACGCCGAAGCGGCTTTCCTCGATCGGCGCGTTGAGCGCGGCCGACAGCGACAGGGCCAACACCGTCCGAGTCTCGGCCGGGTCGATGACGCCATCGTCCCACAACCGCGCGGTGGCGTAATATGGGTGCCCTTGGGCCTCGTATTGGCCGAGGATAGGACGTTTGAAGGCGGCCTCCTGGGCCTTCGACCAGCGCTTGCCGCTCTTTTCTATGCTGTCGCGCCGGATCTGGGCAAGCACCCCGGCCGCCTGCTCGCCGCCCATCACCGAGATGCGCGCGTTCGGCCACATCCAGACAAAGCGGGGACCGAAGGCACGACCGCACATGCCGTAGTTACCCGCGCCGAACGAGCCGCCGATGATGACCGTGATCTTAGGCACCGCCGCGCATGACACCGCCATCACCATCTTGGCCCCGTCCTTGGCGATACCGCCGGCCTCGTATTTCTGGCCGACCATGAAGCCAGCGATGTTCTGAAGAAAAATCAAGGGAATCCGGCGCTGACCGCACAGCTCGATGAAATGCGCGCCCTTGAGCGCCGATTCCGAAAACAGGATGCCGTTGTTAGCGACGATGCCGATCGGATAGCCATGCAGATGGGCGAAGCCGGTGACCAGGGTCTCGCCGTAGACGCGCTTGAACTCGTCGAACTCGCCGCCGTCGACGATGCGGGCGATCACCTCGCGGACATCGTAGGGGGTGCGGGACTCGCGCGGTACCACGCCGTAGAGCTCGCACGGATCGCGCAGCGGCTCGGCCGAGGGGCGGCAGGCGAGATCTACTCGCTTTTGTCGATTGAGATGCCCGATTGCCCGCCGCGCCAATGCCAGGGCATGGAGATCGTCGCGCGCCATATGGTCAGTCACACCCGAGACGCGCGTATGAACTTCGGCGCCTCCAAGCTCCTCGGCACTGACCTCCTCGCCAGTCGCCGCCTTCACCAGCGGCGGGCCGGCGAGAAAGATGGTGCCCTGATTCTGAACGATGATGCTCTCATCCGACATCGCGGGGACGTAGGCACCGCCGGCGGTGCAGGAGCCCATCACCACCGCGATCTGGGGAATGCCGGCCGCCGACATCTTCGCCTGGTTATAGAAGATGCGGCCGAAATGGTCGCGGTCCGGGAAGACGCGGTCCTGCTCGGGCAGGAAGGCACCACCCGAATCCACCAGATACACGCACGGCAGCCGATTCTCGGCCGCGATTTCCTGGGCGCGCAGGTGTTTCTTCACCGTCATCGGGAAATAGGTGCCGCCCTTGACAGTGGCGTCGTTGGCCACCACGACGCACTCCTGGCCCTTGATGCGACCGATGCCTGTGATCAGGCCTGCCGCCGGCACCCCGCCCTCGTACATGCCGTGGGCGGCGAGCCGCGAAAGTTCGAGAAATGGGGCGCCGGGATCGAGCAGCGCATGTACTCTCTCGCGCGGCATCAACTTGCCCCGCCCGGTGTGCCGGTCGCGCGCCGCCTTGTTGCCCCCCTCGGCCGCGCGCGCCGCCTCGGCCCGCAAATCCGCGACCAGTGCCTCCATGCTCGCGGCATTCGCCGAAAAGTCGGGGGAGCCCCGTTCGACGGCCGTGGCCAGCACGCTCATGGTGCGCGACGAATGCTTCGAAAAAAGGTTCGAAACATCATATAACTAATTGTTTATCCATAATTAATAATTATCTCCTGAGGTATAGGACGAGCCTGATGGAACGGTCGTCACCAGCCACCGCTGGCGAGCCAGCGTTCGAGCTGATCGAGCCGGTCCGCGCCCCAGAAGGGCTCGCCATCGACGATGAAGAAGGGCGACCCGAAGATGCCGCGTTCGATCGCGCTGTCAGTCTCGGCCTTGAGGCGCACCTTGATCGCCGGGTCCTGAATGGCGGCCAGCACTTCGCCCGCGTCGAGCCCGAGGCCGGCGGCGATCTCGCCAGTGACCGCCGGATCGCCGGTGTTGTGGCCCGCGCCGAAGTAGGCGTCGTAGGCGGCTAGGGCGAACCGCTTCGCCAGCCCCTCGTCGCGGTCTGCCAACCAATAGAAGGCGCGCGCTGGGGCCAAGGTGGAATGAGGAAAACCATCCGCAAAGGTGAGCGGCAGACCGTGCAGGCGGCAGGTTCGGGCCATGTCGCAGGCGGCGTAGGCACCCTTCAGGGGATAGTCCATGAGCGGGCCCGTGCCGGCGATCTTGAATACCGCGCCCATCATGTAGGGCTTCCAGATCACCGCCCGGCCGTGGCGGCCGCCCACGGCCTCGATCAGGTGGCTCGCGACGTAGCCGTAGGGCGAGGCGAAGTCGAAGAAGAACTCGATCGGCGCGGCCATCATGCGCTCTCGTCAAACAATTCACGGCCGATCAGCATGCGTCGGATCTCCGAGGTGCCGGCGCCGATCTCATAAAGCTTGGCGTCGCGCAGGAGGCGGCCAGTCGGGTACTCGTTGGTATAGCCGTTGCCGCCCAAGCACTGAATCGCCTCGAGCGCCATCCAGGTTGCCTTCTCGGCCGCGTAGAGGATCGCGCCAGCGGCGTCCTTACGCGTCGTGCGTTCGCGGTCGCACGCGCGGGCGACCGCGTAGACGTACGATTTGCACGCATTCAACGTCGTGTACATATCGGCGAGCTTGCCCTGCATGAGCTGAAACTCGCCGATCGCACGGCCGAACTGCCGGCGCTCGTGGAGATAGGGCACGACCACGTCCATGCAGCTCTGCATCAAACCGAGCGGCCCGCCCGCGAGCACCGCGCGCTCATAGTCCAGCCCACTCATCAGTACGCCAACGCCGCCGCCCTCAACGCCGAGCACGTTTTCCGCCGGGACCTCACAGCCCGTGAACACCAGCTCGCATGTGTTGGAGCCGCGCATGCCGAGCTTGTCGAGCTTTTGCGAGGTGGCGAAGCCGGGCATGGTGCGCTCTACGATGAAGGCGGTGATACCGCGCGAACCGGTCGCGGCGTCGGTCTTGGCGTAGACGACCAAGACATCGGCGTCGGGGCCGTTGGTGATCCACATCTTGGTGCCGTCGAGGACGTAGCGATCTCCCTTGCGCTCCGCCTTGAGGCGCATGGCGACGACATCGGAGCCGGCACCGGCCTCGCTCATTGCCAACGCTCCAACCTGGTCTCCGGCGATCAGGTGGGGCAGGTAGCGGCGCTTTTGCGCTTGGCTCCCGCTGCGCCGAATCTGATTAACGCAGAGGTTGGAGTGGGCGCCATAGCTCAGGCCGACGGCGGCCGAGGCGCGGCTGATCTCCTCCATCACCACGACATGCTCAAGGTAGCCCATGCCGGCGCCGCCGTACTCGTCCTCGACGGTTATCCCGAGCAAGCCGAGAGTGCCGAGTTTAGCCCACAGATCGGCTGGGAAGTCGTTGGTGCGGTCGATGTCAGCGGCGCGCGGCGCGATCTCGTCGGCAGCGAACGCCACCACGGTATCGCGCAGCATGTCGGCGGTCTCGCCGAGGTCAAAATCGAAACTGGGCGGTCGGTTGGAAATCATGCGCGGGGCCGCATCCTCGCCGCCAGTGTAACGCTAAACGAGGAGTGCGGCGAGGCGCACCGGCTCAGCCCGCCGATAACGCGCCCATTTTGCCGCGCGCGTGGGCCTGGGCATCGGTAACCGCGATCACGCTCATGTTGACGAGACCGCGAACCGTCGCTGCTTGGCTAACGATATGCGCCGGACGAGCCATGCCGGTCAGGATCGGCCCGACCGATAGCCCCTCCCCCAGTCCCTTGGCCAGGTTGAAGGCGATGTTGGCCGAGTCCACGTTGGGCATAATCAGGACGTTTGCGGACCCAGTAAGCCGCGAGTTCGGAAACAAGCGCTCCCGCGCCGATTCGGACAACGCCAGATGAGCACGCATCTCGCCTTCAATCTCGAGGTTGGGCGCCGCCTTGTCGACCAGAGCAAGGGCCTCCCGCACCTTGATCGCCGAGGCGTCGTCGCCGCCGCCAAAGTTTGAGTGAGAGACCAGGGCGACCTTTGGGGTCACCCCAAAACGGCGCGCCAGTTCCGCCGCCAGGAGAGTTTTCTCCGCCATCTGTTTCGCCGAGGGGTCGTAGCCGACGCCGGTGTCGGCGATGAACACGGTCGCCGTCGGCACGATGAGCAGCTCCACGGCCGAGGCTTCGCTTACCCCCTCGCGCAGGCCGATTACGTCGTAGAGGTGGGCGAGGTGGCGGCCGTAGCGGCCGACGTAGCCGCAGATCATGGCGTCTGCGTCGTCGCGCGCCACCATCAGGGCCGCGATGACGGTATTGCGGGTGCGAACGATGGTACGTGCCGCGTCCGGCGTCACGCCGTTGCGCTCTGTCAGGCGATGGTAGTGCTGCCAGTAGTCGCGGTAGCGCGGATCGTCGTCGGGGTCGACGATCTCGAAGTCAACGCCCGCGCGTATGCGCAGGTCGAGACGATCGATGCTCATCTCGATCACCCGCCGGCGGCCGACCAGGATCGGCTTGGCCAGCTGATCGTCGCTCACTATCTGCACCGCCCGAAGCACCTGACTCTCCTCGCCCTCGGCGAAAACCAGCCGCTTAGCATCGGTGCGCGCCGCATCGAACAACGACTTCATCACCAAACCCGAGCGGTAGACGAACTGCTCCAGGGTGTGGCGATAGGCCTGGAAGTCAGCGATCGGGCGGGTTGCCACGCCGCTGTCCATCGCGGCTTTGGCAACCGCCGGCGCGACCTCGACCACGATGCGCGGATCGAACGGCTTGGGAATCAAATACTCCGGACCAAACGACAACGACTGACTGCCATAGGCACTGGCGACAACGTCGGAGGCCTCGGCCTTGGCAAGATCGGCGAGGGCATGGACGCACGCAATCTTCATCTCCTCGTTGATGGTGGTCGCCCCGACATCAAGCGCACCGCGGAAGATGAACGGGAAGCACAGCACGTTGTTGACCTGATTGGGATAGTCCGAACGGCCGGTAGCGATGATCGCGTCAGGTCGCGCCGCGCGCGCGACTTCGGGCTGAATCTCGGCCATCGGGTTGGCCAGAGCCATGATCAACGGCTTATCGGCCATCGTCTTCACCATCTCGGCGCTGAGCACGTTGGGCGCCGAGACACCGAGGAAAATGTCGGCGCCGTTCACGCCATCGGCCAAGGTGCGCGAGTCGGTCTTGCGCGCCCAGCGACCCTTATACTCGTCCATCTCCTCCGGACGCTCAGTGTGGACGATGCCTTTGCGGTCGGCGACCATCACCTTCTCTGGGTCGAGCCCCATGCTCACCAGCAGATCGAGGCAAGCCAGCGCCGCCGCGCCCGCGCCCGAGCACACGAGGCGGACCTCGCCGACCTCCTTGCCGACCACCTGCAGGCCGTTGTAGATCGCCGCCGCGACGACGATGGCGGTGCCATGCTGGTCGTCGTGGAAGACTGGAATCTTCATGCGCTCGCGCAGCTTGCTCTCGATCACGAAGCATTCCGGCGCGCGAATGTCTTCGAGGTTGATGGCGCCGAAGGTGGGTTCGAGGGCCGCCACGACCTCGACGAAACGGTCGGGGTCGGTCTCGGCGACCTCGAGGTCGAACACGTCGATACCGGCGAACTTCTTGAACAGAACGCCCTTGCCCTCCATCACCGGCTTGGCCGCCAAGGGTCCAATCGCGCCAAGACCGAGAACGGCCGTGCCATTCGTGATAACCGCCACCAAATTGCCGCGTATCGTGAGATTGGCGGCCTCGGCCGGGTCCTCCGCGATCAACATGCAAGCAGCCGCAACCCCTGGTGAATAGGCCAGAGAGAGATCGCGCTGGTTAGCAAGATTTTTCGTCGGTGTGACGCTGATCTTGCCGGGTGTCGGCCGGCGGTGGTAGTCGAGCGCCGTTGCATCGAGATCGTCAGTCATGATCTATCCGGTACAGCAGTTGAGAAGCGGACCACGCGCGCCCGCGAATATATCTACCGACCGATGTCGAGGCCTTCTCGGCCGGCTCAGCACGCCCGCCGAGAAGGTCTCGGGAGCTTGCTATGTTAAGTGGTGCGGTCGAGAAGACTCGAACTTCCACGGGATATGATCCCACAGCGACCTCAACGCTGCGCGTCTACCAGTTCCGCCACGACCGCAAGGTAACAGTCTGCGATAGCAAATCCCTTACGCGCCCGCAAGGGTGCCGCGGCCGAAGTGGCAAGGCCGGGCGCCGGACATTGCTTAGCGCTCCGAGACTACGGTATCGGTGCTGGACACCCCGATATGCTCGCCCACGACGACAACCCCGCTACGGGCGATCAGCCTGTGGCGGGCGTGATCCATGCATCGTCGTCCACCGTCACCTCTAGCTCGATAACGGCGCAGCGCCCCATCTTCAACAGTTGATAGATCGGCATCGAGGCCATCCCCCGGACCACCGAAAGCTCGACCGAAACATCTTTGACCGCTTTATCCACCGCCTTCATTCATCGGTTAGTATAGCGGCGGCAAGGCTAAACGCTAGGTAGCGTCACCGCCGGTCGAGATCGAGGACGATGGATCGCATCGAGTGGTCGAGCAGCCGTCAGCCGGTGCCCTACGAGGACGCGGTGGCGCGGATGGAAGCGCGGGTCGCGGCGATTCGTGAAGGCCGTGCGCCCGAGGCGGTGTGGCTGTTGGAGCACCCAGCCCTGTATACCGCTGGCACCAGCGCCGACCCGGCGGACCTGCTTGATCCCGATCACCTGCCGGTCCACCGCAGCGGACGCGGCGGCCAGTTCACCTACCACGGGCCGGGCCAGCGCGTGGCCTACGTCATGCTCGACCTGCAGCAGCGCGGCCGCGACATAAGGACCTATGTATGCGGGTTGGAGCGGTGGTTGATCGCGACGTTGACCTACTTCGGCGTGCGCGGCGAACGTCGCGAGGGCCGGGTCGGAATCTGGGTGGCCCGCGAAGATGGGAGCATTGGGAGCGACGACAAGATCGCCGCCATCGGCGTGCGGATTCGCCGCTGGGTGAGTTACCACGGGGTCGCGCTCAACGTCGATCCGGACCTCGCCCACTTCGCCGGCATCGTCCCCTGCGGCGTCAAAGATCACGGCGTGACCTCGCTCGCCGCGCTCGGCATCGACGCCCCGATGAGCGAGGTCGATGCAGCGTTGAGACAGGCCTTTCTCACCACATTCTCAGCGGCAGCTCAATCCTCGGGGTAGCCTGATCGGCCACGGCCACAGCACAGCGGGCGCCGCAATGATCGGCGAGCAGTGTGGCCAGTCGCTCCGATACCGCACAAACGTCCGCCCGATTGGGCTCGAGCGCCTGGACGGTCAAGACCGCGCGCTCGGTGCCGAGCCCGATCGCACTGCGCGCGTCCTGATACCAATTCCAGCGCCGGCACAGGCATTTCTCAGCGTCGGCATACACCACCTCGCCTGGTTTCGGCGGGTCGGGCGTCTCACCGCCAAGCGCGATGAAGCTCTCGTCGCACTCAGCGCGGCGAAAGCCGAACGGCAACTCTACTCGCTCGAGGTCGTCGGCGCCGACCGGCATCAGCGCTTCGAGCGAGACCGCGTTGTACAGGTCGACCATGCCGTTGACCCGGGCGAGGCCCCGGCCGCGCTGGACCGCCTTGGCGAGGCGCTCAACCGACGAGCGATAGCTCGTCTTCTTGACGCCGAAGGCCCTGTAGGTATCGCGCCAGCACTTGAGCGCTGCCACCTTGTCCAGGGCGATCTCGCCGAGCCGTTCGGCGGCATGTCGTTCGGCGGCCGCCACAACCGCCTCCAATTCGTCGGTCCGGGTCGGTGGCACGGTCAGGCCCTCGGCCACCACCAGGCCGACACGAAAGTCGGGGAAATCGCAGATGACGTCGGCGATGTCGAAGTGGCTCACCGCTCACACCGTCGATCTCTGGACAAAGCCGGTAGGGAGGTCACGCGGGTCTTCAACGTCGGTGACATCGACGGCGTCGACGCGCGCTGCGGGTGAGCCGCGCCAGCACTGTTCGATCATCCGCGCGACCTGGGGAGACGGGCCCGACACCATCAGCTCCACGCCGCCATCGACGCGGTTGCGCACCCACCCGTCGAGGCCCAGCGCGCTTGCCTGATCGACCGCCCAGCCCCGGAACCATACGCCCTGCACGCGGCCACGGACGCGGACGCGAGCCACTTGTCGAGCCGTTTCATT
>Ga0315338_1004411_pt1 | contig 11139 bp, 12 predicted proteins | sample ASW8metaG_FD_204518 | JGI IMG/M metagenome (GOLD analysis project Ga0315338, IMG submission 204518) | Ammonia-oxidizing marine archaeal communities from Monterey Bay, California, United States - ASW #8 | ecosystem: Environmental > Aquatic > Marine > Coastal | place: USA: California | collected...
CTAGAGAGGGAACCATGGCCGACACAGACACCCTGCCCTATTTCAGCGAAACCGAGATTCAAGCCGTACTGGAATGGGCCCCGCTCATCGACACGGTCGAGGCTGCGATGACCTCGCTGTCGGCCGGCAATGTCGCCCAACCGGTCCGGCAGATGGTGCCGGTTCCGGGGCATGACGCCATCATCGCGGCGATGCCCGCCGTCGGCGAGGCGATGGCTGTCAAAGTCGTGACCCTCTACCACGGCAATGCCGGCACGGATCTGCCCACGCATCAGGCGGTGATCCTGGTGTTCGACAAGGAGAACGGTTCGCCGCTCGCAGTGCTCGACGGGCGGTTGATTACGGAAATGCGCACCGCCGCGGGATCGGCGGCCGCTGCGCGAAAACTCGCCGTCGCGGCGCCGGACGTGGTGACGATAATGGGCAATGGCGTACAGGCGCTTGCCCACGCCGACGCGCTGTCCGCGGTCCGGGATTTCCAGGAGCTACGCCTTTGGGCCCGCAACGAAGCGAACGGCCGCAAGGTGGCGGATGAAATCGGTGCGATCTTCGTCGCCGATGCCGAACGGGCGGTGCGGGACGCCGACATCGTCGCCTGCACCACGTCCGCGATAGACCCGATCGTCGAGGGCGCCTGGTTGAAACCGGGGGCGTTCGTAACCTCCGTCGGCTGGAACACCCTTGAAGGCCGAGAACTCGACGATGCGGTGATGGCGAACACCGTCCTCGTCGAATCCATCGATGCGGCGAAGGATCAGGCCGGCGATATCCGGGGTTCCGGCTGCGAGATTTTCGCAGAGGTCGGCGAAATCTACGCCGGAACCAAATCGGTTCCCGAGGGCGCGACGGTCGTCTACGATTCCATCGGCGTCGCCATCATGGATGTCGCCGCGGCGAAGCTCGCCTACGACTTGATTACCGCAGGGTAGGCGGCAAAAACAACGCCAAATCAACCAATGAGGAACGCGTAAAAAATGGCAGGACCATTCGACGGCATTCGCGTGCTGGACATGACGACGGTTTTCGTCGGCCCCTATTCGTCCCAACTGCTGGGCGATATGGGCGCGGAAGTGATCAAGGTCGAAGCGCCGGATGGCGACCTGACCCGAAACAGCGGTCCTTCGGCCAACCCCGGCATGGCAGCGAGCTTCCTTCAGCTCAACCGCAACAAGCGCGCCATTTCGTTGAACCTGAAGACGGAGGGCGGGGCCGACACGCTGCGGGCCTTGATGCGCGACACCGATTTGTTCGTGCACAACATGCGGCCCGAGCCCCTGGCGCGCCTGGGATTCGACTATGAGAGCGTGCGAGAGCTCAATCCCGGCCTGATCTACTGCAACATCTGGGGCTTCGGCCGCGAGGGGCGTTATGCGGGACAGGCGGCCTATGACGACGTCATCCAGGGTGCTGCCGGTCTGGTCGCGCTGGAAGGCTTCAACGGCCGGGAGGCGCGCTACGTGCCCTCTCTGATCGCCGACAAGACGACCGGCCTGTTCGCCGCCTACGCCATGGCCGCCGCGCTCTACCACAAGCTCGCCACGGGCGAAGGGCAGGAGATCGAAGTGCCCATGTTCGAAAGCATGGTCAGCTTCACCTTCATCGAGCACCTGGCCGGCGAGAGCTTCGTACCCGCGCAGGGCCCGCCGGGATCGATGCGCCACGCCACGCCGATGCGCTGGCCCTTCAAGACCAAGGATGGCCATATCTGCGCCCTGCCCGGCAGCGACAAGCATTGGCGCGGCATGCTTAAGGCGATCGACCGCGAGGATCTGTGGGACAACCCGATCATCAAGGACCGCAACGCACGGCGCGAAAATATCGACGCGGTCAATGAATTGATCGGCGAATTGATGGCCGAACGAACCACCGCCGAATGGGTGCCGTTGCTGGCGGAAGCGGGCGTGCCTTGCATGCCGATCTCGACGCTCGACGAAGTCGTGGCGGACGGGCACCTCGACGATGTCGGTTTCTGGCACGAGACCGAACTCCCCTCGGAAGGAAAGGTCCGGCTGATGAAGCCGCCCTACACCCTCAGCAAGTCGCCGGCCACGATCCGGCGCGACCCGCCCCGCTTCGGCGAGCACACGCGCGCCATCCTGGCCGAGCACGGCTATGACGCGGAAACCGTCGAACGGCTCCTGGCCGAAGGCGCGGCCATGGACGGGGCGGGGTAGAGCGATGCCCGAAATTTCCGCCGTCGATCTGTCTACGGAACTGGCCGAAGGGTTTGTTCTGCCGCCCGCCGGCATCCCGACGGATGTCCTGCAGCGAACGGTCATTCCCGAAACCGGCCTCAGTTTCCACCCGCGGCAGACCATGGCCCGCGCCGACGATGTGCTGCTGCCGATCATCACTTCGGCCTATCTCGCCTGCGGGCTGCATTCCGGCGACCCGCTGGTCATGCACCGCCTGATACCGCAGCTCTTGGAAAACGACATTCAGATCGGCGCGCACCCGTCCTATCCGGATATCTTCAATTTCGGCCAAACCCGGATCGCCATGACGCCGGATGAACTCACAAGCGTTTTTCTGTACCAGTTCGGCGCCCTCGATGGCGTTCTCCGCGCGTTCGGCCGGAAAATCCGCACCGTAAAATGCCACGGTGCCCTCTATTACGATGTCGCCGAACGGGAATGGGCCTGCGGCGCGCTAATCGACGCGGTGCAGGCGTTCGATCCTGAAATCATCGTGATTTCACCCACGATCGCGCCGACCTTGCCACAATTGGAAGCCTCCGGCCTCCGTGTGGCGGCGGAGTGTTACGCCGACCGCCGCTACAACGCGATCGGCGGCATCGTCGACCGCAGCCATCCCCGCGCCCTGCTGAGCAGCGCCACCCAAGCGGCGAACCAGATTGTCGGCGTGATGAAGGACGGCGTCGTCGAGGCGGAAGACGGCACCATGGTGCCAATGCGCGCCGATACCTTCTGCCTGCACAGCGACACGCCGGGCGCCGGTGAGATGGGAAAGGCGGTCGTCGCCGCGCTGCGCGCCGAGAATATCGCCATCAAACCGACGACGGAGATCGTCTAAATCGACACGGGAGCTCCCGGTATGCCCTACGACTTCGAACTGCTGACCATCGAGACCGCCGGCCGTGTCGCAACGGTGACCATCGACAACCCACCGGCGAACGTCATCACCATGGCGCTGCTGGCGGAGCTCGACCGGCTGTCCTCGCAGCTTAAGGCCGACACGGACCTGACCGTCGTGGTGATGCGCAGCGCCGATCCGGAGTTCTTCCTCGCGCATTTCGATGTCGCCGCGATCCTGGAGCGGCCGACCGGGTTCGAGCCGCAGCGCGACTCGCAGTTGAAACCGTTCCACGCGCTGTGCGAACGATTCCGCACCATGAACAAGGTCGTCATTGCGCAGATCGAGGGCCGGGTCGGCGGCGGTGGCAGCGAGCTGTCGGCGTCCATGGACATGCGGTTCGGCGTGCGCGGCAAGACCAAGATCAACCAGATGGAGGTGCCGCTCGGCATCATTCCCGGCGGCACCGGCACGCAGCGGTTGCCGCGCCTGATGGGCCGCGGCCGCGCGCTGGAGCTGATCCTGGGCGGCGACGATTTGGATGCGGAGACGGCGGAGCGCTGGGGCTACCTCAACCGCATCTTCGAGGCGGACGAGATCGGGCCGTTCGTCGCGAAACTGGCGCAACGCATCGCCTCTTTTCCGCCGACCGCGGTGCGCCAGGCGAAGGCCGCCGTCAACCAGTCCGATCGGCCGTGGCTCGAGGGCCTGTTCGAGGAAGCCTACCTGTTCGAACAACTTCTGCGCACCGACGGCGCGCGGCGGAACATGCAGCGCTTCCTTGAAATCGGCGGGCAAACCCGCGACGGAGAGTTGAGGATGGATGAGCTTTGCGCCGCGCTGGGCGACACGGAAGACAAATCAAGCTAAAGGTCAGCAAGAATACGCCGTTCGCTCTATGGACGCCGGGTACCTATATTTGTCAGAATACGGGCTAAGCGGCCTATCCGGCGCGCACGGAATTGAATAACAGGGGGAATACCATGAAACCGATCTCGACAATCCTCGGTGCGGCAGCCGTCGCGCTCGCGGCAGGAAGCTTCTCGGCGCAAGCCGCCGATGTCAAAACCATGACCGCCGAGGAAGTGGCCAAGGCGTTCTCGAAGGGCAGCATGGTCTGCGACTGGAAGGCCGGCAAGAAGGGCCGGGACAAGGGCACCGATTATTACTACAAGGACATGACCGCAACGTCCGGCAATGCGGACCGCGTCCTCGGCAAAAACACAACATTACAGGGCAAGTGGAGCATTTCCGGCGATACGCTGTCGCTGCAGTTCGGCGTCGTGGGCGCCCCGCAGATGTATAAGCTGGCGATGCTCGAGAAGAAGACCTACACCGCCTATCTGAACGGCAAAAAGAAGAAGATGACGTTCAAGTGCAAATAACACCCGTCGTTGTTACTGCAATTCGGAAGGGCGCGGCTTTTACCGCGCCCTTCTGTCGTTTTGAAGACGGGACCAATTACGGTGCGCGCCAATGTTAACGGTTGAAGAAAACGAGCTGCTGACCCGGTCCGGGGCCGAAACGCCGATGGGGCAATATTTTCGCCGGTTCTGGCAACCGGTTGCGCTGTCGGAGGAACTTTCCGAGCCGGACGGCGCGCCGGTCCGTGTGACGATTTTGGGCGAGGAGCTCGTGGCGTTCCGCGACAGCGAGGGGCGCATCGGACTGGTCGACGCCTACTGCCCGCATCGGGGGGCCAATTTGTTCTTCGGCCGCAACGAGGAATGCGGTCTGCGCTGCGTCTATCACGGCTGGAAATTCGACGTCCATGGCAAGGCGATGGATCTGCCGAACGTACCGCCCGGCGTCCGCATGCACGACACGATGCGCATCAAAGCCTACCCGACCCGGGAATATGGCGGGTTCGTTTGGGCGTATCTGGGCCCGGCGAACGGTGAGCTGCCGGACGTGCCGCAGCTCGAATTCGGACGGGTCGAGCGTAGCAAGCGCTACGTCATGAAGCAGCGGATCGAGTGCAATTGGGTCCAGATCATGGAGGGCGACCTCGATACCTCGCACTTCTCGTTCCTGCATATGCCAGCGCCGAGCCTGGCGGCCACCGAGAACAAGGATGCCAACTCGCCGAACCGTCATCTCGAATGGATGCGCCGGGACGGCAGGCCAAAATTCGACCTGCTCGACCACGATGTCGGCTTTGTCGCGGGCGGCGCACGGGCGACGGACGACGCGGGCGATCTCTACTGGCGCACGACGCAGTTCATGCTGCCCTCGCACGGCACGGGACCCGCGACGGTGCCCGGCGAGACCTATTACGGCTTCACCCTGGTGCCGACCATGGACGACGGCTGCTGGATGTATTGTTACGCCTGGAACCCGGAACGCAATTTGCACGAGGCAGAGCTGGCCAAACTCAAGGAAGGCCACGGGATCTTCGCCGAGGTCGGGCCCGATTACATGCCGGTCCGCAACCGGTCGAATGACTACGATATCGACCGCGAGGTTCAGAAGCACCAGACCTATACCGGCGTAAAGGGGACGGCCGAACAGGACATCATGATCCAGCAAAGCCAGGGTTGGGTTGCAGACCGGACGCAGGAGAACCTGACAGCGACGGACGCCGCGGTCGTCCACTTTCGCCGTCTGCTGATTGAGCAGGCCAGAGCGCTCGCAGAAAACGGCGCGGAACCGTCGGCACCGCACGATCCCGAAGCCTACTGCACGAGGCCCGGCGCCTGGGTCACATCAAGCGACAAGGAACTGGAAGCGGTCCTCACCGAACGGTTCGGCCACCCGCGCGGTCGCGTGACCGGCTAGAACAAAGCAAACGAAGTTTGTCTCCGGTGTGAAAAATTAACCCGGCACCTTGCACACCCCCACCCTAGCCCTCCCCCTCGATGGGGGAGGGCTAGGGTGGGGGTGGAAACGGATTTTACCGATTCAGGAAACAAGTTTCTGAATCACTTCAGTCGGGTCAGACCTTCTGCCAGGCGCCTTCCATGAAGCGGGCCATGGTCTCCATGTTCTCGGTCAGGTCCGCCGTGTTGACGCTGACGATGACCTCGTCCAGCCCGGCATCGCGATAAGCACGGATCGTTTCCGCCATATCGTCGTCGCTGCCGCGCAGGATCGTGCGGTCCTCGACCGACGGGTCGGGCGCTTTCTGGCCGGAATAATCCAGCGGCAGGGTGATGGAATAGCGCAGCCCCGACGCATCTCGGCCCGCTTCCTCGGTCAGACGGATAATTTCGGCACGGCCTTCGGCGACCAGTTTCGGCGATTGCCGCAAGGTATGCCACCCGTCGCCGAACCGCGCGATGCGGCGGAAGGCCGCCTTGCTATAGCCGCCCACCAGGATCGGCGGATAGGGTTTCTGCAATGGTTTGGGGGCGAACCGCAGCCCGCTGTACTGGTAGAACTGGCCCGAATGTTCGGGGATGTCCTGCGTCCACAACGCCTGTAGCGCGCCCAGAAAATCGTCGGTTTGCTTGCCGCGGGTCTTGAATTCGACGCCGAGGTTCTCGAATTCGTCCTGCGTCATGGCGACGCCGATGCCCATATCGACACGCCCGCCAGAGAGCTGATCCAGGGTCGCGATCATCTTGCCGAGCCGTGCCGGATCGTGCCACGGCAACACCAGGACCGACGTGCCGAGCCGAATTGTCTCGGTCGCCTGACCGATCGCGATCAAGATCGTCAGCGCGTCGTAATAGGGCCGGTCGTCGAGCCGCTCCGCGACGTAGGACGCGTGAAACAAATGCTCACGCACCCACACGCTGCCGAAGCCGAGCGCCTCCGCTTTGACCGCGATATCGATCAATTCGCTCGGATTCTCACCGCCCCAATTGTTGGGAATGCCCCAGCCAGCTTTCATATCTGCCTCTCCCGTCTTTGATTGGTCATTTTTCTACCCGTCCCTTCATGTCATAACCGGCGAGCGCCTTGTCGACGAGCGCTTCGCTGGTGCCGAAATCGTAGTTCCACATGAAGCGGTTTTTCACGATGAAGGGCGCGCCGGCGTAGAATTTTTCGTATTGGGCGTGCCGGCTGGCGAATTCCGAGCCGACAGCATCCCAGGCCAGCTTCAAGAGCTTCACCCTTTCTTCCGCCGACCAGCCAGGCGATTGCACGTATCGGCGGATATCGTCGCCTGCCTCCGGCGTGTCGAAATCAGTCACGTTTGAGGGCAGTTGGATCATGCCGCCGCCGGTTAGTTCTCGGAGCATTTCAAGGATTTCCGGATAGAGTCGCGATTGCATGACCATAGCCGCGTAATGGATCTGCGGATCCGGCACATACACGCCGTTCTGGTTCGGCTGCGCCTTGGCGATCTGCCCTTCAAGCAATCCTTCATACATCGCCGCCTGGACTGCTATATCGGCAATCTGACCCTGCACCGGCGGCATCTTGTTGATGCCGTTCATCTGGGTGATACGCTGCGCCAGCCCGGTCAGGAAGCGCAGCTTGGTGACGAAGCGGATCTGCGCCTGATTGTTGCCCAGGATATGCGCCGGTGTTTTGAACCACTGGTCGGCGCAAATACCCAAATTCTTGTAAACGAAGATATGCTCCCACGGCACGAAGACGTTGTCGTAGACGACCAGCGAGTCTGTCTCGTCGAAACGGGTCGCCAGCGGGTAGTCGAACATGCTGCTGGCCGCGCGCGCATAGGAGCGGCGCGAATGGATCTTCACGCCCGGCGCGTTGCACGGCACGATCAGCGATATCGCGTGATTCTCATCGCCGGGCCGCATCGGGTGGATCGTGCTTTGGTGGACATAGTCGGAAAACACCGCGCCTGTGCCGAGCATCTGCGCCCCTTTGATCACGACACCGTCGTCGCGTTCCTCAACGACACCGCAATACAAATCCGGCGGGTCCTGCTGGTGGGCTGGCTTGGAGCGGTCGATCTGCGGCGGCACGATCGTATAGGTGATGTACACGTCGTTGTCGCGCAGGAATTCGTAGATCCGCAGCGCATTCTCGGCAAACCGCTCATTGCCGTCGCGCGCCAGCACCTGTGGGGCGGCCGCGAATCCGGCGAAAAATCCGGCGACATGGTCGGGCGTGCGTCCCATATAGCCGAGGCTCTCCTCCGACCAACGCTCGATAGCGCCGCGCCGTTGCTGCAGCGCTTCGACCGAATCGGGCATCTGCCAAATGCGGTTGACCGGCGCGCCCGATGTCGGCGACATGTAGGTCATAAGGTCGCTGTTCGCGGGATCGCGGGCGATATCGAATAGGCCCGCGATCGTCTTGGCCGCCTCCGCGAAGGCCGGATGCGACGTCACATCGCTCACTTCCTCGCCATCGACAAAGACCCGCCGCCCGTCGTTCCGTAATGCATCCAAATATTGCGCGCCGGTTCTCAGGCCGCCGGGAAACCGGTCGTCCGTCAAGGGGGCGCCCTTCGACTGCGGCAGTGACGATGTCGACATATTTTACTTCCTACATAAGGGTGGTTTGACCGTCCGGGCATTTGGCAATGCCGGACCGACGGCTATAGTAGCAGCCAACAGAAGCGACAGGGACTCCGGCAATCCATGGCCACGACGGAAAATTCACAACTCGATCAACGGGCGTTCCGCGACGCAGTCGGCAGCTTTGCGACGGGCGTCATGGTCATGACGTGCAGCGGCGGCGCCGAGGGGCTGATCGGCATCACGATGAATTCCTTTTCCTCCGTGTCGCTGGATCCACCGCTGGTAACGTTCTGCATCGCCGAATCGTTGACCGAATTCGAGACCCTGTTGCAAACGGACAAGTTCGCCCTGAATTTGCTGAATGCGGATCAGCAGGATTTGTCGAATCAGTTCGCCAAGACGGGGCCGGACAAATGGCGCGGCGTTTCCTACCGCGAAGGCGCCAATTCCGCGCCGATCATCGAACCCAATCACGGCGTCCTGCTGTGCACGAAACAGGCGCAGCACGAATGCGGCGACCACTACATCGTCGTCGCCAGGGTCGATAGCGTCGAATTCGACAGCGACGAGCCGCCGCTCGTTTTCTACAAGGGCAAGTATCGCCAGCTTACCTGACGATCAGTCTACCGGCGCGTAGTAGTGCAGTTCGAATAGCAGACAGCCGCCTTCCGACTTGAACGGGCCGTGATAGGCGCCCGGCGGACGGCAGGCATAGGTTGGCGCATCGAACGGTTCGCCGCCGTTTCCCTGGTCATCATTGCCCACGGTCAAGGTGCCGTTGACGAGATAGACCTCTTCCCAATGATCGTGCACGAAGGGCACGGTCGAAAAGGCGCCTGGATCGAATCGCAGCAAGCGTGAGCGGCTGCCGGTTTTGGCGCTTTCGTTCAGATCCGACGTCAGCACCTTCTGCTTGATGCCTTCCGGATAGCCTGGCGGCACTTCCCAGCCTTCGTCCATGTTCAACGCGGTAAATTCTATATGCGGTTTTGGCATCGTTCCGTCCTATCCGATATTGGGTAAGTTCGTCATGTCGTAGGCATGCGAGATTTTCCGGCCGAGCGCCGGGTCTTCCAATTCGAGTTCGAAGCGCGGTGCCCCCTTGATCCCGCCGATGACCGGCAAGGTTCCGCCGAACATCGCCTGCCCCGTCGTCAGGGGCGCGTATTCGTCCGCGTATTGCACGGCCAAGTCCAGCGGATTGATCATCGAAGCGACGGTACCTTCCTGATAGAGAAATTTCTCGCCGCCCTCGACGCGATACGAGCGCAGGATCAGATCGTCCCAGTGACCGCGCAGATCGTCGTGCCGCCACAAAGTGGAAGCAACCGGCTTCGGACAGCACTGCTTGGAGACGCTTACATTGTACGCCTCGACCTCGCGGTCGGTATGATCCGAACCGAGCCCGACCCAATATCCGTCGTCGCGCTTCAGCAAAAAATATTCCGCCTCGCCACTGCTCCCCGCGCCGACGGTTTGAATAATCGGCGCGGTGGTCAGCAGGTTCGCGCCGACCCGATAGAAGCATGGCGTGGATACCGGCCGCGCCACGCCAAGCGCCTCGAGCTCTACAATGTGCTCTTCCAGTTTCGCCTTATCGCGGCCCGTCCAGCCGCCAATGATCAAATCCGAGACGGTCACGGCTTCGGTTTGCGAGGAGTCTCCGGAAACGAATGTCAGTTCCAAACGGTTGGTCATCCTATTCGGCCCACAAATCGGCGAACTGCGTCGCAACAACTTTTTCATACGCGACTGGCCCGTCGAGCCAGCCAAGATCCGCCATGAATTCGTTCATGCCCAGTACGAATTCCTCCGAGATGGATGCGTCGTAATAGGGCAGATCGCGGGCCACCACGTCGGCGATCATCTTCGCGTCGTCGGCCGGAAACAGCTTCTCGCCCACTTTCGTGACCAGCGACAGATCCTCCTTGATCGCCTTCTGCGTCTTTACGATCGCGCGCACCGCCGCAGCGGCCGCTTCCGGGTCGCGCTCGATAAGCGCATCGCTGCCGATCAATGCCGGGCAGGTGTAGTTGAACGCTTTTGTCGGCGCATCTCCACGCCTTATATCGACCAGCAACTTGCCGGCACCGCCTCGAATTGCCGTTTCCGCGCCCATGCCGTTGGCCCAAAAGGCATCGACCTCACCCTTGGCAAGCGAGTTCGCGGCGGCGACACCGAACGACACGCCCGGCTTGATCTCGCCCGGCGCGGGCGCGACCGTGATCTTGTCCCGCTCCAGATCGAGGCCCGCTTCGGCCAGCATGCGCTTGAGGCCGAGTTCAACGAAGGGTGCCGCGGCGATGTACAAGCCCTTCACCGCGTCGATATCGCCCCGCTCGGCGTCCAGATCGGTACGAACGACCAGCATCCAGTACATGCCCTGCGCCAGGGTCGCGAGCAGTTTGGCACCCTCCCAATTCGGATAGGCCGCCAGGGCGCTGTGCGCCGAGCCCGCCACGAGGTCGAACTCCCCGTCACGCATCAACTCACAGCATTTGTTGACCGGAAAATAATGCACGAGCTCCATGTCGAGCCCTTCCTCTCGGAAGAACCCCAGTTCGACCGCGGCAACCGCGGGGAAATAGGAATTCGAGATCAAATCGGGTACGGCAATTTTCATTTTCGCTCCTCTACCAGCACTTAAACCTTACCGAGAGCCCGCAGAATTCTATCCGGCGTCAACGGCATTTCACTTAGCGTAGCATCGAACGGCACGAGC
>Ga0315338_1004412_pt1 | contig 11139 bp, 8 predicted proteins | sample ASW8metaG_FD_204518 | JGI IMG/M metagenome (GOLD analysis project Ga0315338, IMG submission 204518) | Ammonia-oxidizing marine archaeal communities from Monterey Bay, California, United States - ASW #8 | ecosystem: Environmental > Aquatic > Marine > Coastal | place: USA: California | collected...
GGACACATGGATGTTTCGCCGGACCTGTTGGCAACGGCCCGCGATGCGATCCGCGACCCTGGAATCTCGGTTGTCGAGCCTGCGCTGCGCGCCGCGACGCTCGGGGCGAGCGCGATGCACGATCCGACCGAAGGCGGGCTGTCCGCTGGACTGCACGAACTCGCGGAGGCGTCCGGTGTTGCGTTGTGGGTCGATGACGATGCGGCGCTGTGGTTTCCGCCGGGCATTGCGTTGTGCGATGCGGTGGGCGCCGATCCCTGGGGCATGTTGGCGTCTGGAACACTGCTCGCTTCGTTCCCTGCGGCGTCGCTCGATGCGGCCGTATCCGCGCTTTCGACGGACGGTCATGCCGTCGCCCGGCTCGCCGCGGCCCAGCGCGGCGCAGATGTCATGTTCAAGAACGGCCGGCCGTTACCGCGTTATGAGCAGGACGAGCTTTCGCGGATCCTGACCGAGGCATAGCGTTTCCGCCGGTTGCAGGGTTAGGTCATGGACTCGTAAACTGCGGCGACCTTGACGGCAATATTACGTTTTGTGGCAAGGCGTTAGGAGCGGAGCGATGCCTTAGCATCGTGACCGACGACACGACGCTGTCCACAAAGCGAAATCTTGTCGCCCTGAAGGGTCGCGTTTTAGGATGCTTTCGGGGCGTCGAACGCCCTCACCGGGCCTACGGGCCCGCTTTCGAACGCTCTCCTGCCGAAAACATCCCAAAACGCGATCAAGGCCGTCGCAGTTTACGAGTCCATGACCTACAGTAATCGCCGACTCTTTGGGAGGATAGGCGATGCCGAACGATCTCAGCTTTTCGAACCGCCATAAGGATCTTGCCGCCCGCGATGAGGACTACGTGCTGGGCTGGCGCTTCGAGCCGCGCATCGTGTTCGAGCGCGGCGAGGGGACGCGCCTGTTCGATGTCGATGGCAACGCCTATTACGACTTGAGCTCGGGCATGATGTCCTTGACCCTGGGCCATGCACATCCCGAACTCGTCGACACGATCAAGAGCATGGCCGAGCGTTTCACCCACCAGTCCTCCTGGTACACCAATCCCTGGGCGATCGAATTCGCCGAGCTGCTGGCCACGACCCTGCCGGGCGATTTGAAGATGACCAATTTTGCGGTCACCGGGTCGGAGGCGAACGAGATCGCGATGCGGATGGCGCTTGGCGCGACGGACCGGTTCGATATCTGCTCCATGGTGCGCGGCCTGCATGGCGGTTCGCTGGCGGCGGAATCGATGACGTCCGTTGGCGGCGCCCGGCGCCGCGGCCTTGGGCCGCTGACCCTGCCGGCGAAATCGAACTGCATCATACCGGCGTTTTATTACAGAGCACCCGTGGACGACCCCGACCAGTGGGATGAGATCAGCCTGAAGATGACCGAGGATCTGATCGAATACACGACGTCGCAAGAGGTCGCCGCCTTGATGCTGGAGCCGATTGCCGTACCGGGCGGCATGATCGTGCCGTCGGAAAAATGGCTGCACGGCATCCGCAAAATCGCCGACCAGTGGGGCGCTTTGCTGATCTTCGACGAATGCCAGCTCGCGCCGGCCCGGACCGGCAAATTCTGGGCCTTCGAACATTTCGGCGTCGTGCCCGATATCGTCACCTTCGGCAAGGGGCTGACCGCGGGCTTTGCCAATTGCGGCACGGTAACCACGCCGGAGATTGCGGAGAAGACGCGCGGCACCATGGGCCTGCCCTGGGCCGGGACATATCCCCAGGACCCGCTGCCATGCGCCGTCGGCCTGACGCAGCTGCAGATCGTTTTGCGCGATGACCTGACAGGGCACGCGGCGCGTGAGGGCGTTTTCATCGGCGAACGGCTCTCGGAAATTCAGGACAAGCATGATTGCATCGGCGATGTACGCGGTAAGGGCATGTACCGCATGCTGGATATCGTGACGGATCGCGAGACGAAGACGCCGGATGCGGAAATGGGCGAGCGGATTCGCTACCACGCGTTGGAGGAGGGCCTGTTGCTGATTGCGGTGAAGAACTACGTCCGCTTCTGTCCGCCGACCATCGCGACCCGTGACGAACTCGACGATATGCTCGGACGATTGGACGCCGCGATCGGCCGTGCCCAGGAGCGTCGCGATATCCCAATCGATGTGAGCGGATCGAGCTCGCTCGCTGCCAATAGTCTCATCGGATAACACCCACGAAACGGAGCGCCTCATGAAAGAGTTCGTCATCACCGAAACCGAATCTCCCACTTTCGGGGGAAGATCTTTTGGTTCCGTGGGCAAATATGAGCGACTGACCGGATATGCTATCGGCACCGTCGACCCCGATGATCCCCGAAACAGTGAAATCGTCAATTTAGATAGAGCGCCGCGCAACGCGGACGGATTGGTCGAGTACAAGGCCGATATCTGCATCCTGCGGCCGGTCGATCCGGCGAAGGCGAATGGCTGGCTATTTTACGAAGTGCTGAATCGCGGTTCGAAACGCGTCGTATGCCGTGTGAATTCCGCTCCAGCGGTCAATGGCTCCAGCAATGCCGACGACGCCGGTAATGGATTCCTGATGGAGCAGGGTTACACCCTGTTGTGGTCCGGCTGGCAGGATGATGTAAAGAGCGGCGATGGACGTATGCGCGCCTATTATCCAGTTGCGACAGAAGGCGAAGGCCCTATCACGGGCCGTGCGTTGGATGAAACGATCGACGAGTCGAACAGCAAGACGATCGCGAAGGAATTGATCTACCCGGCTTCCAGTCTGGATATAGGGGAAGCCAATTTGACGGTTCGCAACCGGGAGCGCGATGCGCGACAGCAACCCGCAGGGCTCGACTGGCGCTATATCGACGAAAGCCATATCGAGATTACGCGTCCGGACGACCCAGTCTTCGACGCCGGCGCGATTTTCGAGTTTATCTACATCGCGAAGGACCCCAGAGTGATCGGCCTCGCCTTCGCATCGCATCGCGATATCGCTGAGTTCCTGCGTCGGGGTAAGCCGGACGGGGCCGGCAACGCCAATCCGCTCGCCGATATTTTGCCGCAGCAAATGATGCTGTTCGGAATCTCGCAAAGCGGCCGCTTCGTGCGCGACTTCCTGTATCAGGGCTTCAACGAATCTTCGACAGGTGACCGGGTATTTGACGCCGTCGTTCCCGTTATTGCCGGATCGCGTAAAACTCAGATCAACATGACTTTCGCGCAACCCGGCCGCTATCAGCGTCAGCATGAGGATCACAGTTACCCGGGAGATCAGTTCCCGTTCGCCTATCGCGAACTGACCGACCCGATCTCCGGTCTGACCGATAATGTGCTTGCACGTTGCGAAGCGACCGGCACGACACCAAAGATCATGCATTTCGACAGCGAGACGGAAATCTGGTCGGCGCGCGCGTCGCTCGTTGTGACGGATTGCGAAGGCAACGATATCGAGCAACCGGAAAATGTACGGGTCTATCTGGCGTCCGGCATCCCGCATGGTTGGGCAATCCCGCCGAACGGCACGGCAATGCAGCTAGCCGACAACGAGTTGTGCTACGGCGCCTTGATCCGGCCCTTGCTGTCCGCGTTGAAGGGCTGGGTCGAGAACGGCACGCTGCCGCCGCCAAGTTGTTTTCCGAGCGTTGCGGCCGGTACGCTTGTCACGCCGCAGTCCGCAGGGTTCCCTGAGCTACCGGAGTTCGCTTTTGAGGGTACGATTAACGGATTGTGCCTGATGGACCATTCGACGATCCCGCCGATCGAAGGCGCCGCCTATCCCGTGTTGGTGTCGACTGTGGATTCCGATGGCAACGCCATGGCCGGACTGCGGCACCCCGTTCTGCGGGTGCCTCGCGCAACGTTGCTCGGCTGGAACCTGCGAGCGAAAGGCTATGGCGAGGGCGATATTTACAGCTCCATCGGCGGCAAGATACCGTTCGCCGAGACACGGGCAGAGCGGCTCACGAAAGGCGATCCGCGTCCGTCGATCGAAGAGCGCTATCCCGGCAACGGCGACTATGTCGCACAATTGCGTGCGGCGTGCGATGCGATGATCGCCGATGGTTTGCTATTGCCCGAAGACGCGGAACGGATCATCGCCGCCGCGGAAACGGGTGAGAACGTGCTGACCGCGGCTTAGGCGCGACGCCCTACCAGCCCATCATGCCCGACTGACGGCGCGGGTCGGCACCGCCGAACATCCGCCCGTTCTCGCGGTCGTGATAGATCGTGCAGACCGCGCCTGCGGCGCGGGTCAATTCCGGCCATTGCTCGACCGCGTGGCCGCGGCTTTTCAGCTCCGAGACGGTATCGCCGGAAACCCGGTTTTCGATCTTCACCGTACCCGGTTGGGCAAGGTGCGGTTCGAAGGAATCCGGATGGCTGTAGGACCCGAAGCGGGGTGCCTCGATCGCCTCCTGGGCCGTCATGCCGAACAGGTTGATGTTGAGGAAGACCTGGGTCATGGACTGGCACTGCACGTCGCCGCCGGGGGTGCCGAACGGCATCGTCACCTTGCCCTTCTTGATCGCCATCGCCGGGTTCGGCGTGAGGCGCGGGCGCTTGCCTGGCGCGATACTGGAGGCATGCTCGGGTATCGCCCAACTCTGCGAACCGCGGCCAGAGCAGACGATACCTGTACCCGGGATGATCGGCGACGAGGCGGACGTATCGCTCGGCGTGACGGAGAATGCGTTGCCTTGGCTGTCCACCGCGCAGGCATAGGAAGTGTCGTATTCGATCAGCGCAGCGCCATGCATCGCTGCCGACGGGCCCGATCCGCCGCCGCCATCGTAGCCCGGCACCGCACCGAATGGCGGCATCCCCGGCGACGCCTGTTCCGGATCGATCATCGCGCGCCGCCCGGCGACATATTCGTCGGACAGGAGATGATCAAGCGGGACGTCGATAAATTTCGGGTCGCCGTAATACCGCTCGCGGTCGGCGAAGGCGAGTTTGATCGATTCCAATACCGTATGGATGTAGTCGGCGGAGTTATGGCCCATGCCTTTCAAGTCGAAGCCGTCGAGCAGCGACATGATCTGCAGCAAGACCGGCCCTTGGCACCAGGCATCGCAGGTATAGATGTCGAAGCCGAAATAGCTGCGCATGACGGGCGATTCGATGCCGACCCGGAAGTCGCGAAGATCTTCCGCCGCCATGAACCCGTCGTTTTCGATGTGGTACTTGACGATAGCCTGGGCGATATCGCCCTCGTAAAACGCTTTGCGGGCGGCCTCGAGAGCCGCCTCGCGGTCTCCAGGAGCGGCGGCCTCCTCGTCCGCCATGTACTGCAGCGTCCGGGCGAGATCGGACTGGACGAAGTTTTCGCCGACATCAGGCACCTTGTCGTTCGGCAGATAGATCTCGGCGTTGGACGGCCAGCGACGCAATTGGTCCTGCGTGTTGGTAATGGAGTCGTTGAGTGTCGGATGCATGCTGAAGCCTTCGCGCGCGTAGCGGATTGGCGCTTCAGAGACCTCCGCAAAACTCATCGTGCCGTATTTCGCCAGCGCGGTCGTCCAGGCGCCGGGCGCCGCGGGTACGATACTGCGCATCACGCCGTGCGGAATGGCGCCGCCGTTCGGGCCGATGAACTTGCCGATATCGGCCGCCTTCGGCCAATAGCCAAGGCCGCTGATCGTGATGACTTCGTCTGTTTCCGCCAGATATACGATCATCGGTGCGACGCCGCCGACATTGACGATGTCGCTTTGCAGGACCGCCAGCGACATCGCCGCGGCGACGCCGGCGTCGACCGCATTGCCGCCCGCTTCCAGGATTTCGAACCCGGCCCTTGATGCCAGATAGTGGCCGGCCGAACACATGTAGCGTGTGCCGAGCATCGTCGGTTGATAAGAGACCATGGTTTCCCCTCCAGCGTTCCGTAGCGACAAGACCGCGATTAAATCATGAATTCGCGTCTCGGGCGAATTAGGGGGCGGGGCTGGACGCCGAATGGAACCGCCAGTGTAAGATAAGCGGCGCATTCTCAAGGAGGCCACGTTGTACGAAACGATTGAAGTCGATCCGCTGACGCCGGCGATTGGCGCGGAAATTCACGGCGTGGACCTGTCGCAGCCGCTCGACGACAAGACGTTCGACGAGATCCACGATGTGTGGATGAACCATCTGGTGATTTTCTTCCGCGACCAGGACCTCACCCTCGAACAGCACAAGGTATTCGGACAACGTTTCGGTGAGTTGCATATCCACCCGGCCGCCCCGGCGCCGGAGGGGCATCCCGAAATCTTCGTGATCCACACGGATGGCGATTCCAAATTCTCCGAAGGCAATGGCTGGCACAGCGACGTGTCCTGCGACCCTGAGCCCCCAATGGGGAGCATTTTGCGCTTGCACACCCTGCCAGGCACGGGCGGCGATACGCTGTTTTCCAATATGTACCTCGTGTACGACAATCTCAGCGACAGCATGAAATCACACCTTGCCGATCTGACGGCGATCCACGAGGGCGAGCAAATCTTTCGTGGCCGCTATGCGGACGAAGGTGTCGATGACAGCGGCAAGAACTATCCTCGTGCGGAACACCCGCTGATCCGCACGCACCCTGTGACCGGTCGCAAAAGCGTATACGTCAACCAGGCTTTCACGACCGGCATCAAGGAATTGCGTTACACCGAGGCCAAGTCGCTGCTCGAGTACCTGTTCGAACAGGTCGAGCGGCCGAAATATCAATGCCGCTTCCGGTGGCGGGAAAATTCCATCGCCATGTGGGACAACCGTTGCGCGCAACACTACGCGATGTGGGACTATTTTCCGGAAACCCGCTCCGGGTTCCGTGTGACGATTAAAGGAAACCGGCCCGAATGAGTGGAGATTTTTTGGAAGACACGCCGCCCGGCACCATTCGGCTCAGCGTAGCGGAGGCGACTGCCGTTGGTGAGCATGCGCTGCGGGCCATCGGTTTTTCGACAGACGATACTGAAATCATTCTCGGGCAACTGATCGATAATGCGCTGTGCGGCTATCCCTTCACGAGCCTGCCGCGTCTCCTCGCCATCGCACAGAATCCGAAGCTTAAGGATCCTCGTAAGCCGGTCGAGATCGTGCATGAGACGCCGGTCTCCGCGATGCTCGCCGGTGGCAACAATGTCGGCTATGTGACCGTCTTCAAGGCCGCCGAAGTAGCGATCGAAAAGGCGCAGTCGAACCGCTTTGCCATCGTCGGCGCGCATGACAGTTACTACAGCGGCCGCAACGCCTATTACGTCGAGAAAATCGTCAATGCCGGCTTCGTTGCGATGCATTTTGCCTGTGGCCAGCCGCTGGTCGTGCCGCCGGGCGGCGCGAGGCCGGCGATGGGCACGAATCCCTATTGCTTCGGTTTTCCCTCTAAAGAAGGGGCGTTCATCGTCGATGCCGGCACGGCGGCGCTGCAATGGGGCGAGGTCATGCTGCACGCCCATATCGACAGGCCGCTGCCCGATGGCGTCGCCGTTGACGGGAACGGTATGCCGACGACCGATCCCAAGGCGGCGTTGCTGGGAGGCGTGGTGCCTTTCGGCGGGCACCGAGGTTTCGGGATCGCGCTTGCCATGCAGACGATGGGCTTGCTTGCCGGATCAGCGATCCCGCGTGGCAGCGTGCAGGATTACGGATTCCTGTTCGTCGTCTTCGATCCAGGATTGTTGATGCCGGCGGACCAATTTGCCGAACAGGTGTCCGAACTGATGGCGGCGATCAAGGCGACTCCCAAACAGGATGGCGTCGACGAGATCCGCATCCCCTCGGAGCGCGCCTTCCGCGAGCGCGAACGTCGCCGCCGCGAAGGCATCGTCTTCGAGAAAAAGGTCATCGACTCGCTGAACGCGCTTTGAGACCCTTTTAAGTGCCGAACTTCGCGTGATGGTCGTTCCACCAGTTGGCGATTTCCAGCCGGGTCGCAAACCAGGCGCCGCCCTTCGCCTGCGCATAGTCGATGAAATCGGCGAGCGCTGAAATACGGCCGGCCTGTCCGATCAAGCGCGGGTGCAGGCCGATGCTCATCATCCGGGGATGCGTCGCGCCTTCGTCCCACAGATAGTCGAAACCCCGTTTACACAGGTCGAAAAAGTCGCTCGGGCTGCCATAACCCTGCGGGACGACGAAACTGGCATCGTTGTAGGTCAGCGTGTAGGGCACGATCAGGTGCCGCGTGCCCTTGACGTCGACATAGTAGGGCAGGTCGTCGTTGTACGCGTCGGCGTCGTAGACGAAGCCGCCTTCCTCGACCACCAGCTCGCGCGTGTGGACCGAAGGGCCGTAGCGGCAATACCAGCCGAGCGGGCGTTTGCCGCAGGTCTCTTCGAAGGATTTGATGGCGGCTTCCATATGCGCCTTCTCCTCCTCGCGCGACAGCAGCCACATCTCTTCCCAGCGCCAGCCATGGCTGCAGGGTTCGTGGGCGCTGTCGCGTATCCAGGCTCCAACGTCCGGATTGCGCTCCAGGGCGACGGCGGCGGCGAAAAACGTGACCGGTACCTTCTTCCGGTCGAACAGGCGTTGCAATCGCCAGATGCCGGCACGCGTGCCGTATTCGTAAACCGATTCCATGGAGAGATCGCGATAGGCTGGGTCCATCACATAGGCGAGTTCGCCGAGCGCGCCCTCGTTGCGGCCGTCGGCGGCCATATGAATTTCCGAGCCTTCCTCGTAATTGATCACCAGGTTGATCGCGACCCGCGCCTCGTTCGGCCACACGACCTTCGGCACGTCGCGGCTGTAACCGACGAAATCGCGCGCCGGACCCGGAACTGGGTTCTCGGGAATTTTCATGGCGTCCTCCCAAATTCTCCTGTTGTCGGGATGATCGTAACCCGGTTCCGGGGTGACGCAGGGGTAAATCTCACGAAGGCTTGTTCGGTGCGATTTGTCGATTGAGGGGTGTGCCCGTTAGGCTGGCCGCAATCTGAGCATCATCGAGCGGGGAGGCGAGAACATGTTGGACGCGGCGCAGGTCGAGGAATTGGTGCATTACGAGCGGGACGGCAACGTCGTCACGTTGACCTTGAACCGGCCGGAGAAACTGAACGCGTTCAGCGACGAGCTGGTCATGGCGCTGGACGCGCGGCTGCGCCAGTTCGATGTGGACCAGGAAGCCCATCTCGCCATTATCACCGGCTACGGCCGCGCCTTTTCGACCGGCGCCGACGTGCATCAGCGGCAGCTGCGTTCGCGCGAGGAATTCGAGCGGCTCGGGGGCCCACAGGGGCATGGCGCGAATTCCGGCGACCTGTTCGTCAAGTCGGTCAACTGGAAACCGGTGATCGCCTGCGCGCATGGCTACGTCATGGGGCTCGCCGTCGGCATCGTGCTGGAATGCGACCTGATCGTCGCGGAAGAAGGCACCCAGTTCCAGATCACCGAGACCTCGCGCGGTCTCGGCGCGCCGAAATATTGGGGCCTGATGCACTACCGGCAGGCCGGCGCGTTCGGGACGGAGATGGCACTGACCGGGCGCTTCTTCACGGCCGAGGAAGCGTTCGATGCGGGCGCCATCAACCGGGTCGCCCCGAAAGGAAAGCATCTGGAGGTCGCGCGGGAACTGGCCGCCGAAGTCTGCAAGAACCCGCCGCTCAGCGTTCGGGCGACCGTGCGCTCGCGGCGCTGGTACATGCATCGGCAAAGTCAGGAGATCATGATGCATTCGGCACCGCTCAAGCTCTACCTGACTGAAGATTTCCACGAGGCCGCCAGCGCCTTCGCCGAGAAACGCCAGCCGCGGCCGTTCAAGGGACGTTAACGGAGATCGCGATATTAAGCTCGATTGTCGTGATCGATATGCCGTCAGATGAAGATATCGCGGCCCTGCGCCGGCCTAGTCGAGCGACGCCAGAAACGCGAGCAACGCCGCGTTTGTTTCGCCGGGCGCTTCCTGCTGTACCCAATGGCCGGCGCCCTCGATGATCTTGGCGAACCGCAGGTCGGTGCAGTTGTTGGCGACGTCTTCGTAGGCGTCGAAGTTCGGCACGAAACGGCGCACGACGTCCTTCGACCCGGCGATGAAACAGCTTGGCTGCTCGACCGGCGCGACGCCCATCTCCGGCAGATCGGCAAAATCCCGTTCCTGATTGCGGTAGCGGTTGATCGGGCCGCGAAAGCCGCTGGCCTCGAAATTCGCCACGAAGTAATCGAGGTCCTGTTCCGTCATCCACGCCGGAAAGGGTGAAGGATCGGTAAAGGCTTCCAGCAGGCCACCGCCGGGCGGCCGCTGCACCCAGCTGTCGAGCGAGGGCGCGTCGCCGGAAATCGAATAATAGATCTTACGCAGTGACGTTCGGACGTCCGCTTCCAACTCCGCCTCGGCGACCCCTTCGTCTTGGAAATAGAGCTGGTAGAAAAACTTGCCAGTGTAAATTTTCCGCCACAGCGCGATCGTCGATACCGCACCGCGCTTACGGTAGGGCACGCTGAGTCCGGCGACGGCCGCGACACGGTCAGGATGCAGGGCGGCGGTGTTCCAGCAGATCGGCGCCCCCCAGTCATGGCCGACCAGGATCGCCTTGTCCTCGCCCAGCGCATCGGCGATGCCGACCACATCGGCCATCATCTCGGACATGACGTAGGCTTCGACCGCGTGCGGTTTGTCGCTGCCGCCATAGCCGCGCATGTCCGGCGCGACGACCCGGTATCCTGCCTGTGCGATCGGCTTGATCTGATGCCGCCACGAATTCCAGAGCTCGGGCCAACCATGCACCAGGATCACCAGCGACCCTTCGCCTTCCACCGCCGCCTGCAAGGTGATTCCGTTCGTTTCGATCTCTCGCAGGGTGAATTGGTCGTGCATTGGTTTTCCTACTGCAATTGGCTGCCCTATTCCGGTAGCCCGGCTTCGCGAAGAATGTTGCTCATCGCGGCCTGCATTTTAGTACCTAGCCAGTGACTCGAAATCTTGAAGTCTGGCTGGCGCGACAAGAGAACGGCTTTTACCGTCTCCATTTCGACGGTGCGCCCGAGTTTGTACAAGGCAGCAATAAGGGTGATGTCGTTCCAAGGTCTAGGGTTCGCGCTTTGCGAGGACTTTCGTGCAAGATCGGCGCTTTCCTCGAAGCGGCCCAGCATATAGAGGGCGGTAGCGTGTCCGGCAAATATTCCCGCTCTGTGGGGATCGCGCGGACTCAGCCGATTTGCGGCTTCGAAGTATTGGAGCGATTCCTCGCATTGATCCGAATTCATCAGCGCGATAGCAA
>Ga0315338_1004414_pt1 | contig 11135 bp, 9 predicted proteins | sample ASW8metaG_FD_204518 | JGI IMG/M metagenome (GOLD analysis project Ga0315338, IMG submission 204518) | Ammonia-oxidizing marine archaeal communities from Monterey Bay, California, United States - ASW #8 | ecosystem: Environmental > Aquatic > Marine > Coastal | place: USA: California | collected...
CGCGAATGCCAGATGCTTCTGCGTCCGAAGGTATGGTATCTATCATAGAAGCAGAGTCCGACAATGATGAGAGCGTTGATGAGGACGAGGGAGTAGAAACTCCGGTTCTAGAAACGGAAGATGATCAAGAGGATAATGTGCCTACTGATTCGCACATATTTTCTCCTACAGAAGACTAGAGTCGGAATTCGAGCAATAAATGGAGGAGTAGAGTGATATGGAAAATGTTGATTTACATATTAACTTTGCTCCATCCTCGTCTAGGAACTTCGTAATTAAAAACCCCATAATGATAGCCTCAGGAACCTTTGGCTATGACGGATATGGCAGAGGTATAACTGATGAGATGCCTTTAGGAGACTTGGGAGCGGTCATACCGAAAACAGTCACTAGGCAGCCGAGAACGGGTAACCCTGAACCTCGTTGGCATCCAACATCCTTCAGGGAGGCACGGGATTCAGGGGATTGTATTTACCTTAATTCAATCGGACTTGCTAACCCTGGAATTGAACACGCTATGGAGGTCTTAGCTCCCGAATGGAATTCTTGGTCAGCTAATGTGATCCTGAGCATGTCTGGTGAGAGTGTGAGCGAATTTGGAGAAATGGCCAAGATGACCCGAAATGTTGACGGGTTTGAAGCTATCGAACTGAATTTGAGTTGTCCAAATATCGAAGATGGGGCAATGTTCAGTCATCGACCGGATCTAGCGCGCGCCGCGATGGATGCAGTAAGACCGCATACTGACCTCCCCGTTTGGGTCAAACTCGCTCCTAATGTCCCCGATATTGTCGAACTTGTGAAAGCTGTCGAAATCGCTGGAGCAGATGGGGTCACTTTGTGCAATACGATTCCAGCGATGGCTATAAATAATCGAACAGGGTTGCCAATCCTCGGTGGTATTACGGGAGGATTGTCTGGGCCTGCGTTAAAAGTAGTAGCTTTGGCGTTGGTATATCGGGCTTCCCGTTCTACTGACCTCCCTATAATTGGGGTGGGGGGCATTTTTTCTGGTGTAGATGTCGTAGAGTTTCTTATGGCGGGAGCGTCGGCGATTCAAGTAGGAAGTGCTAACCTAGCGAACCTGTTGGCACCTTTCAATATTTTGGCCGAGTTTAAACAGGAAATGTTGGAACGTGATATGCATACTGTGGAAGGTTTTCAGAGCTAAAGGTAGGGCTAATCGAATAGCCGTAGGCACTCGGACATTTCGGAACAATCCACTGACATAGCTGCTGCACTACTTTGTACGGTTTTCGGTAGCATTACTCTGGACCTTGTCTATGATAAGTCCATCCTCACTACTATCTACTATTAGAGTTTCATCAGCTGCTAATTGGCCCGAGAGGATTTGTTTCGAAATGGGATTTTCCAAATAACGCTGTATGCAACGTCGAAGCGGTCTGGCTCCGTAAACCGGATCAAAGCCGTGCTTCGTGATCCATAATTTGGCTGCGTGAGTTAGCTCGCATTTTATGTTGTGTTCGCTCAATCGGCCTCGCATTTCGTTTGTCATGATATCTACAATGTTTATGATATGGTCTTGGTCAAGCGGGTGAAATACGATAGTGTCTTCTATGCGATTGAGGAATTCTGGGCGGAATGCACGTTTTAATGCGTCGTGAATTGAGTTGCTCAGCTTTTGTTGTTCCGCCGCAGGGTCAGAATCGTCCGAGCGAAAACCAAACGATGGTCGACCTATATCGGAAGTGCCTAAGTTACTGGTCATTATGATGAGGGTATTACGGAAATCTACGGTTCGGCCGTGCGCGTCTGTCAAACGACCATCGTCCAATACTTGTAGGAGTAGGTTCAAAATGTCGGGATGCGCTTTCTCTATCTCATCGAATAAAATGACCCTGTATGGACGCCTTCGGACGGCTTCAGTCAGTTGACCGCTATCCTCGTATCCCACGTATCCGGGAGGAGAGCCGATTAGGCGAGAGATGCTGTGTTTCTCCATATATTCGGACATATCTATCCGGAGGAGGGCACTATCATGGTCGAACAAAAAATGTGCTAAGGATTTGCTTAGTTCTGTTTTTCCGACACCGGTAGGCCCCAAGAATATGAAACTACCCATGGGTCTCCGTGAGTCGCTTAGGCCGGACCGTGATCTACGTATTGCTTCGGAAACCGCGGCTATGGCTTCGTCTTGTCCTACAACCCGTTTGTGAAGGATAGATTCCATGTCGATTAGTCGTTGGCTTTCATTCTGCAATAATCGCCCTGCTGGGATTCCAGTCCAAGCTGATACTAACTCTGCGATATCCGCTTCTGTGACGATCATTTCCGTCTTTGGTTCGTAGCTGAGTCTTTTGGTCTCTTCCTTGTAAGAGTCTTCCAACGCGAGACGTTCCATTTTGAGATTTGCGGCATTTTCAAAATCAGATAGTTCGGATGCTGCAGTCTCTGCGTCTGCTAGATGCGCTAGACTTCGGGATATGGATTGTAAGGAGAGGGGGAGGGTTTCCGCTTCGATCCTCAATTTGCTGGCGGCCTCATCGATGAAATCGATTGCCTTGTCAGGGAGCTGCCGATCTGTAATGTAACGGTCGCTAAATTTAGCGGCAGCGTGTAACGCAGAATCTTCTATTTGAACTTTATGGTGGGCTTCGTATCGTGGGCGAAGAGCTCTCAAGATTTCTATTGTATCTTCAAGACTGGGCTCCTCTAAATATATCGGCTGGAAACGCCGTTCTAGTGCAGAGTCTTTCTCGATGTATTTCCGGTATTCATCAGAAGTTGTGGCACCTATAGCTTGAAGTTCTCCTCGCGCTAGCGCTGGCTTCAGCAGGTTACTAGCATCTATGCCACCTTCGGAAGCGCCAGCACCGACCATGGTATGTATTTCATCCAGGAATAGTATGACTTCCCTTTGGGCTTGCGCAACCTCGTCCATAACGGATTTCAAACGCTCTTCAAATTCACCCCTGAATTTGGAACCGGCTACCAACGCCCCCATATCTAAGGCGATGACTTTCCGTCCCTTAAGAGAGGTAGGGACATTGCCAGTGGCAATAAGAGATGCCAGACCCTCAGCGATAGCGGTCTTGCCGACGCCGGCTTCCCCTATGATTACTGGGTTGTTTTTTTTACGCCTAGTTAGCGTCTGCATCACTTGGCGTATTTCCTGATCTCTACCGATTACTGGATCCAACTTGCCATCAAGCGCTAGTTTGGTGAGGTCTACGCTATACTTTTCAAGAGCCCTGTATTTACTCTCGGCTCTGGGATCATCGACGCGATGGCTGCCTCTGATTTTAAGTAGGCCCTGATAGATCATATCGGAGTTGATTCCAAATGATGAAAATATGCTATGGGTTTCACCCTGCGATTCCATGCTAGCAGCTATAAATAGATGGTCTACACTGATGAACTGGTCTGCTAGTCTGCTTGACTCTTCTTTAGCATTTTCCAATAACCGCTGAACCCTCGGAGTAGCATAAATTTGTTGAGACCCTTGGATAGTCTTTGGTGATGCCTCTAAGGAAGTGTGTAACCGCGACTTCATAGATTCTACGGAGACTCCGAGTTCTTCGAGTATTTTCGCGGGAATGCCTCCATCAAGAGATATCAATGCCAACAGGACATGTTCGCAATCCCATTGTGTATGGTTGTAGTTATGGACAAGGCCTTGAGAGAGGCTTATCACTTCTTGGGCTTGTTCGGTGAATTGATCGGGTCTTAATACCATCTTAACCTCAGTGTAATTGCTATGTTTTAGGATTGATGATGCCCCTTAGTTAACTTAATTGGGTCTGCGTGAGGACGCACGACCGCGAAGTCGAATGATCTCTGCCTCAAGGGTTTGTATTTGATCCTCAAGTTGCTCGACACGCTCGACAAGCTTGAGGGCGACTTCTGCTCCCGCGAGGTTCATTCCCATGTCCTCTGTAAATGTTTTAATTCGTCTTAACCGTTCAATATCAGCCTGAGAGTAGAGCCGTTGTCTGCCTATAGAGCGCGAGGGCCAAATCAAGCCGACTCGTTCGTAATATCGAAGGGTTTGAGCGTGAAGGCCGACCATGCGGGATGCAATGCTGATGACGAAACATGGTTCTACTTGGAAGGGATCTGGATATACCATATTATTCCCCTGTTTCCTTACTGCGGTTGGTTCGCAGAGATTCGTACATTTGCTGTTCATATTCACGTGGCATAGTTGGCAGTTTTACTTTAACAATAACGTATAAATCCCCGGGAACACTGGGCGACCTTAATGATGGCATGCCCTGTCCGGACAAACGAAAACGTTGGCCGTTCTGAGTCAGGGGAGGCACACTTAGAGCGATGTCTCCGGTCAGAGTTTCTATAGAGAGCTCGGATCCCAGTACTAATTGTTCGGGATGTGCTTCAACCTCAGTAAATAAGTCGTTATTAAGTCTTTTGAAAGTAGGGTGTTCGAGAATCTCAATAACTAAATAGAAGCTGGTATCTTGACCAGGTATACCTTGCATGTGAATCTTGGAACCACTGTCGACCCCTATGGGGATCTTTGCTTCGATACGTTTGCCATTCGATAACTTCAGTGTACGGGTTGCACCAGAATAAGCTTCATCTAAGCTTATTGTAATGTTGTATTGCTTGGGCTCTGAGCGCTGGAAGTTGCGATTGTCGAAAGCGTTATCGAATCCAAAAGGGCTACGGCTCCCGTTAGGGTTGCCGTTGAATATGTTCCACGGATCAAAAGAGAAGGGCATTCCGTTGGCGTGCTGTTGGCGGCTAGAGAAATTGCCGGTCTGTTTCCACTGATCTCCATACCGATCGTATTTTTGTCGGTTATCTTTGTCCGATAGCACACTATAGGCTTCGTTGACCGCCTTAAATTGTTCTTCAGCAGATGCATCGCCTTGATTAACATCTGGATGATGCTCTCTCGCTAGTCTACGATATGCTTGGCGTATAGTTTTATCGTCTGAGTTTTGGTGTATCCCTAAGATCTCGTAATAGTTTGGCATGTAAGGCCTTTCCCGAAGGTTATGTGTTAATTGTAATATAACTGCTATTCCAATGCAATGTTATTTGCTATGATATTCTAATATAACTTGATGTGATAGAGTTTGGTAAGTTGACAAAGTACACTCAGGTTTGTAAGCTCGATTACGTAAAGATTAGTTAGATAGGGGGTAATATGACAAGTATAAACATATTAGATACGTTTGGAGCAACGCTGGCACATTCGCAAGGTAGGAGGTGGACACCCGCGCGATTGCGGGGTGACTATGCGCATGATACTGGCACTCATGAGATGGCTATTAATGTGTACGATGAGGGGGCGGCGTTCCGTATAGACGCGTTTGTCCCAGGGATTGTTAAATCCGACATTAATGTAACTGTTGAGAAAAGCCGAATTAATATTGTGTGTAAAGGAGGTGAAGAGGATGGGCAACGGAAGTCCACGACATTACTAACTGAATCACATAGAGGTCAGTTGTCGCGAGGAATTAGAATGCCAAGCGCGATAAATGTGGAGAAGGCTGCATCGAGATTAGAAAACGGAATCTTGACCATTACACTTCCCAAGCTGGAGGCCGACCAACCACGGAAACTCCAAGTACTGGGATAACTGCTCTCCTGACTAACAACGTCACCTGTGACAGCATGTGAAATAATGTTGAGAGTTCAATAGAATGGTGCTAAAATCCGTTACGCTGTCCGTTAACATGACAGGCACGGTCCCCAGTAGCTCAGCGGTAGAGCGGTCGGCTGTTAACCGATAGGTCGTAGGTTCGAATCCTACCTGGGGAGCCATTTTGATCGTAACAAACACCCCTCGCTGAGGTGAGGGGTGTTTCCTGTTTGAGAAGACTAGTTAGATATACGACTTGGGAGGAATGATTTGGGAACCGAGGATTCAGGGGTAGCTATGGATGCCTCAAAAAGAGGGATGATACTTGGCAGTCTGGCCGCAGGGCATGCGGTTTGTCACACTTTCGATCTGGGTATACCTCTATTGCTGACAGCAATCGCGCGGTCTCTTGGCCTTGGAACCCTGGAAACCGCTGGACTACTCGCAATGCGACAAGCTGGGTCAAGTATCACTAGCCTCGCGGGTGGTCCGATAGTCGATATGTTAAAGCCATATTGGGGATTGATCCTGCTTGGTTGTATGTTGTCGCAGGTCTTCTCATTTACTATTGTTGGATTATCTCCAAATTACATTGTCCTGCTCGGAGTCTTCTTGTTGGTTTCGATGCCAGGAGATTTGTGGCATCTGCCGTCAGCTGCTGCTATATCCCAACTATTTCCTGATAAACGTGGATTTGCAATGTCGATACACGGTTTTGGATCTAATCTTGGGAACCTATTAGGCCCCGTGATTACCGGCGGATTATTGGCGGTTAGCGTGATTGGTTGGAAGGATGTGTTTTTCATTTATGCGGGGGTTGCTTTACTGGCAAGTGCTTTTGTTTGGGTATCACTTGGAAAACTAGGATCTGGGGCACGCGCTGAACCGGTGACGGGATTATTGTCTCGCTTTAAGAACGCGTTATCGTTGCTGAAACGACCAGTGGTTTCCCTCCTAATATTGGCTGCATTGTTGCGAGGAATAGGGCTGACTGCGCTTTTCGACTGGACTCCTTTTTATTTGAGAGACACTTTAGGTTTAGGATTGATGCAGTCAGGGGTGTATTTTGCCTTATTGACAGGAATGGGGATTGTGTCCGCTCCTATTATGGGTATTGTTTCCGATAGGTTGGGACGGAATGCTGTCTTAATACCAGGTTTAGTTCTATCTTCAGTATTCACCTTTTTGGTGGTTTTAGTAGGCGATAGTTTTTGGTTATTGCCGGTGATGGTGGGAATAGGGTTGTTCAGTTTCGCCTTGCATCAGATAATACAGGCTGCAGTTTTGGATATTGTTGGGCAAGGGAACGAAGCTACGGCTATCGGTATGCTCTTCGGTATCAATGGGACGATTGGAGTTGGAGCCCCCTTTATCGCATCGGGGATCATTGAATATCTGGGCGGATACGGGTCAATATTTTACTACGGTGGTATGTTGAGTGCGGTCAGTGCCTTGGCTGTGTTAGTAACGTGTCTTCCGAAGGCCAGGACAGCGATTGCTTCCTAACAAAGCCAGCGCTTCATAATGGGGAGAGTGCTAGATTGTTTCTTAGCCGATTGCTTAATTTCCCAAATCCCGTCAACGAGGTAACTGCCCGCACAGTAGCGGGAATGGTTTTGGCTCTGTCAGTTCTGATCGTTTGTACTGATGAAGTTTGGCTCCTAGCCTTCTTAACCTACGGATTCCTAGCCAGAGTGATTTCTGGCCCAACCTTGAGTATAATGGGCCGAACTGCTGTACGGATTGTTCGTATTCTTCCATTTAAGGAACGCCTAGTACCCGGGCCTCCCAAGCGGTTTGCTCAGGGAATCGGTTTTGTTGTTTCCGGGACATCACTGGTGTTGTGGCTAACCATGGGCAGTACTGCAGCCAAAATGGGAGTCGCGTTGTTAATATTATTTAGTGCTATGGAGTGTATCTTAGGTGTTTGTGCCGGCTGTATAGCCTTCGGAATGCTTATGAAAATGGGAATTGTTCCAGAGTCCGTGTGCGAAGAGTGCCGTAACTTCAGCGTTAAATAGAGAGAGTGAGATTTGAGAGGTGATTAAAACGGAGAAAGCGGATCTTAACCCATTGTGGTAAAGGGCCTATAAAAGGAAAAGGCGTTCCTGGGTGTCATCGACGCCCCGCCTTTAAGATTTTTGACAGTCGTAATACCTGCACAGTATAGGCCTTGAGCAGAATTACTTCAGGAGTCCCTTGAGATCGGGCTTTTCGAATGGTAAGAGGTCAGGAAGGAGAGAATCCAAATTCATATTCTCCATCGAAAGCTTGTCAATCGGTAGGTTGTCGAGGGATACGCCATCGATGATCAGCTGATCAATCCCCTTTAACGCTTTTAGTTCGGGAAGGTTGAATTCGGCAAGGCTCTTCTTTAAATTCGGAAGTTCAGGTGCTTCGATTGGGAGTTTACTCATCTCAAGGTTCTCCCATGGCGTACTACCCTTTGGTAATATATCCCAAGCTTTCTTGGCGTCGGACCGTTCAGTTTCGGCCGAGGTTACTAGCCAGGTTAGGTCTATACATGATTCAATGGCGGATGAGTTCTGTGCGGCTGAGCAGGATTCGAGGAGAGGTAATAGCCCGTCATAGTAGGTTGTTAAGTAGTGCAGTTGAAAATCTATGGGGTTGAATAGGGTCCCTGTCTGGAGGTCTCCTGGAGGGACCTGACGGCCACGATCGTCGAGTTGTAGGAGTTTGCCTGTGTGCTCATAATCTAACAGTGAACCTGGAATACGGGATACTGGATCGCCGTTCATGACGATTCTGTAGCTGTTTGGAATTAACTCATCTGACATCTTTCTGAATGCTGAATTTCCTACTCTTGGCTGGCCAAAAGTTATTAGCGTGACGGTGCGGTCAGTGTGAGCTGCTATGTCAAACCCGCTTAATACTGCCAGTGCCCCCCCTAAACTGTGCCCCGTTACATACACATCTTTATCGGGGTGTTGCGCGAGACGATCCAGGATGGATTCCCTGTATCTGAGGTATTCGTTTTGGAAACCGGAATGAACTCTCAATGCCCCGTGTTTGTTGGCTTTTAGATCCGTGTCATCAATGAAAGAGATATCGGAATGGTATGCTTTTAGGTCAGTGAGAACGTTTAGGGTGAGGTCCCAGCCGTCCTCAGCGTTTGTTGACCTGAAGATTACGAATATGCTTTCGGAATCCGCGGCTACGTACGCTTGACCTCCGCTCATTGGGGGAGATTCCACACCCCATATTTCGAGGGAGCTTGAGGGGTGGTCAACACCCCGTATAAGTCCACCCACCATCTGCAGCCCATTGGCGTTAAGAGCTTCTTGTATAGAAGTCTCATCTCCTATTACCCAGATGGAATGGCGAAATAATTGTATTACATTGACTATTAAATCCGTACGGTATTTGGCTATAGCTAAGTCGATGGAGTCTTTTAGCTTGGATTTGGCGTCGTTTATCCCACTAGTTATTTCAGTGGCGGGATCTCCTGAGGCGTTATTCTTTGATGGGGATTCATCAGATTCCTCTTGTTCGCTGCTACAACCAATAGCTAAGGAGATAAATAAACCACACATTATTAAGAGTAGATAGGATTTCATGAAGGGACCTTTCTGAGAGGATAGATATATTGTATTACAGCATACAGGCTTAACCAAGAGATGGAGTTACAGTCGAATGTGGCCGACTTCGCCTTGTATCTCTATAGTAGTACCATAGGGTTTGGAAACTTCCTGGAGCCAATCCAGGGTTTGAGACGCGATTTGTCCTGTAGCTAATAAGGGTCGTCCTCTCTGTGGTATAGGTCTTTGGAATCCCATATCTATGGGATGCAAGCTGATGTCTGACAACATTCCTTCTTCGTAATTGCACACCGCTACTACACTTTCCCAGAAAACAGGGTCCGCCGCGAAAGCTTGTTTGCCACCCCCAGAACGAGTATCTAGGTAATCTCCAGGAGTATGAGTGTGGTCAAGTTGGAATCTACGATACGCCTCATCAGGTAGCCACAAGACACTTTCGTTTTGAAATATAAAATTCCCTAGACTATAAAAGATCGGTTTTCCTTTGTATATTTCAATTCCTCGCAAAAAATGAGGTCCATGGCCAACAAACATGTCGCAGCCTTGATCTATACTCCATCTGGCAAAGTCTTCTAAAAACGCTGGTGGCGATATGCGAGAAAGCCCGTGAAAGTCCCCAGTCTCGCCGCTCTCATGGCAATGCACGCCATAGATTAACCAATCAGCCTGCTTTTGAGCGCCTCTTATCCATTTACCAATACCGGCCTGGTCGGCCGTATTCATGGATGTTTCGACACTAAAGTGATCACTCCGGACAAAAGTCTGTTCCAGAAATTCCATTTCTTGTTCAGAGTCTACGTCTTCTTCGACCCCTCTAAAACCAAAGAAACGTCTGGCGTCTTGTTCTTCTGCATAACCTAATTCTCGGTTGGCTATAGATAGAGCATCAAATACGGTATCTTGCACATGATGCGTAATGTTGTGTCGTAAGGCATTAACACCTGGTCTGCCTGGGAAGTCGGGACGGCCTGGACCGGAACGGGATTGTTCACTAAACGTACTAGTTGCAGCCATTAAAGCCACTCTTCCATTTGGCGAATCTACGTATGCAGGAGCTCTTGATTCGTCTGCGTTGCGTCCGCCACCAGCCTGAGGTAGGTTTATACGTTTACAGTGCTCCAGAGTGGTAAGAAACCCGCCTTCTGAAAAGTCGTATGAGTGGTTATTGGCTGTAGTAACTGCGTCAATGCCCATCCATTGTAATTCTTCCAAGTTGCGTGGGTCCGAGCGAGTGTAAGTCGTGCCACTCCATTGCCAACTACTCTCGTAATCATGAAAGAGCATTTCAAGGTTAACGACACTTATATCAGCTTGTCGCAACAATTCCACGAGTTCCAAAAATTTCGGTTCGCGGTATGGCTGCATACGCCGAGTGATCATGGCATCACCCCCGACAGCAATAGATATATTTCGTTTTTCCGCGTCGTATATCATGGATCTCCTATTACCAAATTTATGTTTAATTGGCCGTTTTTAATCACCGGCATTTTATCAGCGTCCAGATAGTTTGACCACTTCTCCGGTCCGAGCGGCTTTTTCGATTGCGAGAGTAACCTCAACGGTACGTCTACCTTCCCTAATTGTTGTATGGGCACAGGGAAGCCCTGTTGCTAGGTGATCCAGCCAAGAACGAGTTTCGTTGGCGAGAGGGCCCCAATAATCGCCGAGTGCCCAGTCGCCGGAGGAATTTGACTGCATGAACAGCGCCGTTACTTCGTGGTCGGGTACATAAGCGTGGGGAATACCTTTCTCAGTGAAAAGAAAACTATCCTTGTTGTCGATATCCAACAGAATTACACCCTCATCGCCAAGTATCTCAAACTTCGCACTTTGGCCATAGGTGGGATATTTGGCGGGAAGAGCATAACAGATCCCAAGATTAACCAAGGCACCGTCCTCAAAAGTTATGATAGCCCACGTGACGTCGTGTATATCATATCCCATACTGCGATATATCTTGGAATGGCCTCGGGCGACTACCTCTACAGGAGGGTTGCCTTCCA
>Ga0315338_1004416_pt1 | contig 11125 bp, 12 predicted proteins | sample ASW8metaG_FD_204518 | JGI IMG/M metagenome (GOLD analysis project Ga0315338, IMG submission 204518) | Ammonia-oxidizing marine archaeal communities from Monterey Bay, California, United States - ASW #8 | ecosystem: Environmental > Aquatic > Marine > Coastal | place: USA: California | collected...
AAAGATACTGTGGATGGTCAGTTACCAAATATCTATGTATTACATGGAGATTTAGAAGATGATGAAATGAATGGATTATATAACCATCCAAAAGTTAAAGCTCATGTTTCATTCACACACGGAGAGGGTTTTGGTCGTCCATTACTTGAAGCTTCTCTTTCAGAGAAACCAGTTATGGCTCCAGATTGGAGTGGCCATGTGGATTTTCTGAACGAAAAAGATGCTATTATGTTACCTGGAAGTCTTAATAATGTTGCTAAGAAATCTTTAATGAAAGGAATGCATGTAGAAGGTACACAATGGTTTACTGTGAATTATAACTACGCTTCTAAAGTATTAAAGAATGTATTTGATGATTATAAGAAATATGTGGTGAGGGGAAAAAGACTTGCAATTAAAAATCAAACTAAATTTTCACTTGATGCTATGACTAAGAAATTTGAAGAAATTTTAGACAAACATTTACCAACATTAGAATCACAGCCTCAACAAGTAAATTTAAAACTTCCAAAATTAAAAAAAGTTGAAAAAAATGAATCGTTTCCTAAATTAGAATTACCAAAATTAAAAAAGGTTTAACATGGAAAGAGTAATAGATTGTCCAGTATGTTTTGACCACGATGCTTGTTTTGAGGATATTCAAGAGAAGTTTAAATCTTATATGTGTTTTAATTGTGGTTTTATGAGTAGTACTTATTATACAAAGGATACGGTAAAAGAAGCTGAAGGTATGGTTAAACTTGTAGATGAATTGAAAACATTTGATGAAGAACGACAGATATGGTGGTATCCATCAATATTAAATATGGGACCCAAAGGAATAATTTTTCCAGAAGGTAATATAGAAAATTGGGTTTGGAAATATGCAGAAGTTATAGAAGTACCCAAAGAAGAACAAAAAAATTATCCAATTCCAGACAAGGAAGGAGAGTTCTATACTGAAAAGTTAGATGTAGAAAATGCTAAATCTTATGGTCAGTATGAATTTCTTCAAGCATGTAAAGATATGGGAATAACAATGGACGGGATAAATGCCTAAACAGATAGCGAAGTGGGGTGATATATTACCAGGAGATATTATTTCCTTTAGATATAAATCTACTGATAAATCTAAACCAGTCCGAACACATACTATTATGGTTTTAAATTCAAAATTTCCTAAAAAATTAAAAAGTGGGAAAAAACAATTTTATTTAAATGGTCTTAAATTAGAAGCATCAAATATAAATGTTTTTGCAGATAAGAATGAAAGTTGGGACTTTTTAAAAGAGTTAGGTTGGGTAGTAGCTGTAGATATACCACACGGAATATACAGAGTGCGGATTAAAAAAACTTATATAGGTCCTTTCGGTGTAACAAAGAAACTTTATGAGAGATTGAAGGTTTCTCGTGTAGGAAGAAAGGCAAAGTTCAGGTCTTATTTATATAACGAGGTAATAAAGAATGCTGTATTTATTGAACCAATAGTATTGGCCCCTAAACGAATACGGATGTTAAAAGAACAACAAGATGCAGAAATAAGAGGAGAAGCATCGTGGAGAAGGTATCTTAAAACCCGAAAGATAGACGAGGAAGAGTATGAAGATTAGTTATGGTATTACAGTTCATAATGAGGCCGATGAACTTAACAAGTTATTAGAAATTCTCATACACAAAACAGATGAAGAAGATGAGATTGTTATTTGTGATGATTATTCAGATGATGAAACACAATTTGTAATACAATCTTGGACTCAACAATACGGACACAATAGACTTATCAAGGTTTATCAAAGAAAACTCGATGGTGATTTTTCAGCTCAAAAGAATTCAGTAATAGAAAATTCAACAGGTGATTATATATTTCACATAGATGCAGATGAATACCCACACGATATATTACTTAAACAATTAAAACAAATATTATTAATAAATGATGTTGATTTGGTTTGGATACCAAGAGTTAATACAATTGAAGGTATGTTACAACAACATATACAGAAGTGGGGATGGAGAGTTAGTGATACAGGTTGGGTAAATTATCCAGATTATCAAGCACGAGTATTTCGTAATGATGAAAAGATAAGATGGACACGACCATTACACGAAGTTATAACAGGATGTAAAACATATTCACATTTACCACCACACGAAGAATTAAGTTTATATCATCCAAAAACAATAGAAAAACAGGAAAAACAAAATATGTTTTATAATAAAAATTTTAGTAGAGAGTTGAACGTACGGAGTTAATATGAAAAGAGTTTTGATTACGGGAGGTGCTGGATTTGTTGGGTTACATTTGGCCAGACACTTATTGGAAAATAATTATGAGGTTACTTTAGTAGATAACTTCTCACGACCAAATGATGATGAGGATTTTTTGAAGGTTACCGATCATAAAAATTGTAAAACTATAAAGGGTGATATTACATCTGTAAATACATTTCAGTATTTAGAGAAAAATTATTATGATTATATTTATCATTTGGCAGCATTTAATGGAACTGCCAATTTTTATAATTATCCAGTTGAAGTTTTAAAAACTGGTGTACTTGGAACTATAAATCTTCTTGATTGGATAGTAGGTCAAGATAAAGGAAAAATCCTTTACACGAGTAGTTGTGAAGCCTATGCCGGAACAATGAAAGTTATGGGTGATAAATTTCCTATTCCCACATCAGAAGATATTCCATTGTCTATTGATGATGTTACAAATGTCAGGTGGAGTTATGGTGTAGGTAAATTAACAAGTGAAATAGCATTTAATTGTTATAAACATGGTCGTGATTTTGATAGATATTGTATAGTAAGGCCTCATAATTTTTTTGGTCCCCGAATGGGATTTGAACACGTTGTAGCACAATTTATAGAGAGAATAATACGTAATGAAACACCTTTTAGGATTTATGGTGGAGAAGAAACTCGGTCATTTAATTATATAGATAATGTTACAGAATCATTAGTTATGCTTATGGAAACAGATAAAACTAACGGTGAGGTTTATCATATTGGAAATGATAAAGAAGAAATGAAAATTATTGATTTAGCAAAAATGTTATTTGAAGTGGCAGGAAAAGAACCTAATTTTGAAATATTACCTGCACCCGAAGGAAGTGTAAAAAGAAGGTGTCCTAATATAAATAAACTCAGAGGTTTAGGGTATGATATTATTTATTCAACCGAAGAAGGATTAGAAAAAACATATAATTGGTATGTTGACAATTACGATTGGTATTCTCTTAAAGGAAAGAGGAAAAGATAATGAAAGAAAAAATATTAGATTTAGTATCTGAATATTGTACCGAGAAATTTAAACCGAAACCATTCAATCCCGAAACTGATAGAGTTTCAGTTGGTTATCCTTGTTATACAGATGAAGAATTAAGAGGTGCCATCAGTACTCTGTTAGATTTAAGGTTATCACAGGGTCCCAAAGTAAAAGAATTTGAAAGATTATATTCTGAGTATATAGGAACACGATTTGGAGTGGCCTGTAATTCTGGTTCATCTGCAAATTTACTTGCATTATCTGTGTTAATTAAATCGGGTAGAGTTAAGGTAGGTTCAGAGGTTATTTTACCAGCAACTACATTTGCTACAGTAGTGATGCCAATATTACAAGTTGGATTAGTTCCAAGATTTGTTGATGTGGATATGGATACTTATAATATTAGTCTTGGTGAGATTGAAAAGGCTATAAATGAGAATACAGGTTTGATAATGCCAGTTCCAACGTTGGCCTGTCCTATTGATATGAGAAGTGTTATGGATATAGCAAATTATCATAATTTGCCTGTTTTAGAGGATTGTTGTGAGGCACACGGAGCATCTTGGGGTGGTAAAAAGATGGGTTCTTTCGGAACTTTATCTACATTCAGTTTTTTCGTGGCACATAATATCACGACTGGTGAAGGTGGAATGGTTATGACAAATGATGAAGAATTATATAGTTTGTTACAATCAATGAGAGAATTTGGTAGGTTAAAAGAATATGATAAGAATAAATCAAGGTTTTATTATTCTAATGATGAGTTACAAGATTTTGATGAAAGATATGCGTTTGAAGTTGTTGGATACAATCTTCGAATGACTGATATATATGCATCTTTGGGAATTCCACAAGTTAGAAAATTGGATGATTTAAATAGACAGAGAAATGAAATCGCTAATTTTTATACTGAACATCTTAGTGATTATTCATATTATTTACAGTTACCTTTTATTCCAGATGAGGGAGAACATACTTTTTATGGATATATTATAACTATCAACGATGGTGTTGGATTTGATAGAAAAACATTAGTTAATTATTTAGAGAATAATGGAATAGATACTCGAGCAATTATGGGTGGTAATTTATCAAAACAACCTTTTATGAAAGGTCAAAAGTTTGAGGTACAAGGTGATTTGAAAAATGCAAATTATATTACTGATAATAGTTTTTTCATAGGTTCACATCCACACATTAGTCAAGAGGCAAGACAGCATGTGGTAGATGTATTTAATAAATTTTTTAGTGAATGGGAATTGTCTTTATTATAGGGATATTACAATGAATAAAACAGCAATATTATTTACAAGTAGGAACAATTATAACCTTTTAGATGTGTGGTTATCAAGAGTGGATACAGAGGGATTTAGTATTTTAAATGTTGATGAAGATTCTACTCCAGAAAACAAAGAGATAGGTAAAAGTGTTTGTGAGAAACATGATGTAGTTTATATGGATAGAGAAGTTCGTGGATTACAGAATAATATGACTACTGCCAAAAAACATTTTGAGGGAACTGATGTCGAATGGGTAGTTTGGTTTCAACACGACTGTTTTCCAGTAGATGAAGGATTTTTTACCGATTTCAATAATTTGGTTTTGACTGGAAATATTGATGAATTTGGAACTATTGGATTTAATCAGTTTCATACATTGGCAAATCCAGCATTTAAAGGTATGATTGCAGATGGATATAGGGGATTACAAGATACTGCCAGGGCACCGTTAGAACCTGGAGATTTATATTACAGAGATAAAAAGTTTAGACCACAATCTCGTCCTGATTATTCTAATCCTGAATGGAATAAACCATTTGCAGTTGAATCTGCTTGTTGGTATTCAGTAGCATTAAATTTATCTTTATTTGAGAAATACGTTATACCGAGTAGTGATTATCACTTCTTTCATGCATGGGATGATATATGTTTTCAATTTCTATACAATAATGTTTATAATGTTACCGTTCCTTGGTTTCATATGATACACGACCAGTTAAGTAAACAAGATTCAAATATGCCATTAAATTCACCTCGGTTGTTTAGTGATAAAAAAGGTGGAGCACAATCAGAAGAAGGTAATTTTTATTATGGAAAATGGGGACACCACGAAGTTTGGAAAGAAAGGTGGGGATTTGATTATGGAGATAGAACTACATTTGAGGATGTGAAACACCAATATAAAGATACATTACTTTGGGATTTTTATCATCACGATCCAGCAATAGGACCTATTAAAAATTTTAATGTATGAGAAAAAAAACTTTATTTGTTGTTTCTGTTTATAGGGTTGGGGAGAGAATACACCCGATAATACCTGAATTACATAAATTTTCTGATATTGATTTACTTAAAGTAAATGAAATGAGTTCAGATATGACTTGGTATGGTACAATAGACCCGAGAATACATTTTGAACAAACTTATAATCAATATATTCAAAATACATTTGATAGGGGATACGATGGATTTAAAAATAAAAAAATAGATATAGATTTATCTCAATATGATGTTGTTATTTATGATGACGTTAGGCCGAGATATGGATTAGATAAAGTATACAAGATACTTTCTGATAACGATATTCCAATGATAGGTAGTATACATGGTGGTGGTAGAGGTTATGGTTCAGGTGATTATGATAAGGGTATTGGTAAGGCATTTGATTATTTGTTCGTGATGGGTAACATGGATGTTGATGTACATGAAAAGGGATCTAAATTAATAAAAATAGGAATACCATCAAACGATATTTTAAAAACATATCACAAGTCAGAAGATTATATTTTATGTGTTACTAATTTTTTAGCTAATCATTGGGAAAGATTAGATAGTTGTCCGTTACAAGTTGATGAAAATTATATCAGAAACTTGGGATTAGTAGAGTTACAGAGAGAGTTTGATAAGAAGGTAGTTTTCAAAATAAAGACTCGACATAACAATCCAAGTCCACAGGATGATATAAATTTTATGAGAAGTATAATATCCAAAGACTTGGATTATGAAATTCTTATGGATGTGGAAGATGATAATTTATTAATGTCTGATGCATTTTTTGTAATTTCACCAGCATCTACTTTAACCTTTAAATCTATTCAACAAGGAATTCCTACTATTTTAATAAAAGAAGCTGGAGTGTTGGGACATTTTTGGGATTATAGGGGATTGGTTGATTTGGATACTCAACAAATATTTGATGAAATAGAAAGGCAATATACTTCTGATAAAGAGGTTGATTTTATACAGAATGTTATTGAAGGTGGTATAGATTTTACTTCAACTAAAAAATGTATTGAAGGTATAGAAAGAGTATTAAATGAAAATAACTAATGTAGATGGTTATTGTTTATCTTCACCATATGGTGACGGCAAGGTATTCGGACAGCCACTTGGGGTTAAAAGTATTGGAATAATAGAAGTACGAACAGATGATGGTTTAGTTGGTATTGGTGAAACTTATTCTGGTGTGTATGTTCCCGAATTAATTAAACCGACTGTGAAGTTTATAGAATCATTAATAGTTGGTATGAATCCATTGAATATAGATGATGTTTATAATTCTATGAATATACCCTTTGTTGGTATGAATGGATTTATCCGAAGTGTAATTGGTGCAGTTGAAATGGCCCTGTGGGATATAAAAGGTAAAGTAGAAGAAAAACCATTATACAAATTATTTAATGAAAATTCTACTAATGATTTTAATGTCTATAATAGTGGTGGTTCAGTATCATTTAGTCCAGATGAGATAAAGAAAGATATAGAAGATGTAACATTTGACGGATACAAGATGAGAGTAGGAGTTCAAAGTTGGGAAGATGATTTAGAAAGAGTAGAGACGGCAAAACAGAAACTTGGTTCTAAGAAGTTAATGGTAGATTCTATAATGGGAACTTTAAATACTTGGGATAAATATGAAGCTGTAGATAATATAAATTCTTTGAGACATTGTGATTTGACTTGGTTTGAAGAACCACTACATCCATCTAATCTAAAAGATTTAAAGTATGTATGGGAAAATCGTTCACCACTTATCCCCATTGCTACAGGAGAAGGGTTGAGTGGTAAATTAGATTTTGATTCTTATTTAGATAGTGGATGTATTGATGTTATCCAACCAGATGTTACTTATTGTGGTGGATTTATTAGGACAAAAAAGATAATAGAAAGGGCTAAGAGTAACGGTATAAAAGTTGCATTACACGTGTGGGGTAGTAGTATTTCTTTAATATCAGCACTACATTTGGCAATATCAACGGATGTTGATTGGTTAGAAGTTCCAATGGTACAATTAGAAGTTATGTCAGATGAATTTTCTAAAATAAAAGAGAGAATAGATAATAAAGAATATATATTTAATAGTGGATTAGGATTAGAAATTTCAGATGAAGTTAAAGATAAATATCCATTTGTAAATAATAGTGGATATAAATTAAAAAGGTAAATATATGAATAGTAGTAAACCAAAAACTATATTTTGTGATTTGGATGGTACACTTACAAAACATCCAAAAGATGTAGGATTAATACAAGACCCAAGTTATGAATTAGAAGTGCTTCCTGGAGTAAAGGAGTTTTTATATACAATTGATGTTAACAGTTATCATTTAGTTATTACTACAGGTAGAAAAGAAAGTGCCCGTGAAGCCACAATTAAACAATTACATAGAGCAGGAATACTATATGACCAATTAATAATGGGTTTTGGTGGTGGAGACAGGATACTTATAAATGATAGAAAACCTGATGGTAGAGATACAGCATCTGTCATAAATTTAACACGAGATAAGGGAGTTGAAGATGTCCAATTATGATCACATAGAAGATGCTTGGGTAAGAGAAGCATTGGAAGAATACAAAGATAAGATTGATGAGAATAAGTCACATCGGTTGGATATTAGTTCTTATAGAGTAGAAAAGCCGTGGGGTTATGAACTTTGGTTAGAGTTAAATGAACATTATGCTTATAAATTAATTCATATGAACAAAGGTTATCAGAGTAGTTTACAATGGCATGAAAAGAAAGTTGAAACTAATTATGTAATTGAAGGAGAGGCAGAAGTTCTGTTAGAGAAAGATGATGGTACAATGGAATCGAGAAGTTATAAGGCTGGTGATGGTTGGTGTGTTCCATTAAAAACTAAACATAGAGTTATCGCTACAACTGATTATACTGCGTTAGAATGTTCCACTGCACATTTAAATGATTGTATCAGATTTGCAGATGATAGCGATAGAGGTAGTGGAAAAATTGAGAAAGAACACGAAGGAAATTAGATGAAAAAATTCTGTATCTTAGCTGCAGGACAGGGTACAAGAAATAGTAATGTCGTTGGATTACATAAGGCCTTACTACCATTAGAGAATAAACCTGTTATTTCTCATATTATAGATGGGTTAGATAAGAGTGTCGAGATTGTTATAGCATTAGGGTATAAGTCTAATCAAGTTAAAAGTTATGTAAATTTATTACATTCTGATAGAAATGTTACATTTGTTGAAGTTGATAATTTTGACGGTGTGGGTTCTGGTCCAGGATATAGTTTACTTTGTTGTAAAGATGAATTACAAGAACCATTTGTTTTTACATCAGTAGATACTTTAATAGACAATGATATTGATTTAATGAGTATCGGTGAAAATTGGTTAGGAGTCTCATTAATTAGTTCAGAAAATTCTTTAAACTATTGTTTAGTAAATGGTACTAAGTATTTGGATAATCTTTATTATGGGGTAGGTGAGAAGGCATATATTGGAATGGCAGGAATTTATGAATATGATAAATTTTGGAGTTCATTAGAAGAACACAAGATAGTAAAAGATGAATATCAAGTTATACATGGTTTTGATGGTTTAGAACATATAAAGTTGATAGATTTTACTTGGTATGATACTGGTAATAATGAAGCATATGAAGAAGTTAGAAGGTCTTTTACGAATGAAGTTGTTGCAAATAAAAGTGATGAGGTTTTATTTATAGATAAGGGATATGTAATAAAATATTTTAATAATCCAGAAATAGTAAAACTTAGACTTGAACGAGTGAAATATTTAAATGGTAATGTTCCTAAAGTAACATATGTAAATACAAATATGTATTGTTATGATTATGTAGATGGTGAGTTGTTATCTAACATTACAGACGAAGTTGTTATGAAGGGGTTTTTAGAACATTGTCAGAAAAATTTATTTGTGGAACAAGATGTTTTGTTAGTTGATTTTATAGATGACTGTATTCAAATGTATGAAACGAAAACTAAGGAAAGAATAAAGTCATTAACAGGAAGTGATTTAGATAAGGTTAAAATAATAAATGGTATAGAAGTAGAACCAATAGAAATTATGTTGGATAAGATTGATTGGAATAGATTTTATGAAAATGCAATTCCATCATATTTTCATGGAGATATACAACCAGAAAATATTCTGTACGATAGAAAAAATAATAGATATGTATTATTAGATTGGAGACAAAGATTTGGTGGCAGTGTAGAAGTAGGTGATATTTATTATGATTTAGCAAAGTTATATCATGCACTCATGATAAATGGACAAAGTATCCTACGGGATATGTTTGATTATACTATTGAACCATTTCCAGATTATAGTGGTGATATTGCCAATGTAGAATTTTATTCTAAAAGTAATTTAGTCTATTTTAAGGATATTTTTAAAGAGTTTTGTGAAGAACATAATTATAACTGGGATAATGTTGAGTTATTAGGTATTTTACAATATTTTAATATATGTACATTATATGGTAGTTTTAAAGATGGTAAGTATGGAAATTTTTTATTCTTGTATGGAAAATACTTATTATCAAAATTTTTAAGTGAGGGAAGATAATGGATAAAAGAAAACTAATTGATTTATATAAGATAGAATCATCAAATGAGTTTCACAGTATACCAACAAGTAAAATTATAGAGTTTGTTGAAATGATGTTTGAAGCATATGATAATGAACAAACAGTATTTGCGTGTGGTAATGGTGGTAATGTAGCATCAGTTCAGAATTTAGTTGTAGATATGAATATGCATCCATTTGTATCGGAAGATAAAGGTGTACAAACTATTCCACGAAATAACTTTAAGTGTGTTAGTTTATGTAGTGATCAAGCAACCATTACTGGTGTTAGTAATGACTTAGGGTTTAGATTTATATTTAGTGAACAATTAAAATATCAAGGTGTTAAAGGTGATATTGTATTTGGAATGTCAGGTTCTGGTAATTCAAAGAATGTATTAGAGGCATTTAGAGTTGCTAGAGAAAAGGAAATGAAAACCATTTTGGTTACAAGGAATTCTGTAAATAATTGTAATGAGTTTGCAGACTTAACTATATCTCTCAAAGGAACATCAGAGTTCCCTGGACAAACAGGTGGTAATAATAATAATTTTCATTTTGAAGATATACTATCAAAAATAACTCATATTTCAGTTGGGTTATTAAAGGAGAAAGTATACAATGAAAATTAATCCTAATGTATTAAGAAAAAAGGTTATAGATATGGTTCGTGATAAACAATCAGGTCATATTGGTGGAGCATTTTCTATGGCAGAATTAACAAGTGTGTTGTATGAAGATTATGATATCGGTGGTAAAGATAAATTGATTTTATCTAAAGGACATGCAGTTCCTATTATTTATGCAGTTCTACATGAGTTGGGAAAAATAACTGATGATGAATTAGATTTGTTTAGAGAGATAAACTCACCATTACAAGGACATCCTGATAAAGAACGATTACCTATTTTAGACGCCACAACGGGTTCATTAGGACAAGGTTTGAGTATTGCAATAGGACATTCACTTGGTAAAAATTTAAGAGGTGAGGATGGAACTGTCTTTTGTGTGTTGGGTGATGGAGAATTAC
>Ga0315338_1004420_pt1 | contig 11120 bp, 8 predicted proteins | sample ASW8metaG_FD_204518 | JGI IMG/M metagenome (GOLD analysis project Ga0315338, IMG submission 204518) | Ammonia-oxidizing marine archaeal communities from Monterey Bay, California, United States - ASW #8 | ecosystem: Environmental > Aquatic > Marine > Coastal | place: USA: California | collected...
CGCGGCAGTTGTCGTACTCGCCGCGGTGGATTTCAACGACTACAAGCCTGAACTGGCAGCGCACGCGAAGCAGGCGACGGGACGGGATCTGACGATCGAGGGCGACATCAAGCTCGCCTTGTCGTTGACGCCGTCTCTCACAGTCAGTGGCGTCAGTTTCGCCAATGCAAAATGGGGCTCGCGCCCGGCGATGGCGACAGTCGATCGATTCGAAGTGCAAGTCGCCTTGATCCCGCTGCTGTCGGGCACGATCGACGTACAAAGCGTCGTCCTCAAAGGGGCGGAATTTTTGCTGGAGACAGACGCGAATGGACGGCCGAACTACGCGTTCGAAGCCACCCCGGACGTTGGGCCAACCGAGGAATCAACCCCTGCGATCTCGGTAATCCGTGCAGCAACAATCGAAAATGCGCGCGTTACGTATAAGGATGGCGTATCGGGTAAAACGTTCATGGTAGTCGTGAAGTCCTTCTCGATGCAGGGCGATGGATCCGGCCCAATCGCGCTTTCGTTAGCGGGTTCTTACAACGAGGCGCCCTTCGCGCTATCCGGCAAGGTCGGTTCGGCAGCCGGTCTGCTGGACGGCAGTAATCCCTATCCTCTCGCAGTCACGGTTGAGGCAGGCGGCGCCAAAATCGAACTCGAAGGTAAAGTCGCCGATATCAAGACCCGCCCCGTTTTGGATATTAGGCTGTCCATGGCGGGCGAAAATTTAGCCGACCTTGCAGTGCTGACCGGCGCGCCGATTCCGCCGCTTGGTCCGTATTCTGTTAGAGGTCAGCTCAAGGGCGACCCTGGCGCCACGCTGACCCTGTCCGATTTCGTTACCAAAGTCGGCGGTAGCGATTTGTCCGGCACGGTGACGGTCGACCTACGCCATCAGGTTCCGTCGATTGATGGGACTCTCAAATCGACAAGGCTGGATGTCGCGGATTTCATCAAGCCGGGCGAGCCGGATACCGCTGGCGCAGAAATCAAGGATGACGGCCGGCTGTTTTCTGATGATCCGCTTCCCTTGGACGGGCTTAAGGGTGTCGACGCGATTTTGGAGTTATCGGTCGGGACATTGATCGCCGCGCTGAAGGCAACAAATGTCGAGATCGGTCTGCATTTGAAAGGGGGCGATCTCAGGGTAGCGCCACTGAAGGCGACACTTTCTGATGGCGTATTCGCCGGTTCGGTGCGGTTGAACGCCGCGTCGGATCCCGCAACGTTGAAATCCGAGGTGAATATTTTGAAGTTCGATGCCGGCAGGTTTCTCGCCGACATGGCGGTCACGGACCTATTGGAAGGCCGGTTCAACGCCAACTTCGATGTCATGGGCGAGGGTAATTCGATCCGTGCGATCATGGCCGGCCTCGACGGCCGCACGCAGCTTGCGATGGGCAAGGGCAAAATGAAGAGCACGGCGCTCGAAACTTTTGTTGGCGGTCCGACGAAGGTCCTCTCCAATCTCTTTTCGGGCGATAAAAACGAATTCACGACTATTAATTGCATGGTTAGCCAATTCGATATCAAGAAGGGGTTGGCGACAAGCAAAGTCCTGTTGTTCGATACAGAATTCGCGACCATTTCCGGTAAAGGCACGGTTAATCTGGCGACTGAGGCCCTCGACCTTGAGGTCGATCCGCAACCTAAGTCGGTGACAATTAATACTGCCGTGCCGATCGTGATCGGGGGAACTTTGGCGGCGCCATCCTACGGGGTGAGCAAACTGGCCGCTGCGCGGAAGGTTGGCGGGTTGTTGGGCGCGTTCGTATTCCCGCCTGCCTTGATCCTCGGATTGGCCGAGACGGGTACTGGCGAGGAACATCCGTGCTTGAAGAGTGCAAATCGGCAACCGGCGGCGCGGCAAGCTGCGCCGGAAAAAGAGGAAGAATCGAACCCGGTCACGCAGCCGTTGAAATCGATCGAGAAGGGCGTTGGCGGTGTTTTGAAGAAGCTTTTTGGAAACTAGCGCATGAAGCGCCTTTACGAAGATGTGTCTGTAGTCGCGGAAAATGGGCTGTACACAATAAAATTGGACGGTCGGCCGGTCCGTTCACCTGGAAGACAATTGTTGGCTTTGCCGACAAGTGTCTTGGCGGAAAGCGTGGCGGCGGAATGGCGCGCGCAGGCAGAGAAAATCGTTTCCGAGAGCATGCCGATGACCCGCTTCGCCAATTCAGCGATCGATCGTATACGACCGCGCCATGATGAAGTTGTCGATGAAATTGCCGCATACGCCGAGACCGACCTGCTTTGCTATCGTTCGGATTCACCGGACGATCTGGCCGATCGTCAGGCCTTCACATGGCAGCCAATATTGGATTGGGGCGCCAAACGATATGGCGCGAAACTACGGGTCACGCAGACGATTACACCAGTCCCTCAGGATAAAAAGGCGCTGAAGGCGATTTGGGCCGAGGTGGCCTCGCACGACGATTTTGCCCTGTCAGGACTGCATGGTTTGACGACGGCGATGGGCTCGATTGTTCTTGCGTTCGCCGTGTCGGAAGGCCGTATCGCAGCAGAAGAAGCGGCGGCGGCAAGCCTTCTCGATGAAATGTTTCAGGCCGAGAAGTGGGGCGAAGATTCGGAAGCGGTCGCCCGCTGGGAAGCGATTGGGACCGAGATCGCGGCGGCGGCCCGCTTCCTTTCGGTGGCGCTTCCGAATTCGCCTTGACCGGTAGTAATAAGACCCTGGTTTCGCTTGCCGAATGATCCGGCCAATGCGATTTTGGGGAAACTTCAGAGGTCGCAGATGTCCGATATTATTCGCCAACTCGAAGTCAAACGCGAGGCCGCGCGTTTGGGCGGCGGCCAGCGCCGGATCGATAGCCAGCATGCCAAGGGAAAGCTGACCGCGCGGGAACGCCTCGACGTTTTCCTCGACGAAGGGTCCTTCGAAGAGTGGGATATGTTCGTCGAACATGACATCAACGATTTCGGTATGGCCGACCAGAAGGTCCCCGGTGACGGCGTCGTGACCGGTCATGGGACGGTGAACGGCAAGTTGGTGTTCGTTTTCAGCCAGGACTTCACGGTTTTCGGGGGGTCGTTGTCCGCGGCGCACGCTCGCAAGATCTGCAAAATCATGGATCAGGCGATGAAGGTCGGGGCGCCTGTGATTGGGCTCAATGATTCAGGAGGCGCCCGTATTCAGGAAGGTGTCGCGTCATTGGCGGGCTACGCGGACGTGTTCCAACGCAATGTGATGGCGTCGGGTGTCATCCCGCAGGTGTCGCTGATCATGGGGCCTTGCGCCGGCGGCGCGGTTTATTCGCCCGCGATGACCGATTTCATTTTCATGGTCAAGGACAGCTCATACATGTTCGTGACCGGGCCTGACGTGGTGAAGACTGTCACTCATGAGGAGGTCAGCCAGGAGGAATTGGGCGGCGCGGCGACTCATACCTCGCGATCCGGCGTGGCCGATTTGGCTTTCGAGAACGATGTCGACGCCCTGCTGCAGCTGCGCCGGTTCATCGATCTGATCCCGTCGTCAAATCGGGAGAAGCCACCCGTCCTGCCGACGGAAGACCCTGTAGACAGAGCCGAGCTGTCGCTCGACACGCTGGTACCGGCCAATCCAAACAAGCCTTACGACATCAAAGAATTGATCGAGAAGGTCGTCGATGAAGGCGACTTCTTCGAGTTGCAGCCGGACTATGCCGGCAACATCGTCATCGGCCTGGCGCGCATGGAAGGCTCGACCGTCGGTATCGTGGCCAATCAACCGATGGTTCTCGCGGGCTGTTTGGATATTGCATCCGCCCGCAAGGCGGCGCGTTTTGTGCGTTTCTGCGACTGTTTCAATATCCCCATCATAACCTTCGTCGACGTGCCCGGATTCCTGCCAGGCACCAGCCAGGAGTTTGGCGGCATTATCAAACATGGCGCAAAACTGCTGTTCGCCTTTGCCGAGGCAACCGTTCCCAAGGTCACGTTGATTACCCGTAAGGCCTATGGCGGCGCCTACGACGTTATGAGTTCGAAGCATCTGCGCGGCGACGTGAACTACGCCTGGCCGAGTGCGGAAATCGCGGTGATGGGATCGAAGGGGGCCGTCGAGATCATCTTCCGGGCGGATATCGGCGATCCCGAAAAGATCGCCCAGCGCACCGACGAGTATCAGTCGAAATTCGCCAACCCGTTCGTCGCAGGCTCTCTGGGTTTTATCGACGACGTCATCCTGCCACGCAATACGCGGCGCAGGCTGTGCCGGGCGCTGCGGATGTTGCGCAACAAACAACTTGAGAACCCCTGGAAAAAGCACGACAACATTCCGCTCTGATGCCAGTCGAGAACCGGGCCAAAGCGCGCTTGCGCGGATTGATGTTCCATTTGATCGCTTATTTTGCGATCAGTGGCGCGGCGTTCGCCATCAATATCACGACAGATCCGGAGCGCGCCTGGTTTGTCCTACCGGTCGTCGGCTGGGGCGCTGTCCTGGCGCTACATGTTGCTTACGTCATGGGATTATTCGACGTATTCTTGAACAGGAAGTGACGCGATAGACCGCGTCCCGGAATTGAGGACTTGCCGATGCCGACTATCGAAATCGATCTTTACAGCGATACACAGACACGCCCGACCCAGGCCATGCGCGACGCGATGGCGAACGCGCCGGTGGGCGACGAGCAGCGCGGCGAAGATCCGACGACAAACCGTCTTTGCGAAATGACGGCCGAGTTGCTGGGCAAGGAAGCGGCGGTCTTTATGCCTTCGGGCACGATGTGCAATCAAATTGCAATCCTAATTCACTGCCGCCCCGGAGACGATATCGTCGCGGATCGAACAGCACACATCATCAATTCCGAAGGCGGCGGTTGCGCGGTATTCGCGGGGGCGAGCATACGGCCGATCGATGGCGAGCGCGGAATCTTCAGTGCCGAGCAGGCCGAAGCGGCGATTCGAAAGGCGCGCCGGCACGCGCCGCGGACGCGGATGATCGAGATTGAGCAGACAGCCAATTCCGGTGGCGGCTCCATCTGGCCGCTGGAAACAATCCAGGCGGTTGGCGTTGTCGCGAAGGCCCACGATCTTGTCCTTCACATGGATGGCGCCCGCCTGTTGAACGCGGTCGTGGCATCCGGTGTTTCAGCGCGCGATTTCTCCGAACCGTTCGATTCCGTGTGGGTGGATCTCTCGAAGGGCCTCGGCTGCCCGGTCGGGGCTGTCCTCGCGGGAAGCGAGGATTTCATCGAGCAGGCTTGGCAATGGAAACAGCGCATGGGCGGTGCGATGCGGCAATCCGGTTCGATCGCCGCAGCCGGTGTTTACGCGCTGGAGCATAACGTGGATCGTATGGCTGAGGATCACGAGAATGCACAGCATTTTGCAGATAGCATCGCCAATTTGCCCGGTATTCGTGTCGAACCGGACAGAATCGAAACGAATATGGTGTTCTTCGATGTGTCGCAGACGGGCCTGACGGCCGGCGAGGTACATCAACGTCTTCTCGAACGCGGCGTTCGCATTGGCGAAAACGATCGTTACCGGATGCGCGTCGTCACCCACCTGGATGTCACGCGCGATGAAGTCGCGAAAGCCGCCGAGGCCGTTCGCGACGTCGTAATGGAGGCGTCCCGCGCGGCGTAACGCATCGCAACGGCGATCTTTCGCAGGGTGTGCAAATTGAATTCGGTTGGTTCAAGTGAGTCGGTTCGATAATTCAAATGGTTGCCGTGCGACCGGGAACCGGGGATAATCTTTCGGGAGGCCGGTAATCCGGCATAGTTGTTCGGGTGGGAGCGGGCAGTGCATAAAAAATTGCGGACCTTGGCTGTCTGTCTGGTACTTCTTGGTGCCGTATTGGGGCGTCCGGCCCATGCGGATGAAGCCGTATTCATCCAATCTTTGGCAGATCAGGCGCTTGTCGCTCTAGGCGACAAGGAAGCGTCGCTGGAAGAGCGGGAACAACGGTTTCAGCGGCTGCTGCAAGACGGTTTCGCCATGTCGTTGATCGGCCGGTTTGTTGTCGGGCGATACTGGAAATCGATGTCGCCCAATCAACAGTCGGAGTATCAACAGCTATTCTCGACTTGGGTTCTGAAATCGTACGCGGCGCGGCTTGGCGGCTATTCCGGCCAAAAATTCAAGATCGATCGAACCGTAAAGGCGGGCGAGAAAGACGTTTTCGTGCGGACTTTAATCGTGCAGTCGAGCAGCGCGCCGCTACGGGCCGATTGGCGTGTCAGAAGTTTCAAGGGCGACTACAAGGTAATCGATATCGTCGTCGAAGGCGTTAGCATGCTGTCGACGCAGCGCGCCGAATATACCGCCGTACTACGTCAGCACGGACCGGACGGCCTGATCGAAGCGCTTCAAACGAGATTGACCAAGTTTCCGGCGAAAGCTGGTTAGAAGACGACAAGAAGAAAATATTGGGCTAACGCGAATTGGGAGGAATTCATGATTGGCCGGTTATGGCAGGGGATCGTAGGCGCCGTATCATTCCTAATCTTGGGGCTATTGATCGGGCTTGTCTTCGCTTCGGAAGAGGCTCGGGCTGGCCGTTTTGAAGACGGTTACGCCGCCTATCAGCAAGGCGACTTCGCGATGGCTCGGTCAATATGGACGAGTTTGGCCGAAGAAGGAGAGCCGCGCGCTCAGTACAATTTGGGGATAATTTACGATGAAGGCCGCGGTGTGCCGCCGAGCCGCGATCAGGCGCGACAGTGGTGGCGCAAGGCGGCCGCGCAAAATGTGCCGGAAGCGCTGCATAATCTCGCGACAAGCTATCTATTCGGTGTCGACGCCGAGAATGATCATGAGGAAGGCCTCGCATATTTGACGAAAGCCGCGACGCTGGGTCTAAGCCGCTCGCAATATGTTCTCGGCAAGATCTATTTGCACGGTCGCGGCGTGGAGACGGATGAGGCGAAGGCGCGAGCGTGGATTGAAAAGGCGGCGAGCCAAGGTTTCGATCGCGCGCAGTATAATATGGGTAAGATCACGCGCGACGGGGTCGCCGGAGCCGTCGATATGAAAGCGGCGGCTGGCTGGTTCCTGATGGCCGCCAAACAGGGCTATGCCAAGGCGCAAAACCATATCGGTATGCGGTATGCACGCGGAGAAGGCGTCGAAAAGAACGGTGGAGAAGGCCTGTTCTGGCTCATACTCGCGGCCCGACAGGGGCATTGGACGGCAAAGGTCAACAAGGAGTCTTTGGCAGCAAAACTCGGTCGGAATTTGCTGCAGCAAGCGGAGCGCCGCGCCGACTCCTGGAAGGCGAATTAGCGCCACTTCCCTGATCGAGAGTTTTTGAATGAAGATTCGCGAAATTCGCGTTCACGCTGTTGGTGTGCCCGTGACAAGGGTCGGACATTTCTCGAAACGGGTAGTTGAGCGCGTCGAAAACACCATCGTCGAGATTGAAACCGATGCCGGCTTGGTGGGATTGGGAGAGACGCGCGGCGCGTGGTGCGCTGAAGTAATTCGTACCCGTCTCGGCCCGTCTATTATCGGTATGGACCCATTGGATCGGCCGGCTGTTCGCGCCGCCTGCCTACCCAAGGAGCCGTTCGACTTCGGGTATCCGGAGCATCTGTGCGACAGAAACGCCTACGCGGCCGTCGATATGGCCTTGTGGGATCTCGCCGGTAAAGCGGAAGGAAAGCCGCTTTATGAAATGCTGGGCGGCGCTGTGCGGGAGCATGCGTTGTTTTGCGGCTACGCCTATTCCGAGGATCCCCATGCCGGGCACAGCGACGATCAACTGGCAGTGCGTATGGCTGAGATCGCGGTGCGGCAAATCTCAACCACCGGTGCAAGCCTGTTCGAGTACAAGATCGGGCTGCACGCGGTCGATTGCGAAATTGCGATTGCAAAATCTGTCCGGTCCGCGTTGGGGCCGGACATCGACATCGCCGTCGATGCGAATATGGGCCTGTCGAAAGCACAAACGCTCCATTTTTTGGAAGGCGTTGGAGACGTCCGCCTTGCAAATATCGAAGAGCCGGTGGCCAGCCTCGCGGAGATGGAAGAAGTTCGCGAGCGCATGGGCATTCCGGTTTCCACCCATTGCTTCGACGCCGACACGCTTGCCCGATATCCGCTGATCGATGCGATGGTCGTCGATCCGCAACTGGTCGGCGGGATTACCGGTTTCCTCGAGCAGCTTGAGATCGCTGCGACGTTGGGCAAAAGAATATGGCTGCGCGCCCGTTGGGAGCTCGGCATTGCGTGGTCTGTGTTTTGCCACTTGGGCGTTGCCTGCCCTTCGCTCGATCGGCCGAACCAAGCTCTTATCGACTGGGTTGAGCATGATTTGATCGAGGGAGAGCGATGGCGTGTGAAGGAAGGCGGCGTTCGCCCGCCTGACATCCCTGGCCTCGGCGTTTCGCTCGATCGCGGCGCCTTGGAACGCTACGCGGTGTCTGATTAGCGGTTTTGTATTTGGATTTTGTGACGCCTTGACAAGCAGGTGATGCGCCGGTCTGTTTGCATCAAATGCAACAGGAGGCCTCTTGTTTTCCAAGATTTTGATCGCCAATCGGGGCGAGATCGCGTGTCGGGTAATCCGTAGTGCGAAGCGCATGGGTATCGCGACGGTTGCTGTCTATTCCGAAGCCGATGCCGATGCGTTGCATGTCGCGATGGCGGATGAAGCGGTCGCCGTCGGGCCCGCACCGTCTTCCGAGAGTTATCTCGTCATCGATAATATCATGGCGGCAATCAAGGAAACCGGCGCCGACGCCGTTCATCCCGGATATGGGTTTCTGTCCGAGAACGCCGCGTTTGCGGAAGCTCTGAGCGCGGCAGGTGTCGCCTTTATTGGGCCCGGGCCCAAGGCAATTGCGGCAATGGGCGACAAGATCGAATCCAAAGCTCTTGCCGAAGAGGCGGGCGTCGCGACCGTGCCGGGGCGTCCCGGTGTCATCGCGGACGCCGAGGAAGCGGTGATCGTTTCCAACGAAGTCGGCTTTCCGGTGATGTTGAAAGCCTCCGCCGGTGGTGGTGGGAAGGGTATGAGGATCGCGCGCGACGACGATGGCGTGCGAGAAAGCTTTCGGCTCGCGGCGAGCGAGGCTCTGTCGAGTTTCGGCGACGACCGTATCTTTATCGAGAAATTCATCGAGAACCCGCGCCATATCGAAATCCAGATACTGGCCGACTCGCATGGTAATACGATTTATCTGGGTGAGCGCGAATGTTCCATTCAACGCCGCCATCAGAAAGTCATCGAGGAAGCGCCTTCGCCCTTTATCGATGCGGAGACGCGCGCCGCGATGGGCGCCCAGGCCGTGGCGCTGGCGGAAGCCGTCGATTACAAATCCGCCGGCACGGTCGAGTTTATCGTCGACGGCGACCGCAATTTCTATTTCCTGGAAATGAACACCCGCTTGCAGGTTGAGCATCCGGTGACGGAGCTGGTAACCGGCATCGACCTTGTCGAGCAGATGATCCGAATTGCGGCGGGCGAGACGCTTTCAATTGGTCAGGAGGACGTCCGCCTCGATGGATGGGCAATGGAAACGCGCATCTATGCCGAAGATCCATTTCGCAACTTCCTGCCCTCGACGGGGCGCCTCGTCCGATATAGCGCGCCTGTAGAGAGCGACACGGTACGTGTCGATACCGGCGTCAGCGAAGGTGGCGAGATTTCGATGTTCTATGACCCGATGATCGCGAAGCTGATCACGTCGGGCGAGACACGGGACGCGGCGATTGCGGAGATGCGCGATGCGCTGGACGCCTATTACATCCGTGGCGTTTCGCACAATATTCCGTTCCTTTCTGCTGTCCTGGCCCACCCGAGATTCGCGTCCGGCAATATATCGACCGCCTTTATCGACGACGAATACAGCGATGGTTTCACGGTGGATCATCTGGTCCATGACGACCCGCGCGTGATTGTGGCCGTTGCGGCGGTAATCGACGCTTTGCAACAGAACCGGCGCGGTCGTATTAACGGCCATGCACCGGCACTAGAAAAACGAACCGCGATTGTTGGAGAACGGGAAAGCGAGGCGTTCGCATTAACGCTGTCGCGGACGGATAGCGCGTACTCGGTCGAGGTGAACGGGGAAACGTTCTCGGTTTCGGGCGACTGGCGTCCGGGCTTGCCTTTGTTCCGAGGCGAAGTGAACGGCAAGCCGGTCTGCATCCAGGTCGAACGCGCCGGGACCCGCTATCGGCTCAGTCATGCTGGCGGCCAAATGAATGTCTTGGTCGTGAGCGAACGCGTTGCATCCTTGAGCCGGCTCATGCCGATCAAGGAACCGCCCGATATGTCACGGTTCTTGCTCTCGCCTATGCCGGGATTGTTGATTCGCCTCGCCGTTGCCACTGGCGATGCCGTGAAGGCTGGCGAGGAATTGGCGGTCGTCGAGGCGATGAAGATGGAGAACGTATTGCGCGCCGGCCAGGATGGAACCGTGAAAGAATTGCTGGCCGAAGAGGGCGATAGCCTGATGGTCGACCAGCCGATACTCGAGTTCGATTGACGGAGGTTGTCCGATAGCCGTCCGGGTCCGCATCGAAGGCCGCGTTCAGGGCGTAGGATTCCGCTATTGGGTCGCGCGGGAAGCTGAAAAACTTGGCGTTGTCGGATGGGTGCGCAACCGTAGAGACGGAACAGTTGAAGCGTTGTTCGATGGTGATTCGGAAACTGTCAGGCGGATCGTCTCGCGCTGCCACGAGGGGCCGCCGGTGTCGCATGTCACGCGGTTGACCGAGTTTGTAGCCGACGCCGCCGACGGAGGGGTGTTCGAGATACTGCCGACAGCGCTATGACTGATTCAACGCCGGGACCGCCGGAATTCGACGACGAATTCCGCCGGCAACTCGCCGCGCTGTTTGAGTGGAGGCGCGACGTACGGCGCTTTCTGACAGACTCAGTGGATCCCGACCTGGTCGAGACGTTGTTGGCACAGGCTTGCCTCTCGCCCTCGGTCGGTAACAGCCAGCCCTGGCGCTTCGTCCTAGTCGAGGATCGGGAGAAACGCGCCGGGATACGCGCGAGTTTCCTGCAAGAGAACGCTGCTGCACTGGACGATTACGACAATGAGCGTCGTCAGCAATACACCAAGCTCAAGCTATCTGGACTGGACAAAGCGCCAGTGCACCTCGCCGTCTACGCCGACCGAAGCACGGCGCGCGGCCATGGGCTTGGCCGCCGGACCATGCCGGAA